>RCUJ01000508.1_pt1 | contig 22428 bp, 20 predicted proteins | sample 2166321 | NCBI WGS metagenome assembly RCUJ01 (sample SAMN09932808, study PRJNA488358) | compost metagenome | feature: garden; material: soil; isolation source: compost soil in an enriched community after 118 h of incubation | place: Germany: Experimental Botanical Garden Goettingen | collected... | reverse complement strand
GAAGTCGCCGACCTCGCGGGCGAGGTTCTGGGCGAACTCGCCCTGCACGCGGTCGACGAAGCGGTACTCGGTATCCGGCACGCGCAGGCGGATGGCGGCATCGGTCAGCGGCCGCCTGGCGTTACGGCAGGTACCGGGGTAGATCGGCTGGCCGTCGAGCTGCTTGCGCGAGCAGCTGCAGGCGTAGGCCAGGTCACGTGCCAGCAGCTGGTCCACCGCGGCGGCGTAGGCGCCCTGGCGGGTGCTCTGCCGTTCCACCGCACCATCCCACTCGAAGCCGTAGGTTTCCAGGGTACGCAGGATGGCGTCCTGGGCGCCGGGGACTTCGCGCGGCGGGTCGAGGTCCTCCATGCGCAGCAGCCAGCGGCCGCCGGCGGCGCGGGCGTCGAGGTAGGAGGCGAGGGCGGCGACCAGCGAGCCGAAGTGCAGGTAGCCGCTGGGCGTGGGGGCGAAGCGGCCGGTGTAGGCGGGGGATGTGCTCATCGGCAGGCGTTCGGCAGGCGAGGCGTGACTGGGGATGTGCGTGGGCAGCGCCTGCCGTGCCGGCGGGTCGCAGAAACAGCGCGGGGCGCCGTGGCGCCCCGTTGCGGGTCAGGAACCCAGCTGCTTTTCCTTGATTTCGGCAAGGGTCTTGCAGTCGATGCACAGGGTGGCGGTCGGCCGCGCCTCGAGGCGGCGGATGCCGATCTCGACGCCGCAGGAGTCGCACCAGCCGTACTCGTTGTCTTCGATCAGCTGCAGGGTTTCGTCGATCTTCTTGATCAGCTTGCGCTCGCGGTCGCGGGTGCGCAGTTCCAGGCTGAACTCTTCTTCCTGGCTGGCGCGGTCGGCCGGATCGGGGAAGTTGGCGGCCTCGTCCTGCATGTGGTGCACGGTGCGGTCGACTTCCTCCATCAACTCCAGCTTCCACTGGTTGAGGATGCCGGTGAAGTGGGCGCGCATCTTGTCGCCCATGTACTCCTCGCCCTTGGTTTCCTGGTAGGGCTCGAAGGCGCGGATCTTTGTGCTTTTGTCTTGGGTCTTGGTCGGCATGATATGTCCGCCTCTCACGTTCGCTAATCCCGTACGCAGGTTGTGTCCATCTACGGCAGTCTAGCCGGGCCTGCGTTTGCAAGCGGGCGAACCTACCAGAATCCCCAGGCCGACGCCAGCCCGGCGCTCGCGGTGTCTGCCATGCTGGGCGACAGTTGGCTAGAATCCCCCTTTGCCTGATCCCGGAGGGCCGCATGGCTCCGCTCTTCAGCGCGCGCAGTCGCGCCATCGAACCCTTTCACGTCATGGCCCTGCTGGGCCGTGCCCACGAGCTGCAGGCCGCCGGCCACGACGTGATCCACCTGGAAATCGGCGAGCCGGATTTCGCCACCGCCGAGCCCATCGTGCGTGCCGGTCAGGCCGCCCTGGCGGCCGGGCATACCCGCTATACCGCCGCGCGCGGCTTGCCGGCGCTGCGCGAGGCGCTGGCCGGCTTCTATGCCCAGCGCTACGCAGTGAGCATAGACCCCGGGCGCATCCTCATCACTCCCGGCGGCAGTGGCGCCTTGCTGCTGGCCAGCGCCCTGCTGGTGGATCCGGGCAAGCACTGGCTGCTCGCCGATCCCGGCTACCCGTGCAACCGCCACTTCCTGCGCCTGGTCGAGGGCGATGCGCAGCTGGTGCCGGTAGGGCCGGAGTCGAACTACCAGCTGACTCCCGAACTGGTCGAGCGCCACTGGAACCCGGACAGCGTCGGCGCGTTGCTGGCCTCGCCGGCCAATCCCACCGGCAGCGTGCTCAGCCGCGAGCAGCTGGCGGGGTTGTCCGGCGCTCTTCGCGCGCGCGGCGGCCAGCTGCTGGTGGACGAGATCTACCACGGGCTGACCTATGGCCTGGATGCGCCCAGCGTGCTGGAGGTGGACGACGAGGCCTATGTGCTCAACAGCTTCTCCAAGTACTTCGGCATGACCGGCTGGCGCTTGGGCTGGCTGGTGGCGCCGGAAAACGCCGTGCCGTCACTGGAAAAGCTGGCGCAGAATCTCTACATCAGTGCGCCGAGCATGGCCCAGCACGCCGCGCTGGCCTGTTTCGAGCCGGACACCCTGGCGATCCTCGAGGCGCGCCGCGCCGAGTTCGCCCGCCGCCGCGACTACCTGCTGCCGGCCCTGCGCGAGCTGGGCTTCCGCATCGCCGTCGAGCCGCAGGGCGCCTTCTATCTGTACGCCGACATCTCGGCCTTTGGCGGCGATGCCTACGCCTTCTGCCGGCATTTCCTCGAGACCGAGCACGTCGCCATCACCCCGGGGCTGGACTTCGGTCGCCATCTGGCCACCAGTCATGTGCGTTTCGCCTACACCCAGAGCCTGCCGCGCCTGGAGCAGGCGGTCGAGCGCATCGCCCGCGGCCTGAAGAGCTGGAATCCCGATGCAGTTTGATCCGCCGCTGGAGGAGGGCCGCCTGCTGCGCCGCTACAAGCGCTTTCTGGCCGACATCGAGACCCTGCAGGGCGAGGCGCTGACCATCCACTGCCCGAACACCGGCTCGATGCACAACTGCATGGCCGAGGGCGGGCGCGTCTGGTTCAGCCGCTCGAACGATCCCAAGCGCAAGCTGCCGGGCACCTGGGAGCTCAGCGAGACGCCGCAGGGCCGCCTGGCCTGCGTCAACACCGCGCGCGCCAATGCCCTGGTGGAGGAGGCGCTGCACGCCGGGGTGATCGCCGAGCTGGCCGGTTTCGCCGGGCTCAGGCGCGAGGTGCGTTACGGTGAGGAAAACAGCCGGGTGGACTTCTGTCTCGACTTTGCCCACGGCAGCGCCTTCGTCGAGGTCAAGAGCGTTACCCTGGGTTTCGACGCCACGCCGGTGGCGGCCTTCCCCGACGCACGCACCGAGCGCGGCAGCAAGCACCTGCGCGAGCTGGCCACGCTGGCGCGGCAGGGCGTGCGCGCGGTGCAGCTGTATTGCGTGAATCTCTCGGGCGTCGAAGCGGTACGCCCGGCGGCGGAGATCGACCCGCGCTATGCCGCGGCGCTGCGGGACGCGGTGGCCGCCGGGGTGGAAGTGCTGGCCTACGGCGCCGAGCTGTCGCCCGCGGGCATCCACTTGCGCCGGCGCCTGGAGGTGCATCTGTAGGGCGTGGTGGTGGCGGGAGGTCGGCGGTCGCCGCGCGGCTACACCGTGACCCAGATGCCGTCGTCTTGTTCTCGGCACGCCAGTGCCTCGAGGCTTTCCCCGGCGCAGGGGCCGGCCACGCATTCGCCGGACTCGATGAGGAACAGCGCGCCGTGGGTGGCGCACTGGATCAGGCTGGCGCTGTCGTCGAGGAACTGGTCGGGCTGCCATTCCAGCGGGATGCCGCGGTGCGGGCAGCGGTTGCGGTAGGCATAGGCGCGCCCCTCGCGGCGCACCAGCAGCAGGCTGCTGCCGGCGATCACGAAGCCGCGGCTGCTGCCTTCGTGCAGTTCGTTGCTGTTGCACAGACGCTGCATGTGGATTCTCCCGCAAAGCAGCCGATTATCCGCGCTGGCCTGCGGCCCTGCCAAGTCGGTGGGCTGGCCGTGGCCGTCGCGGCCTCTTATGCTGCTGCGCTGTGTTTTCTGGAAGATCGACCCCCGTGACAACTACCCCCGCCTGCGGCCGCGCGCTGATCCCGGCCCTGCTGCTCCTGCTGGCGCTGGCCTTCTGGCTGGCCCTGGCGCTCGGTCCGCTCAGCCTGCCGCTGGGCGACAGCCTGCGCGCGCTGCTGCGTCTGGCCGGTCTGCCGCTGGAGGGCGGCGATCTGGCGCAGGCCGAGCTGATCATCGGCCAGATCCGCCTGCCGCGGGCGCTGCTCGCCCTGGTGGTGGGCGCGGTGCTGGCGCTGTGCGGGGTGGCCATGCAGGGCCTGTTCCGCAACCCGCTGGCCGATCCGGGGCTGGTGGGGGTGTCCAGCGGCGCGGCGCTGGGCGCGGCGCTGGCGATTGTCGGCGGCGCCCTGCTCGGCGGCCCGCCGGCGTGGCTGGTGCCCTGGCTGCTGTCGGCCTGCGCCTTCGCCGGCGGTCTCGGGGTGACCGCGCTGGTCTACCGGCTGGGGCGGCGCGACGGCCAGACCAGCGTGGCGACCATGTTGCTGGCCGGCATCGCCCTGAGTGCGCTGGCCGGCGCCGGCATCGGCCTGTTCAGCTACCTGGCCGACGATGCCACCCTGCGCACCCTGACCTTCTGGAACCTCGGCAGCCTCAACGGCGCCAGTTATGCGCGGCTGTGGCCGCTGCTGCTGGTCGGCTGTGGCGTGGCGCTGTGGTTGCCGCGGCGGGCCACGGCCCTGAATGCGCTGCTGCTCGGCGAGTCGGAGGCGCGCCATCTCGGCTTCGAGGTCGAACGGCTGAAGCGCGAGCTGGTACTGTGCACCGCGCTGGGAGTCGGCGCTGCGGTGGCGGCGGCCGGGATGATCGGCTTCGTCGGTCTGGTGGTGCCCCACCTGGTGCGCCTGCTCACCGGGCCGGATCACCGCCGGCTGCTGCCGGCCGCCGCGCTGGCCGGGGCGAGCCTGCTGTTGCTCGCCGACCTGGCTGCGCGCCTGCTGCTGGCGCCGGCGGAGCTGCCGATCGGCACGCTGACCGCGTTGCTCGGTGCGCCCTTCTTTCTCTACCTGTTGCTGCGGGAGCGCTTCTGATGCTGCGTGCCGAGCAACTGGCGGTCCGCCGTGGTTCCTGCACGGTGCTGGCGGATATCGATCTGACCCTGCAACCCGGCGAGGTGTTCGGTGTGCTCGGCCCCAACGGGGCCGGCAAGAGCACCCTGCTCGGCGCGCTCAGCGGCGAACTGCTGCCGGCGCACGGGCGGGTGTTGCTGGACGGCCGTGACCTGGCCGCCTGGCCGGGGCGCGAGCGGGCGTGCCGCCTGGCCGTGCTGCCGCAGAGTTCGACCCTGGGCTTCGCCTTTCGCGTCGAGCAGGTGGTGGCCATGGGTCGCCTGCCGCATGCCAGCGGCCAGCAGCGCGATGGGGAAATCGTCGCCGAGGCGCTGGCCGCGGCGGATGCCACCCATCTGGCCGGACGCAGTTATCTGGCCCTGTCCGGTGGCGAGCGCCAGCGCGTGCATCTGGCGCGCATCCTGGCCCAGTTGTGGCCGGGGGCGGCGGGCCAGGTGTTGCTGCTCGACGAGCCGACCTCGATGCTCGATCCGCTGCACCAGCACAGCATCCTGCAGGCCGTGCAGGTGCTGGCGGCGCGCGGCGTGGCCGTGCTGGTGATCCTTCACGACCTCAACCTGGCGGCGCGCTATTGCGATCGCCTGCTGCTGCTCCAGCGCGGGCGGGTGCATGCGCTCGGCTCTCCCGAGCAGGTGCTGCAGTGCGCGCCGCTGCGGGCAGTATTCGGTCTCGAGGTGCTGGTGCAACGTCACCCCGAACGTGGCCATCCCCTGATCATCGCGCGCTGAGGAGAACCGTCGATGCGCATCCTGCTGTTCTGTTGTCTGGCCCTGCTGGCCGCCTGCCACAGCCTGCCGCCATTGCCGGCCTGGCAGAGTCCCGAGGGCCGCACCCATGCCGACCTCGGCGTGATCCGTGACCTGCGCACGGACGAGCGGCTGACCCCGGCGCAGTTGGTCGAACGCCTGGCGGGCGCCGAGCGGCTGCTGATCGGCGAGCAGCATGACAATCCGGATCACCACGCCCTGCAGTTGTGGCTGCTGCAGGCACTGGGGCAGCAGCGCGCGCCGGGAAGTCTGCTGCTGGAGATGCTCGAGCCCGGCCAGCAGGCGCGGGTCGACGCGGTGCGTGGGGCGGCCATGCGCGGAGACTGGCCAGCCGACCTGCCGCAGGCGTTGGCCTGGCAGCGGGGTTGGGACTGGCAGCAGTACGCCGGCCTGGTCCGTCACTCCCTGGCGCAGCCGGAGCCGCTGCTGGCGGCCAACCTCGACCGCGCCGAAGTAGGCCAGATCTACCGCTCCCTGCCGGTATTGCGCGGGGAGGCCGCCGCGGCGCCTGCCGTGCGCGCGCAACTGCTCGAGCAGATCCGCGAAGCGCACTGCGGCCAGCTGCCGGAAAGCCAACTGCCGGCGATGCTCTCCGTGCAGCAGCAGCGCGACCGGCGCATGGCCGAACGTTTGCTGGCAGCGCCGATGCCGGCGATCCTGCTGGCCGGGGCCTTTCATGTGCGCCGCGATCTGGGTGTGCCGTTGCATCTGGCCGACCTGGGGGCTGCCGGGGGACTGCAGGTGCTGCAGTTGGCCGAGGTAGGCAGGCCGGTCGCGGCGACCCAGGCCGACTTCGTCTGGTACACGCCGGCCCAGCCGGTGCGAGACTATTGTGCCGGTCTGGGTGGCTGAGTCGGCCGCACCGCGCGTCAAGAAAGCGTGGTCGCAGGCGGGGGCTTCGCCGATATTTCGGGCCGCAATTAATGCGCGAGCGGCCAGTGCGGGGCATGAATAATCGGCCACACTTAGCCTAGGAGGTGAAGCCCATGGCCAATCGCACGCTGCGGGCGCAGCGCCTGGTGGCGCTGTTCATGCTGGGTTGCCTGCTGTTCAGCTATCCCTTGCTGGCACTGTTCGACAGTGACGACCGGGTGTTCGGCATTCCGTTGCTGTTCGCCTACCTGTTCGCCGCCTGGGCGCTGCTGATCGTCCTGATGATGCTGGTCATCGAGCGCTCGAACCGATGAGGGAGCACTGTGCATGCCGCTCGGTGGCCTGATCCTGCTGACCTCCTGCGCCTACCTGGGCATCCTCTTCGCCATCGCCTACTGGGGCGACAAGCGCGCCGACGCCGGCCGTTCGATCATCGCCAACCCCTACATCTACGCGCTGTCGATGGCGGTGTACGCCACCTCATGGACCTTCTACGGCAGCGTCGGCCGGGCGGCGGCCAGCGGCGTCGGCTTCCTGCCGATCTACCTCGGCCCGACCCTGATGGCGGCGCTGTTCTGGCTGGTGCTGCGCAAGATGATCCGCATCAGCAAGGCCAACCGCATCACCTCGATCGCCGACTTTATCGCCGCCCGCTACGGCAAGAGCGCGCTGCTCGGCGGCCTGGTGACGCTGATCGCGGTGATCGGGGTGATCCCCTATATCGCCCTGCAACTGAAGGCGGTCTCCAGCAGTTTCCTGATCCTCTGGCAGTACCCGGAAATCCGCATGCCCAACCAGGGCCAGGCGCTCGGCCCGTTGCAGGACACCGCGCTGTATGTGGCGCTGTTGCTGGCGCTGTTCACCATCGTCTTCGGCACCCGCCACCTGGATGCCACCGAGCGTCACGAAGGCATGGTGGCGGCCATCGCCTTCGAATCGCTGGTCAAGCTGCTGGCCTTCCTGGCGGTGGGCATCTTCGTCACCTTCGGCCTCTACCACGGCTTCGCCGACCTGTTCGCCCAGGCCGCGCGGCTGCCCGACATCGATCGCCTGCTGACCCTCGGCGGCCCCGCCGGCACCTACGGCTCCTGGGCTTCGCTGATCTTCCTGTCGATGCTGTCGATCCTCTTCCTGCCGCGCCAGTTCCAGATCAGCGTGGTGGAGAACGTCAACGAGAACCACCTGGCCAAGGCCATCTGGCTGTTCCCGCTGTACCTGCTGGCGATCAACGTGTTCGTTCTGCCGATCACCTTCGCCGGGCTGATGCAGTTTCCCGCCGGCACGGTGGACGCCGACGCCTTCGTCCTCACCCTGCCGATGGCCCACAGCCAGGAGGCGCTGGCGCTGCTGGTGTTCGTCGGTGGGCTGTCGGCCGCCACCGGCATGGTCATCGTCGAGACCATCGCGCTGTCGACGATGATCTGCAACGACCTGGCGATGCCGCTGCTGCTGCGCTGGAAGGCCCTCGGCCTGGCGCAGCGCACGGATCTCTCGGGCTTGCTGCTGGGCATTCGGCGCGGCGCCATCCTGCTGTTGATGCTGCTCGGCTATGTGTATTACCGCGCGGCGGGCGAGGCCTACGCGCTGGTCTCGATCGGCCTGGTGTCGTTCGCCGCGGTGGCGCAGTTCGCCCCGGCGATGCTCGGCGGCATGTACTGGAAGCAGGGCACCCGCGCCGGCGCCCTGAGCGGCCTGTCGCTGGGCTTCCTGCTGTGGGCCTACACCCTGTTGCTGCCGGCGTTCGCCAAGTCCGGCTGGCTGCCGTTGAGCTTCATCGAGCAGGGGCCGCTGGCGATCGCCTGGCTCAAGCCGCTGGCGCTGTTCGGCCTGACCGGGCTGGACGAGATCGGCCACTCGCTGTTCTGGAGCCTGCTGGGCAACCTCGGCGCCTATGTCGGGGTGTCGCTGTTCGGCCGCCAGAGCAGCCGCGAACATGCCCAGGCGCTGCTGTTCGTCGATGCCTTCAAGGTTGCCGGGCGCGGCTCCAGCCTGTGGCGCGGCAGCGCCTCGGTCAGCGAGGTGATCGCCCTGGTCGGCCGCTTCCTCGGCCCGGCGCGCGCCGCCGAGGCCTTCGCCGGCTACGCCGCGCAACTTGGCCTGGCCTCCAGTGCCGAGCTGGTGCCGGATGCCGACCTGGTGCACTTCGCCGAGCAGCAACTGGCCGGCGCCATCGGCACCGCCTCGGCGCGGGTGATGCTGGCCTCGGTGGTGCAGGAGGAGCCGCTGGGCATGGACGAGGTGCTCGGCATCCTCGACGAAGCCTCGCAGGTGCTGGCCTACAGCCGGCGCCTGGAGCAGCAGTCGCACGAACTGGAGGCGGCCACCGGCGAACTGCGTGCGGCCAACGCGCGGCTGCAGGAACTCGACCGCTTGAAGGACGATTTCATCTCCACCGTGACCCACGAGCTGCGCACGCCGCTGACCTCGATCCGCGCCTTCTCCGAGATCCTCAACGACAATCCGGAGCTGGAGCCGGCGCAGCGCGCGCGTTTCATCGCCATCATCGTCAAGGAGAGCGAGCGCCTGACGCGGATGATCAACCAGGTGCTGGACCTGGCCAAGCTCGAGTCGGGCCGCGCCGAGTGGCACAGCGCCGCGCTCGACCTGACGGAGGTGATCGAGGACGCGGTGGCCACCACCAGCCAGCTGCTGCAGGAGCAGGGCGTGCAGCTCAGCCTCGACCTGCCGGCTCAGGTGCCGCCGGTGCTGGCCGATCGCGACCGTCTGCTGCAGGTGCTGCTCAACCTGATTTCCAACGCGGCGAAGTTCTGCGCCCGCCAGGCCGGACGCATCGACATTGCCGTGCAGGTGCTGCCCGAGGCGCTGCAGGTGGCGGTACGCGATAACGGTGACGGCATCGATCTGGCCGACCAGCAGACCATCTTCGAGAAATTCCGCCAGGTCGGCGACAATCTCACCGAGAAACCCCAGGGCACCGGCCTCGGCCTGCCGATCAGCCGGCAGATCATCGAGCATTTCGGCGGCCGACTGTGGGTGCAGAGCGCCCGTGGGCAGGGCGCGACCTTTTCCTTTACCCTGCCTTTAGGGGCGCCGACACCTGCCGCCGAACGCTTCTCGGGCCGCGAAACGGAGAACAGAGCATGAGCAAGAGCGTATTGATCGCCGACGACGAGCCGAACATCGTCATTTCCCTGGAGTTTCTGCTCGAACAGGCCGGCTACCGGATCCGCGTCGCCCACGATGGCCAGGAAGCGCTGGAGGCGATCCAGCGCCAGCCGCCCGACCTGGTCCTGCTCGACGTGATGATGCCGAACCTGAGCGGCTACGACCTGTGCCAGAAGATCCGCGAGAACCCGGCCTGGCAGCACATGCGCATCGTGATGCTGACTGCCAAGGGCCGCGAGGTGGAGGTCAGCAAGGGCCTGGCGTTGGGCGCCGATGCCTACATCACCAAGCCCTTCTCGACCCAGGAGCTGCTGGCGCAGGTGCGCGACCTGCTGGCGGATCGCTAGCCGATGCGCCCCTGGCTCGCTTTTGCGTTGCGACTCGCTGGCCTCTGCGCGCTGGCCGGTGGGCTGCTGGGCTTGGTCGGGCTGCTGCTCTGGCTCGACCTGACGGTGGTCGAGCGCGACCTGTTGCAGGCCATGCTGGTCGGCCGCGGCGCGCTGCTGGTCTTGCTCGGCCTGCTGCTCCTGGCCGTACTCGGCGCGCTGCTGCAGCTCTGGCACTCGGCCTACCCGGCGGCGGCCAAACGCCTGGAAGAGGAGGTCGGGATCATTCACCGGGTCAATCCGCAGCATCGGGTGGCCATCGGCGGTGCCAAGCCGATGCGCCGCCTGGGGCACGCGCTGAATGACTTCGCCGCGGCCTACGACGCGCAGCGCCAGGACGTCGAGGGGCGCATCGCGCAGACCAACGCGCGCCTGGAGCAGGAGAAGAACCGCCTCGCCGCGCTGATGTCCGAACTCGCCCAGAGCGTGCTGGTGTGCAATGTCGAGGGCCGCATCCTGCTCTACAACCCGCAGGCCAGCCAGTTGCTGGAAGGCCGGGAGGCCGGTGCAGTGGGCCTGGGTCGTTCGCTGTTCGGCATCCTCGACCAGCGCCTGATCAGCCATGGCCTGGAGACGTTGCGCCAGGGCCTGGAACAGGGCGCCAGCCCGGTGGCGCATTTCGTTACCGCGCACGCGACTCAGCTGCTGCGCGCACGCATGGTCCCGGTGCTGGGGCAGCCGGGCGAATTGATCGGCTTCGTGCTGATTCTCGAAGACGTCACCCAGAGCGTGGAATTGGCCAGCCGCCGCGAGCACCTGCTGCGCCAGCTCACCGAAGGCAGTCGCGCGGCCCTGGCGAATATCCGCGCGGCGGCGGAGACCCTGCAGCAATACCCGGAAATGGATGCCACGCACCGCCAACGCTTCGGCGAGGTCATCCGCGACGAGGCCGAACGCCTGTCCCTGAGCCTGGAGCAGGGCCTGGCGCGCCACGGCGACCAACCCGGCGGCCAATGGCCGTTGGAGGAGATGCTGGCCACCGATCTGCTCTGCGCCCTGCAACGCAACTTCAGCACCACCCTGGGCCTGAGCGTGCGCTGCCAGGACAGTGGCGAGCCGCTCTGGCTGAGCCTGGACAGCTATTCCCTGGTGCAGGCGCTGACCCAGGTGATGGATGCCCTGGCCGTCGCCTGCGCCATCCATGCGGTCGACCTGAAGCTTTCCACCGTCGGACGCTTCGCCCGCCTGGCGCTGTGCTGGGCCGGCGAGCCGCTCGAGCCGGGCCTGCTGCACCAGTGGGAGGAGCGAGCGTTGAGCTTGGGGGGCGCCGACCCGGCGGGCTGCACCCTCAAGGATCTGCTCGAGCGCCACGGCGGCGAACTCTGGAGTCAGGCCGACCGCGGCAGCGGGCACAACTGCCTCTGCCTGCAATTGCCGATCACCTTGCCGCACCCCGCCGCGCCGGCGCCGGTCCTGCAGGGACGGCCGGTGTATTACGACTTCGACCTGTTCAGCCAGCCGGGGCAGACCCCCGAACTCGACGAGCGGCCGCTGCGCGAGTTGGCTTACACGGTGTTCGACACCGAGACCACCGGTCTGGCGCCCTCCGAGGGCGACGAGATCATCTCGATCGGCGCGGTGCGCATCGTCAACGCGCGCCTGCTCAAGCAGGAGTGCTTCGAGCAGTTGGTCGATCCGCGCCGGTCGATACCGCGCGCCTCGCAGCAGGTGCACGGGCTGTCGCCGCAGATGCTCGCCGGGCAGCCGACTATCGAGCGCGTCTTGCCACTGTTCCAGCGCTTCGCCGAGGATACGGTGCTGGTCGCGCACAACGCCGCCTTCGACATGCGTTTCCTCCAGCTCAAGGAGGCGCAGACCGGGATCCGCTTCATCCAACCGGTGCTCGACACCCTGCTGCTGTCGGCCCTGGTGCATCCCGGGCATGCGCCCGATGAGCATCGCCTGGAGCAGATCGCCGCCCGCCTCGGGGTGAGCGTGATCGGCCGGCACACCGCGCTGGGCGATGCCATGGTCACCGGCGAGGTGTTCCTCAAGCTGATCCCCCTGCTCGCCGAGCGTGGCATCCACACCCTCAGGCAGGCCCGCGAGGCTTCGCGGAAGACCTACTACTCGAAGCTGGAGTATTAGCGGGCGGTAGCAGGACGAAGCGCACTGCAGTTCGGACAGGCAAAAAAAGACCCGGCAAGAGCCGGGTCAAAACCGTGATTAGCCTGATGAGGAGATAAACCGAGGAAACGACAACCCCGGTTATCGACCAGTCTCGCGACCAGTTGCGCTTATGATAATCAATCTCATTTGATAGTCAAGTGCATTTATCGCGCCCGATGTAATGCGTTGCGATTTTCATGGGCATGAAAAAAGGCGACGGGAACGCGTCCGGTCGCCTTGGGATTAGTCGCGGCTGGCTCAGGCGTCGCGGTCGCTGCGCAGCTGGGTGACTTCCTGGTTGAGCAGATGGATGCGCCGGGCCAGGCTTTCGATCAGGCTGTGGGCGATGCGCGGGTTGCTGTGCATCAGGCTGATGAACTGCTCCTTGGGGATCACCATCACGGTGCAGGGCTCGCTGGCGATCACCGTGGCGCTACGCTGCTCGCCGGTGAACACCGCCATGGCGCCGAAGATCTCGTCCTTCTGCACGTCGCCGACGCGGTGGCCGTCGACGAAGGCTTCGGCATGGCCCTCGACGATGATGAACACGTTGTCCGCCTCGTCGCCCTGGTGGATCAGTTCCTCGCCGGCGGCGTAGTGCTGGAAGCCGGTGCTGGGGCGCAGGTCGGGCTGGCGCAGGCGGGCAAGCGCATCGGAGAGCAGAGCGATCTGGCCGACCAGGTACTGGGTGAACAGCTCCTGGCGCCGGCTATCGGCGTGGATGTAGGCGAGCACTGCATTGCGCGAATAGGGGCGCAGGCGCACCGGGTCTTCGCAGCTGTAGCGGCGGGCGGGCAGGTCGAGCCCCTGGCGCAGGCCGAGCAGGTCGCCCTCGCAGAGGAGGAATACCGGACGCTCATCCACCCAGGCCTGCAGCAGGCCGCTTTCGATGACATACAGCTGGTTGTCCGCCAGCTCGATCTCGACATCCTGCTGGTTGGCGATCTCCAGCGTCGGTCCCGCCGGCTCTAGCCCCTCCAGCAATTGATTGGGCAGGCTCTGCAGGTGGTTGATCAGTTGATCGGCATAGGCCGGTTGCTCGCCGGTCAGGTACATGGGCGCGATTCCTTGAGGGGGGCAGGTCGAACGGTGGCGCCAGGCGCTCGCAGACAATAGGGCTTTTGCCGTGTCAGGTAAATTGACCGCTGCGGAGGTTGTGAGCTAGCTCTTGTTGCGTGGTTCCTGGGGAGGGAGCTGGGCCAGCAGGCTGGCCTTGTGTTCGTGGCTCAGCTCGCTCCAGTGCTGGTCGAGCAGGGCGCCTTCGATCGAGTAGAGCAGTACCCGTGAGGCATTGAAGCCGCGGGCCAGGACCGCCCGGTAGGCCGCGACCGCGCCACGCCGGCGCAGCTCGCTGGCACTGTGGATGCCGACGGCATGCAGCCAGAGGGTGGAAGTCTTGCCGAGGTTCTTCAGCTGCAGCAGTTCATCGTTCATCCCGCTCCCCCTTGCCCTTGCGCCGGAGTCTGTCCGGCGCGCGGATACGCTTGCCGATCACGCCTAGCAAGCAAGTCTAGTTGGCGCCGGGAAGCCCGCGACTACCGTCAGTCGTGGGCTGCAGGGGAGGGGAAGCGTCAGAAACCAGGCAGGTGACTGCGGATGCGTTCGATCAGGCTGTCGAGGCTGGCTGCTTCGTGGGTGGCGATGCGACCGCTGTGGCTCTGCTCGACGTCGCTCAGCGGCTCGCGGCCGGCCTCTTGGGCGCGGATGACTTCCAGGGTGGCGTCGGACGGATCGCGCCCCTCGGCCTGGCGCTCGGCCAGCCAGGCGACGATGACGGCTTCCGGGGCTTGGCAGTCGAGGATCAGGAAGGGCACGCCGGTCTGCTCGGCCACGGCATGCGCGGCCTGGCGCTGGGCCTGCTTGAGGTAGGTGGCGTCCAGCACCACCGGGAAGCCGGCCAGGAGGATGGCGGCAGCCTGCTGGTGCAGGTGGCTGTAGGTGGCCTGGGTCGCGGCACTGGAGTACAGCTCGGCCTCGTCGGCGGTCGGGAACAGGCGCTTGCGCTCGACGTCCGAGCGCAAGCGGATGGCGCCGAAGGCTTCCACCAGGCGCATGGCGACATGGCTCTTGCCGACCGCGGAAACACCGTGGGTGATGGCCAGGAAGCGTGTCGGGATGGCGCTGTAGCTTTCCGCCAGCGCGGCATAGTTGCGGTACTGGCGCAGGATCACCACGCGCTCGACCGGGTCCTGCTCCTGGGCCAGGCGGAACAGGCTGATCTTGGCGCGGACCATGGCGCGGTAGGCCTTGTAGAACGGCAGCAGGGTCAGCCCCTGGTAGTCGCCGGTCAGCTCCAGGTAGGCATTGATGAAGCGCCGCGACAGCGACTTGAGGCCGCGATCCTCGAGATCCATGGCGAGGAAGGCGGCGTCGCTGACTACGTCGATCAGGCGGAAAGGTTCGTTGAACTCGATGCAGTCGAACAGTAGGACATGGTCGTCCAGCAGGGTGACGTTGGCCAGGTGGATGTCGCCGTGGCACTCGCGGATGAAGCCATCGCCCTTGCGTTGGTCGAGCAGCGGCTGCAGGCGGGTGAAGGTATCCTCGGCCCAGGCCTCGAGGTGCTCGAGCTGGGTCAGGTCGGCGGCATCTTCGAGCAGCGGACGGATCTGCTCGAAGTTCTGGCGCACCGGAGCCATCACCGCCTCGGCGCTGCCCAGTACGTGTTCGATGGGGACGCGCTTGGCCTCGGCATGCAGGTCGGCAATCTCCCGGGCCAGCGCGTCGATGTGAGCGGGCATCAGCTCGCCTCGGGCCAGCACGTTGGACAGCAGGCCGCTCTGTGGAAATTGGCGCATCTTCAGTACGTGGTCGAGGACCGGTCCGTTGCCGCCGAGCTGCGGAGCCTCGAGGCTGCCGGTCACCGGCAGGACCTCCAGGTAGATATCCGGGGCGGTGCGCTGGTTGAGGCGCAGTTCCTCGTGGCAGAAGTGCTCGCGGGCCTCGCGGCTGCTGAAGTCGAGAAAGCCGAAGTTCACCGGCTTCTTCAGCTTGTAGGCGTACTGGCCGGTGAGCAGGACCCAGGAGATATGCGTCTCGATGACTTCGAAGCCCTCCACCGGGTGGGGGTACAGGGCGGGGTTCTGCAGGGCTTCGATCAGGGACTGGGTCACAGGCGATCCTTTTCATCGGGAACTTGTCTAAGGCCTCATTATGGCGACTGCGTTCCGCCATGCAAACCGTCGGGCGTGCCGTCCGCCTTGAGCTAACTGCGTATAATGCCGAACATGACAAGATCCCGTACCCCCGCTCCCCGCAATTCCCGTTCACGCAAAAAGTCGGCACGCGCTTCCCGGCCCTGGTTGGGCTGGCTGGTCAAACTGGGCCTGGTCGGCCTGGTGCTGTTCGCCGGCCTGATGGTCTATCTCGATGCCGTGGTCCAAGAGAAGTTCTCCGGCAAGCGCTGGACGGTGCCGGCCAAGGTCTACGCCCGTCCACTAGAGTTGTTCGCCGGTCTCAAGCTGACGCGCGAGGACTTTCTCACCGAGCTGCAGGCGCTCGGCTATCGGCGTACGCCGAAGGTCCAGGGCCCCGGCGAGCTGCTGGTGAGTGGCAATCAGGTTGAGCTGCACACCCGTGGTTTCCAGTTCTATGACGGTGCGGAACAGGCGCAGCGGTTGCGCGTGCGCTTCTCCGGCAACCAGGTGGCGGGACTCAGCCAGGCGGGTGGTGGCGCGCTGGCGGTGGCGCGGCTGGAGCCGCTGCTGATCGGCGGGCTGTATCCGGCGCACAACGAGGATCGCATCCTGATCCAGCTGGATCAGGTGCCGCCGTACCTGCTGGAGACCCTGATCGCGGTCGAGGATCGCGAGTTCTACAACCATTTCGGGGTGTCGCCCAAGTCGATCGCCCGCGCCATGTGGGTCAACACCACTTCCGGTGCGCTGGTGCAGGGTGGCAGCACCCTGACCCAGCAGCTGGTGAAGAACTTCTTCCTGACCAACGAGCGCAGCCTGACCCGCAAGGGCACCGAGGCGCTGATGGCGGTGCTGCTGGAACTGCACTATGACAAGCCGCAGATTCTCGAAGCCTACCTCAATGAGGTGTTCCTCGGTCAGGATGGCCAGCGCGCGATCCACGGCTTCGGTCTGGCCAGCCAGTACTTCTTCGGGCAGCCGCTGGGCGAGCTGCGCCTGCATCAGGTCGCGCTGCTGGTGGGGATGGTCAAGGGACCGTCCTACTACAACCCGCGGCGCTACCCGGAGCGTGCGCTGGAGCGGCGCAACCTGGTGCTGGATCTGCTCGCCGAGCAAGGCGTGGCGAGTGCCGAGGAGGTGGCGCGGGCCAAGCAGGCACCGCTGGAGGTCAGCAGCCGCGGCAGTCTGGCCAACACCTCGTACCCGGCCTTCCTCGACATGGTCAAGCGTCAGCTGCGTCAGGACTACCGCGACGAGGACCTGACCGAGGAGGGGCTGCGGGTCTTCACCAGCCTTGATCCGATCCTGCAGCGCAAGGCCGAAACGGCCATGGCCGACACCCTCAAGCGCCTGGGCGGGCGCAAGGGCGTCGACGAGGTCGAAGCGGCGATGGTGGTGACCAACCCGCAGACCGGCGAGGTGCAGGCGCTGCTCGGCAGTCGCCAGCCGCGCTTTGCCGGCTTCAACCGAGCATTGGATGCGCAGCGGCCGATTGGCTCGCTGATCAAACCGGCGATCTACCTGACGGCGCTGGAGCGGCCGAGTCAATACACCCTGACCAGCTGGCTGGAGGACGAGCCGTTCTCGATCAAGGGCGCCGACGGCCAGGTATGGCAGCCGAAGAACTACGATCGCCAGGCCCATGGCACGATCTTCCTCTATCAGGGGCTGGCGCAGTCCTACAACCTGTCGACCGCCAAGCTCGGCCTCGAACTGGGCGTGCCCGATGTGCTGAAGACCGTCGCGCGGCTGGGCGTCGAACAGGACTGGCCGGCCTACCCGTCGATGCTGCTGGGGGCCGGCGCGCTCAGCCCGATGCAGGTGGCGACCATGTACCAGACCCTGGCCAACGGCGGATTCAGCACGCCGTTGCGGGGAATCCGCAGTGTGCTGACCGCCACCGGCGAGCCGCTCAAGGGCTATCCCTACGAGGTGCAGCAGCGCTTTGATCCGGGTGCCATTCATCTGGTCCAGGAGGCCATGCGCCGGGTGATGCGCGAGGGTACGGCGCGTTCGGTATACAACCAGTTGCCGTCCTCGCTGACCCTGGCCGGCAAGACCGGCACCAGCAACGATTCGCGTGACAGCTGGTTCGCCGGTTTCGGCCAGGATCTGCTGGCGGTGGTATGGATGGGCCGCGACGACAATGGCAAGACCCCGCTGACCGGGGCGAGCGGCGCGCTGCAGGTGTGGACCGGCTTCATGCGCACGGCCGCGCCCGCTCCGCTGGACAGGACCCCGCCGGACAACGTGACCCTGGCCTGGATCGATCCCTACAGTGGGCGGGGGGCCGATCAGAGCTGCGTGGGTGCGCTACAGATGCCGTATATTCGAGGCAGCGAGCCGCCGCCCGGCACGCCCTGTGGAGTTCCGCAGCAGTTGCAGGAGCCCGTCGAGCAGGTCATGGACTGGGTGCGCGGCTGGCTGGAGCAGTGATGGCACTCAGGCACATAACTGCTTGTCGAACAGTGGTGGGTGTGGCTTGTCGCGGGATGGTTATGGGTAATTCATGGCAAGGGGACTGGATGTGAACAAGGGTTGGTTGGTGCCGCTGGCACTGTTGCTGCTGGCAGGCTGTGCGACGCCGGTTCAGCGTGGATCGATTCCGGTGGTGGAGGCGGGCCGGCCGGTGGGTGCCGGAGGCGTAGCGGTGACTCGCGCGCCCGCGACACAGCCGCAGGCGGCGCCACGGCCGCAGCCGCAGGACTCCGGGGTGGTGGTCATGGTCCCGCAGGGCGCGGCCTCGGCGCCTATCCAGACGTTCCCGGCAGCCACCTCGGGCGCGCCGATCAGCACCGGGAGCACCTTCGGCAGCGCGCCGCCGGCAGGCTCCAGCTCGGTCACCCTGGCAGCCGATGAGCGGCTCGATGGGCCGGTGCTGGCGCTGTTGACCTCGGCGCAGCAGATGGAGCGCAGCGGCAATCTCGCCGGGGCGTCGGCCAGCCTGGAGCGAGCGCAGCGCATTGCCCCACGTGAGCCGCAGGTGCTCTACCGTCTGGCCGAGGTGCGTCTGGCGCAGGGCGATCCGGTCCAGGCCGAACAACTGGCTCGCCGCGGACTGACCTACGCCGGCGGGCGGCCGGCGCTGCAGGCCAGCCTGTGGGAGCTGATTGCTCGGTCGCGCGAGCAGCAGGGCGATGCCGCGGGCGCCGCACAGGCACGCCAGCGTGCCAAGGTTCAGCTCTGATGGATGCGCGCCTGCCGGCCCTGGCTGATCAGCTGCTGCTGATCGAGCGCGAGTTGCGCCTGCTTGGCTGGTGGGCGGGGGTTGCGCCCACGGTGGAGCGCTTGGCCAGCGCCGAGCCGTTCTGCGTCGACACCCTAGCCTTCGAGGAGTGGCTGCAGTGGGTGTTTCTGCCGCGCATGAAGGAGATCATCGAGCGGGGAGAGGGCTTGCCGCTGGCCTGCTCGATCCGGCCGATGGCTGAGATGGCCTGGGCCGTGGAGGGCGCCAGGGTGGCGGTCTTGCTGGAGTTGCTGGAAGAATTCGATCGCCTGATCAATACGGCCGCCTGAGGGCGGCCGTGGGTTCATCAGTCGGCTAGCTGGGCTATGGGCTATTGGCAGTGCTCGCCGATGGCCTTTTCCGCCTCGGCGATCTTGGCCTGGCGCTCGTCTTCGCTGACGCGGCGCATCTCGCCATTCACCTCCATGCGCAGGCGCGGGTTGTTGCGCAGTTGGGCCAGGGTGGTGCGCACGTTCACGCAGTAGTCGGCACGCTCCTTTTCCTTCGCGGCGACTTCCTTGCGCACGCGGGCGTCGATATCCGCCTGGGTCGGATCGCTGTCCTGTGCTGGCGTAGCCGGCGTCGCAACCGCGGGCGGGCTGGGGGGCTGCTTGGCGGGTGGGACCAGGGCGGCCTGGCCGGCCTGTGGCGGCTGCGCGGTGAAGTGGGTGATGCCCTGCGCGTCGACCCACTTGTAGATCTGTCCGGCGCAGGCCGCACTGGCGCAACCAAGCAGCAGGCTGGCGAGGAGGAGGGTGCGACGCATGCTGAATCCTTGTCGTGAAGGGAAAAGTCCGCGCAACTATACCCAAAAGTGCTGCTCGGGCATTCTGCGCTGGGTCACAGCTGGGCAGGCTCCAGCAGTCAACTTCGGCTTGACTTGCCAGCGGCTAATCCGAACAATCTGCGATCCGCTGTGGTGAGTCTGACTGTTTCCGGCTCCTCGGCAGACCATGAGGTGCACACCCGCGCCGCCCAAGCCAGGCCCTGTCACGCGTTACCTCGCGCCGGGGTGGGAGTTTTCCGTAACAGCAGGAGTGCTCCCGATACTCGCTAAGTCAGCAGCTGACGTCGCCGGCGACTACCATCGCCCATGCTCTGCCTGGCAGTTAACCGAACTTCGGTCGCCCCTCCGAGGGTGTTTCTCAGGCGTTCTAGAGGTGAAACGTGGAGCTTTTATCAGGCGCTGAAATGGTCGTCCGCTTCCTGCGCGACGAAGGCGTGAAGTACATCTACGGGTACCCGGGTGGTGCCCTTCTGCATATCTACGATGCCCTGTTCAAGGAAAAGGCGATCGAGCACATCCTCGTCCGCCACGAACAGGCCGCGACCCATATGGCCGATGGCTACGCGCGTGCGACCGGCAAGGCCGGTGTGGTGCTGGTGACTTCGGGGCCGGGTGCGACCAATGCCATCACCGGCATTGCCACCGCCTATATGGATTCGATCCCCATGGTGGTGCTGTCCGGCCAGGTGCCGAGCACCATGGTCGGTACCGATGCCTTCCAGGAAACCGACATGGTCGGCATTTCCCGGCCGATCGTGAAGCACAGCTTCATCATCAAGCATCCGTCGGAAATCCCCGAAGTACTGAAGAAGGCTTTCTATATCGCCGAGTCCGGCCGCCCCGGTCCGGTGGTGGTGGATATCCCCAAGGACATGACCAACCCGGGCGACAAGTTCGAGTACGTCTATCCGAAGAAGGTCAAGCTGCGCTCCTACGGCCCGGCCGTGCGTGGCCACTCCGGGCAGATCCGCAAGGCGGCGGAAATGCTGCTGGCCGCCAAGCGGCCGATCGTCTACTCCGGCGGCGGCGTGATCATGGGCAATGCGGCTGCGCCGCTGACCGAGCTGGCGCGCCTGCTCAACCTGCCAGTGACCAATACCCTGATGGGGCTCGGTGGCTATCCGGGCAGCGACCGGCAGTTCCTCGGCATGCTCGGCATGCACGGCAGCTACACCGCCAACCTGACCATGCACCATGCCGATGTGATTCTGGCCGTGGGTGCGCGCTTCGATGACCGGGTGATCAACGGTGCGCCGAAGTTCTGCCCGAACGCGAAGATCATCCACATCGACATCGACCCGGCCTCGATCTCCAAGACCATCAAGGCCGACGTGCCGATCGTTGGTCCGGTGGACAGCGTGCTGACCGAGATGGTGGCGATCCTCAAGGAAATCGGCGAGAAGCCGAGCCCGGAAGCGCTGGCCAGTTGGTGGAAGCAGATCGAGGAGTGGCGCGGCCATCGCGGTCTGTTCCCCTACGAGAAGGGCGACGGCAGCATCATCAAGCCGCAGACCGTGATCGAGACGTTGTGCGAGGTCACCCGTGGTGATGCCTTCGTCAGTTCCGACGTCGGCCAGCACCAGATGTTCGCGGCGCAGTACTACAAGTTCGACAAGCCCAATCGCTGGCTCAACTCCGGCGGTCTCGGCACCATGGGCTTCGGCCTGCCGGGCGCCATGGGCGCCAAGCTGAACTTCCCGGAGGCCGACGTGGCCTGCGTCACCGGCGAGGGCAGCATCCAGATGAACATCCAGGAGCTGTCGACCTGCCTGCAGTACGACCTGCCGGTGAAGATCGTCAACCTGAACAATGGCTCCCTGGGCATGGTGCGCCAGTGGCAGGACATGGTGTACAGCGGCCGTCACTCGCACTCCTACATGGAGTCGCTGCCTGACTTCATCAAGCTGGCGGAAGCCTATGGTCACGTCGGGATGCGTATCACCGAGCTCAAGGACCTCAAGCCGATGATGGAAGAGGCCTTCGCGCTGAAGGATCGCCTGGTGTTCCTGGATATCCAGGTGGATGCCACCGAGCACGTATACCCGATGCAGATCAAAGACGGCTCCATGCGCGACATGTGGCTGAGCAAGACGGAGCGCACCTGATCATGCGGCACATCATTTCCCTGCTCCTGGAAAACGAGCCCGGCGCGCTGTCGCGTGTGGTGGGTCTGTTCTCCCAGCGCAACTACAACATCGAAAGCCTGACCGTGGCCCCGACCGAGGATCCGACCCTGTCGCGTCTGACGCTGACCACCATCGGTCAGGACGAGGTGATCGAGCAGATCACCAAGAACCTCAACAAGCTGATCGAAGTGGTCAAGCTGGTGAACCTGTCGGAAAGCGCGCACATCGAACGCGAGCTGATGCTGGTCAAGGTCAAGGCCACCGGCGCGCAGCGTGCCGAGATCAAGCGTACCGCCGACATCTTCCGCGGCCAGATCGTGGATGTCACCAGCAGCGTGTATACCGTACAGCTGGCCGGCACCAGCGACAAACTCGACAGTTTCATCCAGGCCATCGGCACAGCCTCGGTCCTGGAAGTGGTTCGCAGCGGTGTCACCGGCATCGCTCGTGGCGACAAGACACTAAGCATCTGATTTTGAACAGGCCCGCTGGGCCGCACTGCACTGAGGGTTTTCCATGCACGTTTCCTACGACAAAGACTGCGATCTGTCGATCATCCAGGGCAAGAAGGTTGCCATCATCGGTTACGGCTCCCAGGGTCATGCCCATGCCTGCAACCTGAAGGATTCCGGCGTTGACGTGACCGTTGGTCTGCGCGCTGGCTCGGCCAGCGTGGCCAAGGCTCAGGCCCACGGCCTGAAGGTGGCTGAGGTTGCCGAAGCCGTTGCCGCGGCTGACCTGGTGATGATCCTGACTCCGGACGAGTTCCAGGGTCGCCTGTACAAGGACGAGATCGAGCCGAACCTGAAGAAGGGTGCGACCCTGGCCTTCGCTCACGGCTTCTCGATCCATTACAACCAGGTAGTGCCGCGCGCCGACCTCGACGTGATCATGATCGCGCCGAAGGCCCCGGGCCACACCGTGCGCTCCGAGTTCGTGCGTGGCGGCGGCATCCCCGACCTGATCGCCATCTATCAGGACGCCTCCGGCAATGCCAAGAATGTTGCCCTGTCCTACGCCAGCGGCGTGGGCGGCGGCCGTACCGGCATCATCGAAACCACCTTCAAGGACGAGACTGAAACCGACCTGTTCGGCGAGCAGGCCGTGCTGTGCGGTGGTTGCGTCGAGCTGGTCAAGGCCGGTTTCGAAACCCTGGTCGAGGCTGGCTATGCGCCGGAAATGGCCTACTTCGAGTGCCTGCACGAGCTGAAGCTGATCGTCGACC
>RCUJ01000502.1_pt1 | contig 22654 bp, 17 predicted proteins | sample 2166321 | NCBI WGS metagenome assembly RCUJ01 (sample SAMN09932808, study PRJNA488358) | compost metagenome | feature: garden; material: soil; isolation source: compost soil in an enriched community after 118 h of incubation | place: Germany: Experimental Botanical Garden Goettingen | collected... | reverse complement strand
CGCTCCGCCGCCCTGCCCGACGTGCCCACCATGCAGGAAGCCGGCGTGGCGGGCTACGAGCTGATGCCCTGGTTTGCCGCCTTCGCCCCCGCCGGCACGCCGCCGGAAGTGGTGGCCAAGCTGAACGAAGCCATGCGCGTGGCGCTGGCCGAGCCCAAGGTCCGCGCCACGCTGGATTCGATCGGCGCGGAATCCATCGGCGGCTCGCCGGAGGCGCTGCGCGATCATCTGGCCAAGGAAACGGCGCAGTGGAAGACGCTGGTGAAGGAACGGAATATCAAGGTCAACTAAGACTTTGCGCCCACGTAAAAGCGCCCACGTCGCACTTGCGTGCACGTGGGCGTTTTGCCATGCATTAAGCCGAAGTCATTCCGCCGTTCGTCAATCCACCGTGGATTACTCCACCGTCGCTCCGGACTTTTTCACCACTTCCGCCCAGCGCGGAATCTCGGTGGCCATCAGCGCGCGCAGTTGGTCGGGCGTGCTGCCCACGAGCTCCATGCCCATGGTCTTGCCCAGCTTTTCCTGCACGTCCGGCTCTTTCAGGATGATGGCGATTTCCGCCGCCAGCTTGTCCAGGATCGGCTTGGGCGTGCCCTTGGGCGCGTAGACGGCCTGCCACGACGCCATCTGGAAGCCCGGCACGCCGGCCTCTTGCATGGTGGGCACGTCAGGCGCCAGCGCGATGCGGTCCTTGGTGGTGACGGCCAGCAGTTTCAGCTTGCCGGTTTGCAGCAGCGGCAGCGCGGCCGTCATCTGGTCGAACATGAAGGTCACCGCGCCGGACGACACGTCCACCATGGCGGGCGGCGTGCCCTTGTACGGCACGTGCGTGAGCGGCACGCCGATCATGCTGGAAAACAATTCACCGGCCAGGTGCGTGGACGTGCCCGCGCCGGACGACGCGAAGGTGCGTTTGTTGGGGTCGCGCTTGAGCAGCGCGATCAAATCCGCCACCGAATTCACGCCCAGGTTCGGGTCCACCAGCAGCACGTTGGGCAGGTAGGCAATCAGCGACACCGGCTCGAAGTCCTTGACCGGGTCGTACTTCAGGTTCTTGTACAGGCTGGCGTTGATGGCGTGCGTGCTGATGGTGCCGCCAAACAGCGTGTAGCCGTCGGGCGCGGCCTTGGCCACGTAGGTGGCGCCGATGCCGCCGGCCGCGCCGGGCTTGTTTTCAACGATGACGTTCTGGTGCAGGCGGTCGGCCAGCTTCTGGGCCAGCACCCGGCCCACCACGTCGGTCGAGCCGCCCACGGTGAACGGCACCACATAGGAAATGGGCTTTTGCGCGGGCCAGTCGGCGGCGCTGGCGGGCATGGCCAGCGCGCACAGAGCGCCGGCCAGCAGCGCGCCCAACGCGCTGCGTCGTTGCGTATTCATGGATTGTCTCCTGCCTTGATTTATTGACTTATAGGTATGGATCGCCGGCCGGGCGGCCGGCGGCAAAGCTCAACGGCCTTGTTCTTTGCGCCAGGCGGCGAATTTGTCTTTGGTGCCCGGGTCGGTGGGCGGGTACAGGCCCAGAATGGACGCGCCCTGCTGCACCTGGCTGGTGACGAAGTCTTCAAACGCGGTCATCTCCACCGCTTCGATCGAGATCTCGTCGGCCAGATGCGCCGGAATCACCACCACGCCTTCCCGGTCGCCCACGACGATGTCGCCGGGCCAGACCGCCACATCACCGCAGCCGATGGGTTCATTAATATCCAGCGCCTGATGCAAGGTCAGGTTCGTAGGGGCCGACGGGCGCTGGTGGTAGGCAGCAAAACCCAGTTCGGCGATTTCCGGGGAATCGCGAAAGCCGCCGTCGGTGACCACGCCCGCCACGCCGCGCTTCATCAGGCGCGTGATCAGGATGGATCCGGCGGACGCGGCGCGCGCGTCCTTGCGGCTGTCCATGACCAGTACCGCGCCTTCCGGGCAGGTTTCGACGGCCACGCGCTGCGGATGCGAGCGGTCTTCAAACACCTTGATGGTGTTCAGGTCTTCACGGGCCGGGATGTAGCGCAGGGTGAACGCCGGGCCGACCATATTGGGCAGATTGGCGTTCAGCGGACGCACGTCCTGGATGAACTGGTTGCGCAGGCCGCGCTTGAACAAGGCGGTGCACAGGGTGGCGGTGCTGATGCCGGCCAGCCGGGCGCGGGTTTCGGGATTCATTTGGGACACGATGGCTCCGGGGAATGTGGACGTGAAGAACGAGGTTCAGAAGATGGCGGGCTCGGGCACGGGTGCGCCGAATTCCGTTTCCAGGAAGTCGAAATCGCAGCCGTCGTTGGCCTGCAGGATGTGCTTGGAATACATCCAGCCGTAGCCGCGCTCGTAGCGCTTGGGCGGCGGCGTCCACGCGGCGCGGCGGGCGGCGAGTTCTTCGTCGCTGATGTTCAGGTGGATGCTGCGAGCCGGCACATCGACCGTGATCAGGTCACCCGTCTTGACGAACGCCAGCGGCCCGCCCACATACGATTCGGGCGCGGCATGCAGAATGCAGGCGCCGTAGCTGGTGCCGCTCATGCGGGCGTCGGACAGGCGCAGCATGTCGCGCACGCCCTGCTTCACCAGCTTGGTCGGAATCGGCAGCATGCCCCACTCCGGCATGCCGGGGCCGCCTTGCGGGCCGGCGTTGCGCAGGATCATGATGTGTTCCGGCGTGACGTCCAGGTTTTCGTCGTCCACCGCGGCCTTCATGCTGGGGTAGTCGTCGAACACCAGCGCCGGCCCGGTGTGCCGCAGATACTGCGGCGCGCACGCGCTGGGCTTGATCACGCAGCCGTCGGGCGCGATATTGCCGCGCAGCACGGCCAGCGCGCCTTCGTCGTAGATGGCGGTGTCCAGCTTGCGGATCACGTCGTCGTTATAGACCTCGGCACCGGCGATGTTCTCGCCCAGCGTCTTGCCCGTCACGGTCATGGCCGACAGGTCCAGGTGCCCTTCCAGGCGCGTCATCAGCGCCGGCAAGCCGCCCGCGTAATAGAAGTCTTCCATCAGGTAGGTGTCACCGCTGGGCCGGATGTTGGCAATGACCGGCACCTTGCGGCTGGCGGCATCGAAATCGTCCAGGCCCACGGCATGGCCGGCTCGGCGCGACATGGCCACCAGGTGGATGATGGCGTTGGTGGAACAGCCCATGGCCATGGCCACGTTGATGGCGTTCTTGAACGAAGCCATGCTCAGGATGCGCTTTGGGGTCAGGTCGTCCCAGACCATCTCGACGACGCGGCGGCCGCATTCAGCGGACATGCGCATGTGGCCGACGTCGGCGGCCGGAATCGAGGACGCGCCCGGCAAGGTCATGCCGATGGATTCGGCGATGGCGGTCATGGTGCTGGCCGTGCCCATCGTCATGCAGGTGCCGTAGCTGCGGGCGATGCCGCCCTCGACTTCGGTCCATTGTTCCTGGGTGATCTTGCCGGCGCGGCGTTCGTCCCAGAGCTTCCAGGCGTCCGACCCCGAGCCCAGGATCTTGCCCTTCCAGTTGCCGCGCAGCATGGGGCCGGCGGGCACGTACACGCAGGGCAGCCCGGCGCTGATGGCGCCCATGAGCAGGCCCGGCGTGGTCTTGTCGCAACCGCCCATCAGCACCGCGCCATCCACCGGATGGCTGCGCAGCAGCTCTTCGGTTTCCATGGCCAGGAAGTTGCGATAGAGCATGGTGGTGGGTTTCACGAACGATTCCGACACCGAAATCGCCGGAAGCTCCACCGGAAACCCGCCCGCCTGGAACACGCCGCGCTTCACGTCTTCCACGCGCTGCTTGAAGTGGCTGTGACAGGGGTTCAGGTCGGACCAGGTGTTGATGATGGCGATGATCGGCCGGCCGACCCAGTCGTCCGGGGCATAGCCCATTTGCATCATGCGGGACCGATGGCCGAACGAACGCAGGTCATCCTTGGCCATCCAGGCGGCGCTGCGCAGACTTTCGTAGGTACGTTTCATAGGGGTATGGGGGAATTGGGAGCAATGACAGGGTGGAATGGAGCCATTTAAACACTAATACATTAGTGCGTCAGCTAGGTGAAAACCCGCTACACTGCGGGCTTTCCTACCGTACTCCCGTCAGGCCCCCTGATGCAAAGCCCCAAGCTCAGACTGGACCGCTCGCGCCACGCCGCGCCCCAGGTCTTCGAACATCTACGCGAACAGATCGTGTCGCTGGAACTCGCGCCTGGCGCCCCGCTGTCGCGCGTGACGCTGGCTGAAAGCTATGGCCTGAGCCAAACCCCCATCCGCGACGCGCTGATGCGGCTGGCCGAAGAGGCGCTGGTCGAGATCTACCCGCAGCACACCACGGTGGTCAGCCGCATCGACATTCCCGCCGCGCGCCAGGCGCACTTTCTGCGGCAGTCGCTGGAACTGGAAATTGTCCACCTGCTGGCGCAACAGTCCGACGCGGCCCTGCACAAGCGCCTGCAAACCAGCATCGACCTGCAACGCATCAGCCACGCCAATGGCGAATACCAGCAGTTCATCGACGCCGACCAGGCCTTTCACCGCGACATGCATATTGCCGCGGGCGTGACGAGCCTATGGGAGCTTGAGCAGCGCTACAGCGGCCATCTGGACCGCCTGCGCCGGTTGCACCTGCCCGAAGCCGGCAAGGCCGAACGCATCATGGACGACCATCAGCGCTTGCTGGATGCGATCCGGGCGCAGGAACCCGCACGGGCGCAGCAGGTGCTGCGTGAACATTTGTCCGGCACCTTGAGCCAGGTGGCCGAGATCTGCAAACGCTATCCCGACTACGTGCTGGCCGCCTGACATCGCTGGCGTGCACGCGCTGGCGTTTACCCACGCCCCGGCGTTAACGCGCCAAAGATGTCTTCCTGCGCCGCCTTGCGCAGCGCGATGATGGCCGGGTGCTGCAACTGCCTTTCGGTCGTCAGCGCGTATAGCTGTTCCTTGACGGCGCGGGCGCTGCCGATGGAGCGCACCCGATACTGCTTGACCAGGAAGGCGGCCGTGGCGGTCGGCGCGGCAAACAGCCCCACTCCGGTTTGGCCGAATGCATTCAGCAAGGCGCTGTCATCGAATTCGCCCACAATGCGCGGGCGGATATTGTGTTCGTCAAACCATTGCAGCAGCCGCAGCCGAATCGCCGCGTCTTCGCCCGGCAACAGGAAAGGCGCCTGGTCCAGCATCTTGGGAAAGCGGCCCGGCAACTGTTCCAGCAAGGCGGGCGCGCCAAAGAACGTCAGGCTGCTTTCGCCCAGCAGATGGCTGAAACCGCGCACGTTCAGATGCGTCGGCATCGGACGATCAGCAATCACCATGTCGTAGCGGTGCACCGCCAGGTCCGCCAGCAAAAAGGCCAGCCGCCCTTCACGGCAGATCAGCCGCACGTTCTCTTCCAACTGCAACACCGGCTCGATCATCCGGTACACCAGCGATTTGGGTACGCCTTCGGCAATGCCCAGCCTGAAATCCAGGGTTTGCCGCGCGGGGCGGTTACGCAGATCGTCCAGCAATTCGTCGCCCAGGGTGAAGATGCGGTCCGCGTATTGCAGCGTTCGACGGCCGATATCCGTGAGTTCAAGCCCCCGCCCCACCCGCCTGAACAACGCCGAGCCCAGCGCGGATTCCAATTCTTGCAACTGGCCGCTGATCGATTGAGGCGTGCGCTGCAATTGCTGTGCCGCGCGGGCGATGCTGCCAGCCTTGGCGACCACCCAGAAATAGCGCAGATGTTTGTAGTTGAGAGTGACCATGGCGATCATTCCAAAAAATCTGACTATGGGTTCATGTTATGCGAATTGTCCGAAGAATAGAGGCGCTCTAGACTGGCCTCGTATGTGTGGAGGCGACGTATGAGCCAGGTAGAAACGTTTGCCACCCTGCCGATGTGGGTGGGGTTCATCGTTTTTGTGTTGGCCGTGCTGGCGCTTGACCTGTATGCGCTGGGCGGCCGCCAGGCGCACCGCGTGTCGTCTCGGGAAGCGCTGTGCTGGGTGCTGGCCTGGTCGTCGCTGGCGACGCTGTTCGGCCTGCTGATGTGGTGGTTTCTGGACGCCAGCGCGAGCCGCGCGGTGGCCAATCAAAAAACGCTGGAATTCTTCACCGGCTATCTCATCGAACTGTCCCTGTCCGCGGACAACATGTTCGTGTTTTCCTTGATCTTCACCTACTTCGCGGTGCCCGCCGAATTGCAGCGGCGGGTGTTGCTGTACGGCGTGCTGGGCGCCATCTTCATGCGCATCGGGATGATACTTGCGGGCGTGTGGCTGCTGACCCAGTTCGTGTGGATGTTCTATGTGCTGGGCGCCTTCCTGGTGCTGAGCGGCGCCAGGATGCTGGCCGTGGCCGGCCGTCAGCCCGACATCGCCCAGAACCCCTTGGTGCGGTTCATGCGGGCCACCATGCGGATCACCAAGGACTATCACGGCCAGGCCTTCTTCGTGCGCATCGACGGGCTGCGCTACGCGACCCCCATGTTCGTGGTGCTGCTGATGATCGAGGCAACCGACGTGGTTTTCGCGGTGGACAGCATTCCCGCCATCTTCGCGATCACCACCGACCCCTTCATCGTTTTCACGTCAAACATTTTCGCCATCATGGGCTTGCGGGCGCTCTACTTCCTGCTGGCCGACATGGTGGACCGCTTCCATTACCTGAAGTACGGCCTGGCCGTGGTACTGATGATTATCGGCGCCAAGATGCTGGTGGCACAGTGGATGCACGTGCCGGTGCATTGGTCGCTAGGCATTATCGGGCTGGTTCTGGCGGCCTCCATTGGCGCCAGCCTGGCCCGGCCAAAGCGGAAGGCCACCGCCAACCGCAACGATGTAAAGAAGCCCCAAACCGGAGAGCAGCCATGAACACGATCATTCTTGCCACCGACGGATCGACGTATAGCGATGAGGCGGCCCGCTACCTGGTCGCCACCCCATTGCTGAACCGCGATTTCGTCGTGCATGTGGTGCATTGCGAGCCCGAGGTCCGGGGGGATGTCGTGTCATTCATCGGCAAGGACGAAGTCGATGCCTGGCACCACGAAGAAAGCGACAAGGCGATGCGCTCGGTGGCGGACATCCTGCGCCACGGCAACGTGAACTTCGAATGCCACGAAATGACCGGCTTCACGGCCGGGAAAATCGTCGACTACGCGACGCGGGTCAAGGCCACCGCCATCGTGCTGGGCTCCCATCACCGCAGCCCGCTGATGAATGCGTTGATGGGGTCCGTCAGCAGCCGAATCATCGCGCACGCGCCCTGCCCGGTGCTGGTGGTCTGACGCGGGCAACACGGCGGCATCCGCTGGCGCTTCAATCCAGCGGGTACCGCCGAATCACCGTCTTGCCGTCGCGCTCCGCCAGCGCCAGCAGCCCGTCGCCCGTGGCGTCCAGGCCAAGCAGGCCGATCTCTACGTCCTGCGGGATCTGGAACGGGCGCCAGGTCTTGCCCTGGTCGCGCGTGTAGAAATAGGTCTTGGTGTACTCGTTGAACGAAAACAGATGGTCGGCGTAGGTCTTGATGACCCACGCATTCGGCCCGAACCAGGCATCGCCAATCCAGCTAGGCTTACCTTGCACCGTCGGCGAGGCCGCGCGCCGATGCCAGGTCCGTTCGGCCTTATCCAGTTCGTAGATGGCATCGCCCCATGTCTCGAACACCGCCTGGTCGCGCGTGACATTGGCCTCGGCCGCCTGCGCAGGCACGGGCGGCACGTCTTGCGTAATGCGAAACGCGGGCGATGCGCCACTTTGCAGGTCGACTTCAAACCGCCGCGTTTCCAGTACCTGGTTCTTGGCTGACGCATCCAGGCTGATCCGCGTGCGCCAGCTCCACCCCACCGCGCGGCTCTCGTCCAACGGATACAGCGACCAGTCGTAGGCCAGTTGGTCTTCCGCGCCCCGGCCGCCCGCCTTGGCCAGGCGGTCGCGAAACGCGCGCTCGAACGCCGCCGCATCGGGCCAGACCTGCTCATCCAGCAAGGTGGCCGACCAATGGCGGGCGCCGTCTTCGCTGACCATCAGGCGTTGCCGCCCGTCATGGCGCGCCAGGGCAATGACGCGGTCCGACGTCAGAAACACCGTGTGCCGCGGCGGCGGGCCCAGCACCACGTCCGGCGCCAGCACCCAGGTTTTTCCCAGGTCGTTGGATCGCAATATTTCCCAGGTGCCGGGCAGCCCATCCGAGTCTCCTCGGCGTTCAGCGGCGGTAATCAGGTACAGCTCGCGCCCTTGGGGCGACCCGATCAGGCTGACGCCCGCATCCCCGCTGATCGAGCCAAGCAGGGAAAACGCACCCGTGCCGTGGCCGCCGTATATCAGGTTGCGCGTGTCGGCCACCAGCCAGGGGTTGGGCTGGCGGGTACTGAGAGCGGGCACCAGCGCATCCAGCATGGGCGCGGTCTCCAGCGCCGCCATGTCCTGGGCGGACACCAGGCGCTGCCCAATCAGCAACTGCCGTTCACCGTAGCGTTGCAGCGTCACCCGGGACGACGAGGCCAGCGCCGGCCCATTGAGTTCGCCGATGATCTCGCTGCGCGCCAGCGGCTGGCCCAGGGGAACCAGTTGGTGGATGCCATAACCGATCACCCCGGCGACGGCAATCGCAACACCGCTGGCAAGCAGTCTTAGGTTCATGGAGGCAGAGCTTCTGATGCGCGTACACCCGCCGTTTGGCCGGTATCTTTTAATGGGAATGGGCGAAACTATAGCGTGTTGCGCGACGTTCCCTATACTGGCGTGACATACTCTTACGCTGCACCGGCCACCCACGGAACCCCGACATGATCGCAAGGCACGCACCGCTTACCATCGCCCTGGCTCTGCTGGGTGCCGCCGCCTGCGTACCGTCGGTACAGGCAGCTTCGCCCGATGTCTTGTGGACGCCGCTAGACCCCAAATCCATGCCCGGCGTGTTCTACGACAGCGCATCGATTGCGCGCGTGACCGAAAAGCCCATGGTCATGACCGTGACGGTCGCATGGTTTTATGCGCAACACAGGGTGTCTGAAACCACGGGCCAAATCTATGGATCGGTCGCGCAGCCCATCACCTTGAACTGCAGCGCCGATACTTACACCGTCACCGAAACCCGGCACTACGCCGGCAACGACGCCACCGGCGCCTTGGTGGAATCCATTCCGGTGGCGGGCATCCACAACGCCCCCGTGGCGCGGGACCCCGTCCAGCGCAAGCTGCGCGCCGTGGTGTGTCCCGCGCCGGGCAAGAACGCCAGAAAATAAGCCCGATCAGACTTGCGCCAGCGCCTGCTCCAGGTCGGCGATCAGGTCATCAATGTGCTCAATGCCGATCGACAAACGCACGGTCTCTTCGCGCACACCGGCCTTTTGCAGCTCTTCCGGATTCAGTTGGCGGTGCGTGGTGGACGCTGGGTGCGTCGCCAAGGACTTCGAATCCCCGATGTTGACCAGGCGCGTGAACAGTTGCAGCGCGTCCTGGAAGCGCGCACCGGCGTCGCGGCCGCCCTTCACACCGAACGTGAACAAGCCCGGCACCTTGCCGCCCAGGTACTTCTGCGCCAGGGCATGGTCGGGGTGGTCCGGCAGGCCGGCGTAGTTGACCCATTCCACCTTCGGATGTTCGCGCAGGAAGTTCGCGACCTTCACCGCGTTTTCAACAATGCGGTCCACGCGCAGCGCCAGCGTTTCGATGCCTTGCAGAATCTGGAACGAGTTGAACGGCGAGATCGCCGCGCCCGTATTGCGCAGCGGCACGACGCGCGCGCGGCCGATGTAGGCGGCCGCGCCGAACGCTTCGGTGTAGACCACGCCGTGGTAGCTGATGTCCGGTTCGTTCAGGCGCTTGAAGCGGGCCTTGTGCTCGGCCCACGGGAACTTGCCCGAATCAATGATGGCGCCGCCCAGGCTGGTGCCGTGGCCGCCCAGGTACTTGGTCAGCGACTGCACCACGATGTCGGCGCCATGCTCGATGGGGCGCAGCAGGTACGGAGACGGCACGGTGTTGTCCACGATCAGCGGCAGGCCGTGGCGGTGCGCCAGTTCGGCCAGCGCGGCGATGTCGGTGATGTTGCCCAGCGGGTTGCCGACCGATTCCGCGAAGATGGCCTTGGTGCGGTCATCGATCTGCGCTTCGAACGCGGCCAGGTCGCTGGGGTTGGCAAAGCGCGTGGTGATGCCGTACTGCGGCAGCGTGTGCGCGAACAGGTTGTAGGTGCCGCCATACAGCGTGCTGGACGACACGATGTTGTCGCCCGCTTCGGCGATGGTCATGATGGCGTAGGTCACGGCCGACTGGCCCGAGGCCAGCGCCAGCGCCGCGATACCGCCTTCCAGGGCCGCCACGCGCTGCTCCAGCACGTCGGTCGTGGGGTTCATGATGCGGGTATAGATGTTGCCCGGCACCTTCAGGTCGAACAGGTCGGCGCCGTGCTGCGTATCGTCGAAAGCGTAAGCCACGGTCTGATAGATGGGCACCGCCACGGCGCGCGTCGTCGGATCCGGGCGGTAGCCGCCATGCACGGCCACGGTTTCCAAACGCCAGTTGGGCTTCTTCGGTTCAGTCATTTGTCTCTCCAGAAATGTCGATGATTCGATGTTGCGGATCAAGCCGCCAAGGCGCGCGCCGCGCCCAGGATGCGGTCGATATCCGCGTGATTGTTATAGGCGCCGACGGACAAGCGCACGTAACCATACTCCACCACGCTGGCCAGCACACCGGCCCGTGTCAAATGCGCCAGCGCGGCGGCCGGGTTCGCCACGCGCAACGCCGTGGTCGTGCTGCGCAGTTCGGGCTCGGCCGGTGACACCACCGCCACGCCTTGCGCCCGCAAACCGTCGTGCAATGTTTGCGACAGTTCCAGCACCCACGGCTCGATACGGTCCGGCTCGGCGCGTTCGATCAGGTCCAGCGCGCCCGCCCATCCCGCAATACCGGGATAGTTCAGGTTGCCCGTTTCCAGGCGGCGCGCATCGTCCGCATCGGCCACACCCACCTGCCATTGCAGGCCGGACTTGTCCAAGGTGGTGACGCCCGACGGCCCGACATACAGCGGGTCCAGCGCGTCCAGCATTTTTTCCGACACATGCAGCAGGCCCACGCCCAGCGGACCCAGCATGCCCTTGTGCGCGCCGCAGGCAAACGCATCGACTTGCCATTCATCGACCCGCGCGCGCAGCAGCCCCGCCCCCTGGATGCCATCGACCACCAGCCAGATTCCGCGCTGCGCGCAACGGCGTCCCAGCTCGGCGATATCGGTCCGCAAGCCGGTGCCGTACTGCACCCAAGACACCGCGATCAGCCGCGTGCGGGCATCCACGTGTTGCCATAAATCATCAACGGTATAACGATGCGACGTCGCCACCGCCACGCGCACCTGCACGCCGCGGCGGCGCAGGTTCAACCAGGGCAAGGCGTTGGTGGGGTGTTCCTGATCGTCCACGATAAGGTTGTCGCCCGCCTGCCAGGCCAGACCCTGCGCAACGGTGTTCAAGCCTTCGGTCGTGTTCTTGGTAAAAGCCAGCCGCCGTGCATGGCCGCCAATCAACCGCGCCAGGCGCACGCGCAATGCATCGGCATCGCGTAGCCATTGCGGCTTGTCGCTACGGGCGTGAGTAATGCTGTCAAAGAACGTTGCGACCGCATCGGCCACCTTGGGCGACAGCGGACTGGTGTAGGCGATGTTGGCGTAGGCCTTGTCGCGCGTGATGGGAAATAACTGCCTGAATTCGTCCTGCCAGCTCATGCGGCCTTCCTGTGGATTGCAACTTGGTATGCACGAATTCTAGGGACCCGATACGCATCTGGGTAAGGCTTAGTTCTTATATTGATATGACGATACAGTCGCTCGAATATCGCCGACACACGCCTAGAATTCATGCCTTTCTTGCATACACACGATACGGGAACGGCATGCGATTGATTCATCTCTGGAAGACGGCTGGTGTGGCAATGGCGCTGGCCGCGAGCATGGCGCAGGCGGGCACCGTCGACACCATCAAGAAACGCGGCGAACTGGTCTGCGGCGTGAGCCAGGGGTCGGCCGGCTTGTCGATCGCCAACAAGGACGGCCGCTGGACGGGCCTGGACGCGGACCTGTGCCGGGCGCTGGCCGCCGCCGTGCTGGGCGATGCGAACAAAACCCGCTTCGTGCCGCTTAGCTCGCAGCAGCGCTTTCCCGCGCTACAGTCCGGCGAAATCGACGTGCTGAACCGCAACACCACCATCACGTCCAGCCGCGACGCGGGGCTGGGCATTACGTCGGCCGGCATTGTGTTCTACGACGGCCAGGGGTTTCTGGTGCCACGCAAGCTGGGCGTGAAAAGCGCCACCGAACTGGAAGGGGCGCAGGTCTGCGTTCAGCCTGGCACCGTCAATGAACAGAACCTGGTCGACTACTTCAAGAAGAACAAGCTGACGTACCGTCCCGTGGTAATCGAAAACCTGGTGGAACTGGAACAGGCCTTCTATGCGGGGCGTTGCGACGTGTACCTGTCGGATGCGTCCACCCTGGCTGCCAGCCGCGCCGCGCGCGCCGCCAAGCCGGACGACTTCGTCATCTTGCCCGAACGCATCAACAAGTCGCCGCTAGGGCCCTTCGTGCGCCAGGACGACCCCAACTGGGCCGCCATTGTTCGCTGGACCGTGAACGCGCTGGTAGCCGCCGAGGAACTGGGCGTCACGTCGCAAAACGTCGACGCCCAAGCGCAAAGCGCCGACGCGCAGGTGCGTCGTCTGCTGGGCCTGGACCCCGGCATCGGCAAGAGCTTTGGCCTGGACGAAAGCTGGGCGAAGAACGCCATCAAGGCCGTGGGCAACTACGGCGAAGTCTGGGACCGCAACCTGGGCGCCGCCACGCCACTGAAATTGGAACGCGGCCTGAACGCGCAATGGAACAAGGGTGGCTTGCTGTATTCGCCACCTTTCCAGTGACGCCATCGCGTTTGAACGCGGCGGGCGGGCCATCGGCCCGCCTTTTGCATGGGCAAGACCTCAATGACTGCAACAACACTTCCCTTTCCCCCGCCCAGCATCCTGCGCCGCTGGCTGCCCACGGTGGCATGGACCCTGACCGTGGGCGGCATGGCCGCCGTGCTGCTGCGGCACATCGAAGGCGTGCAGACCGCGCGCGGCGTGCAGGGGGGATTCGGCTTTCTGTTCCAGCCCTCGGGCTTTCGCATTTCGGAAAGCCTGTTGAACGTCACGCCCGACGATCCCTACTGGATGTCGATCGCGGCGGGCCTGGTCAACACCCTGACCGTCGCCACTGTGGCGATCGTGCTGGCGACGTTGCTCGGCATCGTGCTGGGACTCATGCGGCTGTCGGCCAATCCGCTGGCGGCGCGCGGCGCGGCGGCCCTCATCGCGCCGCTGCGCAACACGCCCGTGCTGTTGCAACTGTTCGTCTGGTACGGGCTGTTGCTGCGGCTGCCGGATGTGCGGCAGGCATGGTCGCCGTTGCCGTCCGTGTTGCTGTCGAACCGGGGGTTGGCGCTGCCGGCCTTGCATGGCGTGTTGCCCTACGCCGGGGTGCTGGTGGCCGCGTTGGCGCTGGCCGTGTGGGCACGACGCCGTGCCTGCCCGCCCGCCGGGTATGCGGTGCTGGCCGCCACCACCCTGCTCGCCTGCACGCTGCTTCCCGCCGTGCACGTCGACTTGCCGGTCAAGCGCGGCTTGGGGCTGCAAGGCGGTTGGCAGCCCAGCATCGAATTCGTGGCGCTGCTGATCGGGCTGACGGTCTTTCACGCCGCCTACATCGCGGATATCGTGCGCGCCGCCGTGCGCGCGGTGCCGCTGGGCTTGGTTGAAGCCGGCCAGGCCATGGGCCTGACTCCACGCGCGGTAATGCACCGGGTGATTGCCCCCTATGCGGTGCGCGTCGCGCTGCCGCCATACGCCAACCAATGCCTGGCGCTGGTCAAGAACAGTACCTTGGCGATTGCCATCGGCTACCAGGAATTGATGGCCGTCATCAACACCGCCATCACGCAGACGGGGCTGGCGCTGGAAGGCATTGCGTTGGCAGTGGCCATCTACCTGGGCCTGGCGCTGCTGTTGGGCGGCGGCCTGTCCGCCTGGAACGCGCGCCACGCACGGCATGGTCCAGGCGACACGCATGGGCCGCGCTTGGGCGATCGTCCGCTTTGGAACGCCAGCGGGGTCGCCCGGCACTGGCGCGGAAAGCTTGGGCGCACGGCGCTGACCGGGCTGCCGACCGTGGCGTTGACGGTTGCCCTGGCCGTGGCGGCGTGGGCGTTGCTGGACTGGGCTGTCGTACACGCCGTCTGGCAAGGCGATGCCACCGCCTGCGCCGACGCGGCGGGCGCTTGCTGGGCCGCCGTGGGTGAAAACCTGCCGCTGCTGATTTTTGGCACGATGGCCCCCGGCGACCGTGGCCCAGCGCTTGTGGCATGCGTGGCCCTGGTGGCGGGCATCACGTTGACGCTGGGCGCGCGCGGCTTGCCCGGCCAGGCAAGGGCGGCATCGCTGCTGGCGCTGCTAGCGATCGTGGTGTTGGCCTTATCGGGGTGGCCGTGGGGCGGCACACCGATCGGACCACAACGTTGGGGCGGCTTGCTGGTGACGCTGATCCTGGCCATTGCCGCGTTAACCGCCGCCGTGCCGCTGGCCTTTGCCCTGGCGCTGCTGCGCCGCTCCGGCAGCCGTGCCGGATCGCTGGCGGCGGCCGGCCTGATCGAAGCGGTGCGCGGCGTGCCGCTGGTCACGCAACTGTTGTTCGCGTCCTTCGTGCTGCCCATGCTGTGGGGCGGCAACGTATCCAAATTCAGCATGGCGCTGGCCGCGCTGACCTTGCACACCGCTTGCCTGCTGGCCGAAGTGCTGCGGGGTGCGTTGCAAGCGATCCCGCCTGGCCAGATGATGGCCGCGCGCGCGCTGGGCATGCGACCCGTTACGGCCTATGCCACGGTGATCTGGCCGCAGGCGCGCCGCATCGCCGCGCCGGCCGCGCTGGGCGTGTTCGTGGGCGCGGTGAAGGATACGTCGCTGGTCAGCATCATCGGCGTCTTCGACGTGCTGGGCGCGGCCAAGGCAGTTGTGGCCGGCACCGACTGGCGGCCCTATCACGTCGAGGTTTATCTGGCGGTGGCAATGCTGTACTTCGGCGCCAGCCTGGCGCTGTCGCGCGTGGCAAGCCGCATGGAAACGCGCGGCGGCTAACGCGCGCCTGTCGCTACCGCCGCGCAGCGGGCTTCGCGTTGCCAGGCCCAGTCAACCCGCGCGCGAATCCAGCGGCGTGCGGTTCAGGAAACGATCAAACGCGCTTAGATAGGCCACTTCCACCGCCGTCAGCTTGCGCTGCTTGTGCCAGGTCAGGAACACATCGATCTCGGCCACCGACTCGGCGGGCGGCAGCCGGCGCAGGTCGCCGCCCATCACGTCCTGGCGGATCAGGTGCTCCGGCAGAAAGCTCAAGCCGATGCCCGCCACCACCATGCGGCGAATCTCTTCAATGTTCGGCGACGTGCCCACGATGCGCCCCGTAAACCCCTGCTGATCGCGAAAGATCGTCAAGGGCGACAGCGTATCGCCAATCTGGTCGCTGGCGAAGCATACAAAGTTCTGGTCCATCAGGTCTTCAAGGCTCACGCGCGGCTTTGAAAACAGCGGGTGATGGCGGCCGCAGACGACGGCGTAGTGGTGGCGCAGGAACAGCCGGCGCTCCAGCGCATCGACCGGTTTGCGGCACAGGCAGATGCCCAAGGCGGGCACGCGCTTGGCCAGTGCGTCCAGAATGGCGGCGCTGGGCAGCACGTCAACGTGGAATTCAATCTTGGGATAGCGCCGATGAAACTGCGCCAGGAAGTCGTCGTAGGCCGGGCTCTGCACCTTGCTCATCACCAGCAGCCGCAAGGTGCCGGCGATTTCGGCCCGGTCCTGCGTGGCGGCGTTTTCAATGCGCGCCATCGTGCCGTACATGTCGCGCGCGATGGCGTAGATTTCGTCGCCCAGGCCCGTCAGGCGGAATTCGCCATTGCGCCGATGCAGCAGCAGGCCGCCCACCGCGTCTTCAAGACGTTTCAGCGCCTGGCTCACCGCCGGCTGGCTCAAGTGCAGCGCCTGCGCCGCACGGCCCACGCCCCGCTCTTGCACGACGAACATGAACGTGCGCAGCAGGTTCCAGTCCATGCGTTCAGGGGCAAGCGGCAGCGACGGCGGAGTGCGGACAGGCGTTTCGGGCATGGCGTGGCGAACGGGGTCGAAAAAAAAGGCCGGGTGGAATCCACGCCGGCCTGGCCGATGCCCGACGGTTCAAACGCCGGCCAGCCCCGCGAAGAAACGCGACGCGTTGGATTCCAATCCGTCGATATAGTAGCCGCCTTCCTGCACGATCAGCGTCGGCAGGCGCAGGCCACCCACCTCGCGGCCCAGCCGCTCGAAGCCGTCTTCGGTCACGCTGACCATGGCTTGCGGGTCTTTCTCGAAAATATCGAATCCCAAGGACAGCACCAGCGCATCGGGCTGGAACAGTTCAATGGCGCGGCGCGCTTGCGCAAGGCGGTCAAAGAACACGGATTCCGGCGAGCCATGCGGCATGGGCAGGTTGATGTTGTAGCCGTAGCCCTCGCCCGCGCCGCGCTCGTCTTCAAACCCGGCAACCACCGGGTAGAAGTTTTCAGGGTCGCCGTGGATCGACACATACAGCACGTCGCTGCGTTCGTAGAAAATTTCCTGGATGCCCTGGCCGTGGTGCATGTCGGTGTCCAGGATGGCCACGCGCGGAAACTTGGACGTCAAGCGCTGCGCGGCGATGGCGGCGTTGTTCAGGTAGCAGAACCCGCCGGCCGCGTCGCGCCGGGCGTGGTGGCCGGGCGGGCGGCAGATGGCGTAGGCGTGCGGGTCGCCGGCCAACAAGGCGTCGGCGCCGGACACGGCGCATTGCGCCGACCAATAGGCCGACTGCCAGGTTTGCGGGCCAACCGGGCAACTGCCGTCGGCCAGGTAGCGCCCCGCCTTGGCCAGCACGCCACGCAAGGCGTTGGGTTCGCGCACGAACACGTTGGACACCACTTCGCCGCCCCAATCGCCCGGCAGCTTCATCCAGTCTTCATGGGCGTTTTGCAGAAAGCGCAGGTAGTCCAGGCTGTGCACGGCCGAGATGGCGCCCGCGCCACTGTCTTCAGGCGCCTGCACGTCAAAGCCCAGTTTGCGAGCCGCCTGCACCAAGCCATCCAGACGCGCCGGCACTTCCTGCGGGGTGCGCATCTTGCCGCGTGAAAAATAGGTCTGCGGATGATGCAGCTTCTGCTCGTCGTGAAAAAAAGCCTTCATGCTTGCTGATCCTTCAGTTGAAGTTGCTCGGTGCGCTGGCCGGCATTGCCCAGCAGCAAAACGGAAACCAGGGAAAGCAACGAAATCGCCGAGAACAGCAGCGCCAACGGCCACCACTGCCCCTTGAAATTCTCGGCCAGCACCGTGCCCAGCAAGGGCGTCAGGCCACCGAAGATGGCGCCCGACAACTGGTAGGCCATCGAGATGCCGGTGTAGCGAATGCCCGTGGGAAAGCTATCGCTGACATAGCCCGCGATGACCGCGTAGTAGGCGCCCATGAAGAGTACCGCCACGCCGACCCCCAGCGTAATACTGGTAAGCGAGCCCTGGTCGACCAGGTTGAACATGGCATAGGGCGTGAAGATCGACACGAAGGCCATGGCGCCCAGAAAGCGCAGGTTGCCCACGCGGCTGGCGATGTAGGCCGATAGCGGCGTAATCAAGAACTGCATGATGGACACGAGCAGCAGGCAATCCAGGATCACCGCCCGGTTCAAGCCCACGTACTGCGTGGTGTAGGCAATCATGAAGGTATTGGTGAAATAGAAGCCGGCAATGCCCAGCACGTTGGCGCCGACCGCCAGCGCCAGCAGGCCGGGCGCGCCGCGCAACACCTGGGCAAGCGGCGCCTGGGTGGGCTTGGCGCGCTGCAAACGGGCCGCTTTTTCAGCGATGAAGTCGGGCGATTCGTTGACGCTCAGGCGGATCACGAAACCCACCACCAGCAGCACGGCCGAAAACAGGAACGGCACGCGCCAGCCCCAGCTAAGAAAGGCCTCGTCGTCCAGGCCCGTCACCAGCTTGAACATCAGCATCGACAGGATCAGGCCCGCCGGGCTGCCCAGCTGCGCGAAGGACGCGAAGAACGTGCGCTTGCTTTTGTCCGGCGAATGTTCGCCCGCCATCAGCACCGCGCCGCCCCACTCGCCTCCCACCGCGATGCCTTGCACGATGCGCAGCAGGATCAGCAGCACGGGCGCCCACACGCCAATCGATGCGTGGGTGGGCAACAGGCCGATCAGCACGGTCACCGTGCCCATCATCACCAAGGTGATCACCAGCGATTTCTTGCGCCCGATCTTGTCGCCGATATGGCCGAAGATGGCGCCGCCCAAGGGCCGCGCAAAAAAGCCGACCGCAAACGTGCCGAAGGCGGCAAGTGTTCCGTAAAAACCTGTGGCCGACGGGAAGAACAACTTGCCGAACACCAGCGCGGCCGCGGTGGCGTAGATGTAGAAGTCGTACCACTCGATCATGGTGCCGACAAAAGCGGCGGTAGACGCACGCACCGGCTGGTGCCCCGTCGCGGGTTTTCCCCTCATGTTTATCTCTCTTAAGGTGGTTGAGGCTAATCAGCCAGTCGTTATAGCCCCGGCCCCACCATAAGAAAAATTCTTATTTCTTATCTTCCAGATTACCTACTCTAATGAGGGGAAAACCCTTAATTCTTACTGCATGATGGTTTGGCCGTCCGGCGCCACCTTGCGCACCACGTAGCCCATCGGCACCCAGCGATTCTTGCTCGCCACCATCGAGACGGTCTCGGTGGCGGGCATGTTGCGGAACTGCGTGCTGAAAATCACGTTCACATATTGCCCTTGCGGCAGGTCCGCCGGGTCCGACACGCGCACCACCTGCAACCATTCGCGCCCGGCGTTGCGGCCCACCTCGGCGCGCAACTGGCTCAGGTAATCCGACCAGCCCTGCTTATCGATGCGCTGTTTCATGATGTCGCTGCTGGCGCCCCACATCTTGTCCGTGGAACCGGAATCCGACATCGACGCCCATTGCTTGGCCGCCGTCACCGCGCTGTCCAGCGACGGGTCCGCCAGTGCTGGCGCGGCGAACAGCATGGCGCCGCACAAGAGGCCGGCGCGCGCGCCGCGGGAGATCAGAGTCGTGTGTTGCATAAGTCCTCGCTATAAATAATTAGCACTGCAAAAATCACTGCAAAAAAGCACTGCGGAAAAATCACTGCATGGGCACAAGCGCCGGCCCGCGGGCCACAAGCCCGTGGGCCGGCGCGGCCTTACCACTGGTAGCCTGCCCCGATCACCGCGCCGAAGGTGCCGCGCGTGTTGGTGGAACCGGACATCTTGTAGACCCACTTGCCATTGCCCGACACGGTCGACAAGCCCATTGCGAAGCCTTGCTGGCCGTCATACGTGCTGCCCGCGATCGAGAACATGCCCCGACCCGGCAGATACGCTTGCGCCAGGCCCGCCACCGCCAGCGCCGTGGCCGTGCCGCCGGACGCATCACGCCGATAGCGATCCACGTCGTTGCGCAGGTTCTGGAACTTGCCGTCGGTGTAGGCGTTGGACTGCTGCACCGCGCCGCCCAGGCCCTCGTTAAGCTGCCGCACGTTGACGGCGTCGGTGTTCTCGACCCCGGCCGCCACATTGCTCAGCGTGACCGGCGCGCCGCCGTTGCCCAACGTGACCCGGCTGTAGTCCACCGTGTTGGTGCCGGGCTTGGTGGCGTACTGCACCGAGCCCTGTTTGGCGGCGTTCAACTGCTGCACGTTGACCGCATCCGTCTGCGCCGTGCCGGCCGCCACGTTCGTCACTTGCCGTTCCTTGCCGGCCGCGCCGACGGACACGACGTTCTCGCGGCCGCCATCCGAACTGCCGGCGCCCAACGCCACCGAGTTGGCGCCGCGCGACTCCGCCGCGTTACCCAGGGCGGTGCTGTTGCTTGCCGAGGCGACCGCGCCCGCGCCGCCCGCCGTGGCATTGGTGCCGGTGGCCGTGGGCGCGGGTGTCGGGCTGGTCTGGTCGACCTGGAACATCCCGCTGCCACCCTGCGTCAACCCGCTATTGATCGTGGCGATCTGCTGGTCCGTATACAGGTTGGCCTGCGTGACCGCCCCGTCCAACTGCCGCAGGTTCACGGCATCGGTGGCGTTTTGCGCGTCGGCGACGTTGCTGACGGTGCGCTCGGCGCCAGCGGCGCCCAAGGACACCGTGCCGGCGATGGTGTTGGACACGCCCGAGTACTTGCCGGTATAGGCCGGTGCGGCGCCCATGTCGGCAATGGCCCCGGCGCCCAGCGCCACATCGCCCGCTTGCAAAGCCTGCGCGCCCGAGCCCAGCGCCATGGCGTTAGCGCCGGTGGCGCTGGCGGTCGCCCCCATTGCCACCGCACGATCACCCGCGGCGCTCGCCGAGGCGCCCAACGCCAGGGATTGCGTGCCGCTGGCCAGCGCCGACGAGCCCAGGGCCACGGCGGAATCCATCGCCGATCGCGCCGACGACCCGATGGCGATGCCGTTGGGCGCGGTGCTGTCCACTTGCGCGGCCAGTCCCATGCCGATGCCCGCGTCGCCGTTCACCACGGTTTCCGGGCCGACCGCGATGGCGTCGGTGCCCACTCCCAGCGAATCCACCCGGGTGCTGTTCGCGTGGAAGTACTGGGTGCCCGTGACCGCGACCGACGCAATGGCGCCTTGCAACTGGCGCACCGTCACCGCGTCCTGCGCTTGCGTGCCATCGGCCACGTTGATGATCTGGCGCTCCATGCCCGGCGCGCCCACCGAGAACGCCCCCGGCGCCACGGCGCGCTTGCCGGCGCGCACCACCGTCGCGCGATCAGAGACCGAGCCCTGGCCAATGGCAATGCCACCATCAACGGTGACGTGCGTGTCGGCGCCCAAGGCCAGGCTGCCCGCGCCGTCGGCCTGCGCGTTGTAGCCGATGGCGGTCGCGCCCTGCCCTCTGGCATAGGCATTGCCGGGCGTCATCCCGTTATCGTTGGTCCGCTCGTAACGAGCGCCCTGACCATTGATGGCCGGGTCCAGCGAACCGGTGTAGCCGTTCACCGCGCTGGCCAACTGCGCCATCGCTTCGTTGGTGGCGAACAACTGCGCGCCGTTCACGGCGTCCCAGCTGCTTGCGCTGAGCACGCCCGGCGCAACGCTGGTGATGATGCTGGGTCCGCCGATGCTGCCGTGCGCGGCCGTGTACGCGCCAACCCCGCTATTGGCCTTGGGGTCCCACATCAGGGCGTCCGTACCCACCTCGCCCAAGCGCGTGCTCACCTGCTGCAACTGGCGAACGTTGACGGCATCGGTCAGCTCGCTGCCCGGCGCCAGGTTGGTCAGCTTGCGCAAGCCTCCGGCGGACCCCACCGACACTTCGCCGGCCGAATTCACCGTGCCCGCCAAGCCGAAGGCGACATAAGCCGTCTGCGCGCCAACCGAGACCACCGAACCCTGGCCCAGAGCCACGTTGGAGCCGGTCAGCCCCGCCATGATCATGGCGCCCTGGCCCAAAGCCGTGGAATTCGCCACGCCGTTATCCGTGGCCTGATTGCCCAACACCACAGACGCCGCGCCGCTGGCCGACGCGCCGAAACCACCTGCCACGCTATTCGCACCGGCCGCCAGGGGCTGCGCGGACGTCACCGTGGTGTCCGCCACGAACGGCCCCGATTTGCCGCTGCTGATGTGGGATACCACCGTATCCAACCCGACAATCGCCGTGCCCAGGCTGGTGTACGTGTTGCCGTTCACGGTATAGGTCGGTCCGGACACCAGGCCCGTGGTCGGGTCGTACGCCGCGCCTCCGCCCAGGCCGGCAGCCACGCTGGCGCCCAGCAACGCCGCCGAGCCCTGCAACTGCGCCACGTTCACGGCATCGGTCGCGCCGCTGCCGGCCGCCACGTTGGTGATCTTGCGCTCGGCCCCCGCCGCGCCCAGCGACACTTCACCCGCCGAGCTTTGCGGGGCGGACAGGCCGAAGGCCGCGTAGTTGCTTTGCGCGCCCAGTGTCGCGGTGGAACCCTGGCCCAACGCCACGCTCGAGCCGGTCAGGCCCGCCGTGATCGTTGCGCCCTGGCCCAGCACCGAGGAGTTGGCGACGCCGTTGTCCGTGGCTTGATTGCCGACGACGGTCGACGCCGCGCCCGTTGCCGACGACCCGAAACCACCCGCCGCGCTGTCCGCGCCCGACGCCAGCGCCTGCGTGGTGACAACGCTGTTGTCCGAGACGAACGGCCCCCCCTTGCCGCTGGCGATCGTGCTGACCGCCGAGTCCAGGCCACCGATGGCGCTGCCCAGGTTCGAGTAGGTGGCGCCCTGTACGCCGTAGGTCGGCGCGGTGAGCGTGCCGGTTGCGGGGTCGAAGGCCGATCCGCCGCCCAGGTTGGACGCCACGCTGGTGCCCAAGGTGCTCAGGCCCGTCGTTGCGGCAGTGGCGACGCCCGTCAATTGGGCGACGTTGACGGCGTCGGTCGCCGCGCTGCCGGCCGCAAGATTCGTGATCTTGCGTTCGGCGCCTGCCGATCCCAGCGACACTTCGCCGCTGGAGTTTTGGGCAGCCGAGAGGCCGATGGCGGTGTAGGCGGTTTCGGAACCGACTGCCGCGACTGACCCTTGGCCCAACGCCACGTTAGAACCGGTCAGGCCCGCCGTGATCGTTGCGCCTTGGCCCAGCGCC
>RCUJ01000501.1_pt1 | contig 22688 bp, 14 predicted proteins | sample 2166321 | NCBI WGS metagenome assembly RCUJ01 (sample SAMN09932808, study PRJNA488358) | compost metagenome | feature: garden; material: soil; isolation source: compost soil in an enriched community after 118 h of incubation | place: Germany: Experimental Botanical Garden Goettingen | collected... | reverse complement strand
CCACCGTGGCGCCGGGCAACTCCAGGCTGGCGACCAACACGGGGCCCGGTCTGCCGACGCCAGCGGCGCCGGGCGCCGACCCACCAAGTGCAACGTTGGTGTATCCGCCCGAGGTCCCGACGGGCAGTTCGATGCCCTGAGCTGCCAGCTTGGCGGTGTAAGGCACGGAGGTTTCATAGCGGTACTTGGAACGCGGCTGCGAAAGCGTGGCTACGCCCTCGCGCACGACCGTGCGTTGGCCGCCCGCGCCGATGTTGTGGATGGCCGGGCCCGCTACATGCAGCGCGCCGCCCGCGGCAATCTGGCTCTTGTCGTTGGTGACGGTGCCAGCCAGCGTCATCGCGCCGCCGGACAGGATCTTGCCCGGGTCCGACGACACCGTACGGGTCTCGGAGACCGTTTCGTTGACCCGGTAGTAGGTCAGTGAGCCGACCAGCCGGTTGTTGAAGTCGGCGTTGAATTCGCGAATGCGCGCGTCCAGCACCATGTGTGGCGCTTTGTATGCGGCATAGGCCGCTTCAAAAGCTTTGCGGCGCGCGGCTTCCGCCTGGCACGCCGGACTGTTGTTAAAGCAGGGCGCTGGCGGGGGAACCCAGACAGGCAAAGAGCCCGAGGGCGGCGTAACGCCAAACACTGACCATATGCGCGAGTCGGGGGCATAGCCGAAGCCTTCGGGCACGTCCCAGCATGCGGTGTCCGCATCGCCACCGCTGCAAATGTAGTTGGCAGGGTAATAAGCCAATGCAATCGGTGAACTGACGCGCGCCTTGCGCTTGCCGCCCGGCGTGTAATCGAACGGCGGGCCATACCGCTCCTGCGGGTATTTGGCGGACGGCAGCAGGAACATGCGTTCGGGGTCGTCGTTTAGCCAAGCCGGGTCCTTGCTGCACATGGGCGTGACTTCGTCGCACAGCCAGTTTGTGTCGGCGTCGTACATGTCCGTACTGCCCGCCGGGGTGAAGTACACCTTCGACCGGGACGACACCTGCACGGTCTGGCTGGCGTAGTTGGCGTTATGGTTATGCAGCGACGCCGCCGAAATGCGGGCGTTGCCCGCCGCTTCGATGGTGGCGCCGGAGTTCACCAGAGACGCCGCCTGACCCACCGCGTTGCCACTGGCATCCAGCGCCCTGCCGATGGCGAGGTCTGCCCCGGCATAGATCAGCGCATGCGCGCGATTCACCAGCGATGCGACGCCCAGGTCCATGGCGCCCCGGGATGCGATGACGGCGCCGCCGCCCGCGCCGGCGCTGTTCACCAGCGTATTGGCCTGAATCGCGACCTTGTCCCCGTAGATGCGGGCCAGGTTATTCACACTGCCCGCGTTGATGCGCGTGACCGCGCCATCGATCAGGCCGGCATTGGTCAAGCCCTGTGCGACGGTGATGGTGTTGGCATCACCCGCCAGAAGCTGACCGGTGGCGTGGTTGTTAAGCGAATCTGCCTTGATGTTCAGGTCGCGCCCGGCGCTGATGGTCGCGCTGTTGTCCAGCGCGCCACCCACGGACAGGTTCATGTCGCGGCCACTGGACAGGTCGCCCGACTGGTTCAGGGCGCCTGCATATTGGAAGGACAGGTCAGCCGCGGATTGCAGCGTGCCCAAGCCATGCAGCACTTGCGCGATGACCGTCAGGCTGTTGCCCCCCAGCAGCTTGCCCTGGCCGTTTTTCAGCGTATCCGCCACGATGTGGGCGTTGCCTTGGGCGGCCACCTCGCCGCCCTGGTTGTCGAGTTCGCGGGTGGTCAGGGTCAGGTTGTGACCTGCCTGGATGGAGCCGCCCTGGTTGTTGACGCGGTCCGCCACAATGGTGACGACCTTGCCCAACACGCCCTGGGGCGCCGTCTTTGCAGCCCCCAGCGTGGCGCTGTTGTCCAGCGTGGCCGATGTCAGCGTCAAGGCGTTGTCGGCCTGGATCAAGCCACCGTGGTTGTCGAGCGCGCCGCTGGCGTTGATGACGAGATTGCCGCCCGCCATCGTGCCCGCGCGGTTGATGACCGTTGCGGCATCGACTTGCATGTCGCCCGCCGCGGCGATCAGCCCTTCGGCGTTGTTGAGCTCACCGCCTAGCGCCAGACGGGCGTCGCCCGTCGAGGTGAGTTTGCCCGCCTGATTGCGCAGGTTGACGGCCGAGATGTCCAAGCCGCCGCCCTGCACGACGGCATGGCGCGTGTCGATGTCGCCTGGCGTGCCTAGCTTGATGTTGCCCACGGCCGAGAGCGTGCCGTGCGTCAGGTTCAAGCCACCAGCGGTAAGGCTCAGGTCCTTGCCCGCAAGGCTCGTGCCGGGGTGGACGATGGTGCCGGCAGCAAGCGTCAGACTGCCCGGCTGCTTAAGCGCGCCGTCGCCATCCACGCCTGCCACGAGGCGGCCGGAGTTGCTCAGCAACCCCGGCGTGGTGACGAGCAGGTCGCCTCCCGCCAGGACCGAACCCGGGTTCAGCAAGGTCTTCCCTGCGCTCAAGCGAGCGCCTTCCTGCGCAGAAACCACGCCGGCGTTCGCCAGCGCACCGCCCGCCTGCAATTCCAGGGCTCGGCTTGATTGAAGACGGCCCTCTGCCGTGACGGCCAAGTCACCCGCCGCGCGAGCCGTCAGGTTGCCCGCCTGTGTGGCGGCGATGCCGCCGAGCGTGGCGTCCGTGCCCGCACGCAACGCCATGCCCTGGCCCGCTGCCAGCGAACCCTGCGTGCGCAATGCCGCGCCGGCCTCGGCCGTCAGCGCGCCGCTGGCCTGCACGGTCGATGCCGCGCCCAATGCCAGGTCGCCCCGCTGCGAAGTCAACGTCAGGTCGCCGTTCAGCGCGGCTACCGTGCCGTCCACCGTCATGTCGTCACCGGCGATCAGCGCTTGCGACTGCCCGGCCAACAGGCGACCTGCTGCAAGCAAAGCGCCTTGCGCGGTGGCGGCAAGCGTGCCGCCTGCCTGCGCAAGCCCTGTTGCCGCAACGCTCAGGTCGCGTGCCGCCAACGTCAGGTTGGCGTCGGACGCCGCGGTGCCGTCTATGCGCAAGTCGCGCGCGGCAGCCAATGCCATATCGGCAACCGAACTCAGCGCGCCCGCGGCGTTCAGGTCGCGACCGGCACGCGCGGTCAGCGCGCCCGAGGCCTGGACCTGTGCGCCTTGCTTCACGGTCAAGTCGTGTTGCGCCGTGATCAGCGCATCGCCTGCCGCGCGCTCGCCCAACGCCGCCACCACGCCGCCCAATCGAGCGTTTTCGCCCGCAGTGAGCGTGAGGCCGCCGCCCGCAGCAATGACGCCGTCGGTATCCAGGTCCGCACCCGCGCTTGCCACAAGGTTGTCGGACGCTTGCATCCGACCTGCCGCGCCCACTTGCAGATTGGCGCCGGCGTCGGCTTGCAGGCCACCCGCCAGTGCTGTCGCGATGCCGTCGATGTTGATGTCGCGCGTCGCCTTCAAGGCGATGGGCGAACCAGCGGTGACGATGCCCGTGTCCGTGATGGACAGATCGCGACCGGCCTGCGCGAGTAGCGTGCCGCCCGAGGCGGCACTGGCGCTTCTTGCGCCCGGGGTGCCCGCTGCCTGAGTGTCCGCGCTCTGAGTGCCCGCCCCTTGGTTGCCCGCGCCCGCTGCGGTGCCGGCCGTGCCGGCGATGCGCAAATCTTGGCCCGCTGCCAACGACAGCTTGCCGCTGCCTTGAGCCAGGGCCTGCTTTGCTACCGTCAGATTCTCGCCGGCATCGATGACAAGCGCGCCGTTGGCGACCGTCTTGCCATTCAGTTCAGCGTCCTTGCCTGCCGTCAGAACGATGTCCGTTTCGCTAGAAACGGTGCCGGCCGCAAGCAGCTTGCCGCCCGCCCGCACATCCAGTTTTCCGCCGGCTTGCAGCTCGCTTGCGCTGCCCAGCGTCATGTCGCCGCCACTGCTGGCGACAAGCGCGTCCTTGTCCGCCAGCACGGTGCCATCCACCGTCAGGTCTTTTTGCACCTGCAACCGCGCCGACTGTCCGGCAACAAGCGTGCCGGCAAGCGTCGCAGCGTCCGCGTCCACGTCAATCGCGCCATCGGCCTGCAGGCGCGAACCCGCCCGCGCAGTCAATATGCCGCCCACGTTCGCGGTGAGCGCGCCCGTCGCCAGATTCTGCCCGGCCACCGTCATGTTGGAGGCCGCATCCAGGACCATATCGGCAAGGGACGACATCGTGCCCGCCGCCATCAGCGATGCGCCCGCACGCGCCAGCAAGGCGCCACCCGCCAAGGCCTGGCTGTCAGACGACAGCGTCAGGTCTTGTCCGGCAATCAACCGCAACGGCCCCTTGGCCGATGCCGCAGTGCCCGTCATGGCCAAGGTGCCACCAGCCTGGATAGACGCGCCTCGGTCGCCGCGCACGGCGCCCGCGATCGTCGCGTCGCCCTCCGCCTCGACACGTGCCTTGTCAGACGATTCCAACTGCGCCGACGCGCCGACACGCACATCGTTCTTCGCAACCAGATCCAGCGAGCCATCCACGCCCACCTTGCCGTCGACAACGGCATCGCGCTCGGCGCGCAACTGCGCATTGCCTTTGGATACCAGCACACCATTGACCGCAAGGTCGCGACCCGACCGCGCCTGGACGTCCTGCCCTTGCAACTGGCTGCTGGCACCCAGCAGCAGATCATTGCCGCTCTTCAAGTCCAGCGTGCCGCCGTAGGCCAGGGCATTGCCCTCCACGCGCAGATCGTGCGCAGCGGCCAGCGCCATGCCGCGTTCGGACAAGGCCGTACCCGCCATGGTCAGATCCTGGCCCGCGTTCAGCGCCATCGCGCCGTCGGACTGCAGATGCGAGCCGCTTGCCGCGGTCAAGGACTGACCCGCTGTCACATCCAGCGTGCCTGCGGCGTAAAGCTGGTTGCTGATGCTGGCATTGCGCGCGGCCTGCAACGTCAGGGCCTTCAACGAACTGACCTTACCCGCCACGTGCAGGTCGCCATCCGTCTTTGCACGCGCGGGCCCCGCCGCCGCCATGCGCGCCAGGGCGCCCACGGACAAGTCACCACCCGCGCTCAGGTCCAAGCCGCCTACACTGGCGGTCAGTGCCCCGTCCACCGTCAACGCGCCCACCGCGGCCAGCGTCATATCGCCATTGCCGCGCCACGCGCCGGACAAGCGCATATCGTTGCCGGCTACCGCCCGCGATGCGCCTTCCGCTTCCCACTGCGCCGCCTTGCCCATGCTGAGATCGCGCGCGGCAACCAGCGACACGTCACCGCTTGCCAGCGCGGTGCTGTCCACGCGCGCATCGCCGCCAGCAGCCAGTTCGATACCGCCGCGTGACCCCATCGTGCCTGCCGCGTATAGATCGCTGCCTGCCTGTGCCGATATGCCCTCGCCCTGCGTGCGGCTGGCCTCACCCAGCCGCAGCGCCTTGCCCGCGTTCAGCGCCAGTGCGCCGTCATAGGCCCGCGCAGTGCCATCGATGCGCAAATCTTGGCCGGCGTCCAGCGTGATGCCTGCGTTGGCTTGCGCCTCGCCCGCCAAGAGCAAGTCCTGACCCGCCTGTAGCGTCATCGCGGCTTCTGATTGCAGGTGCGCCTCGGCGCTCGCCACGATTTTTCCGAACGCCTTGAGCGACAGTGGGCCACCCGCCAACAGCTTGCCTTCTACCGTGGCGTCACGCGCGGCCTGCGCCGTCAGCCCCGCCAACGACGATGCCGTTCCCGCCACGTTCAGCGCGCCCCCGGCGCGCAACGCCAGCGGCCCCGCCGCCTGCACACGACCGCTGGCGCCGATGGACAGGTCACTGCCCGAACTCAGGTTCAACGCCCCTCGCACCGCTTCAGCCGCACCGGTGATGTCCAGCTTGCCGAGCGCATTCACCTCTATGCCAAGATTGCTGCGTAAGCTGCCCGCCAGCTTGATATCGCTTCCGCTCGACAGCGTCGCGCTGCCGGTCGCCTCGAATGCGCCGATGACGGTGGCCGAGTCCGTGGCCCGCAGCGTCAGATCGCCGTCGGCGACTAGCGTGCCACCCAGCGTCGCGCGCCCGCCCGCCGTCAATACAGCCGGACCCACGGCCGATATCTCACCGCTGGTATGAAGGTCGTGCGCCGCTTCAATGGCAACGCCTACGCCCTGAGCCTGGCTGCCTTTACCCAACCGCAGATCATTACCGCTCTTCAAGCCAAGCTTGCCGCCGTATGCCAGCGCAGCGCCGTCCGCATTCAGATCCCGCGCTGCCTCAATCGCAATGGCGCCATCGCTCACGGCCGAACCCGCCAGATTCGCGTCCTGACCGGCGTTCAGCGTCATGTTCTTGGCCGATTGCAGTTGCGCGGCCCCGCTCGTACCCAAGCCCAGCCCCGCGCGCAGTGACAGCGTGTCGCCGGACAGCAGTTGGCCACTTACGCTGATGTCGCGCGCCGCCGTCAGTGCCTGGGCGCCTTGGCTGGACAGTGCGCCGTCCACGGTCAACGCGCCGCCGCTCTTGCCCTGCAACGTGCCGCCGGCCAGCGCCTTGCCCGGCTTGCCCACCAACAGGTCACCGCCTGCCTGCAACGCCAGCCCGCCTTGCGCGGCGGAGGCCTCACCGTCCAGGCGCAACGCGCCGTCGGCCGCAATACGGCTGTCTTGATTACTGCGCAGCGCGCCGGCAATCAGGATGTCTTGTCCCGCCTTGATCTCCGCACTGCGTTCCGCGTCCACGCGCGCCCCCTGGGCCACCGTGACGTTGCCCGCGCTTTGCAGATTCAGTTGTCCTGTCGCTTGCGCTTGGCCGCCGACAAGGGTGTCGCGACCCGCCGCCAAGGCCATATCACCACGCGCAGCCATCGCGCCGTCAGCGATAAGATCGCCACCTGCCTGCGCGGACACGCCGTCGCCTTGTGTGCGGCTGGCCTTGCCCAACTGCAAGGTATTGCCCGCGTTCAACGCCAACGCGCCGACGTAAGCGTGCGCCGCGCCATCGATGCGCAGGTCGCGCCCGGCATCGAGCGTCAGGCCCGCATTAGTTTCCGCCTCGCCCGCCAAAAGCAGATCTTGGCCGGCAAGCAGATTCATGGTGCTTTCCGATTGCAGGCGCGCATCCGCGCCCGCCGCCACCTGGCCATCGGCCTGAAGCAACAGAGCGCCGCCCGCCAACAACTTGCCATCGACCTTGGCGTCACGCGCGGCCCGCGCGGTCAGCGCCTCCATGGACGACACCGTGCCGGCCGCTTTCAACGCGCCTTCCGTGCGCAGCACTACCGGGCCGCCAGCCTGCACGCTACCGCTGGCGGCAATCGACAGGTCGCCGCCCGACGTCAACGTCAGCGCGCCGTCTGCGGCATCGGCCGCACCGGTGATACCAAGCGTGCCCGCCGCCCGCACGTCCACGCCTTGATTGCCGTTCAGGGTGCCCGCCAACAGGGCATTGCCCCCTGCCTTCAGATTGACGGTTGCCTCGGACACCATGTCACCGCCCGTGCGCACATCGCCACCGGCATTCAGCACGATGCGCTTGCCCTGCGACTTGCTGACCTGGCCCAACCGCAGATCGCTTCCGCTTTTCAGCTCAAGCCCGCCACCGTAGGCCAGCGCGCTGCCATCCATGCGCAGATGGCGCGCCGCATCGATCGACAGCGCCCCGTCCGTCAATGCCACACCGGCCAGATTGGCGTTACCGCCCGCGCGCATCGTCAAGCCCTGGGCTGATTGCAGATGCGTGCCAGCGTCGGAAGCCAAATCCGCGCCGGCCTGCGTCAGCAGATTGCCGGACGTGTATACCTGGCGCGGCAGCACCAGGTTGCGTCCCGCTTCCAGCGTGGCGCCTGCCTTGGCGGAGACGACGCCGGGCGATGCCGAGGCGCCGCCTGCATGGGTTCCGACAGCCACGCTTCCCGTCGATGCGCCGGATCCCGCGCCGCCGGCATTGCCGTTGGCGCCGCTGCCGTCTCCTGCGCTGCCGCCATTGCCGGCCACGTTGCCGTTGCCCGCGCCTGCGCCGGGCTGCGTCACCGAAGCCTGCACGCCAGCCACCTTCAGATTGCGAGCGGCAAGCGCGTTGATGTCCTGATCGGCCATCAACAAGTGGCCCGACAGCGCCAGGTCCCGGCCCGCCGCAACGCGCAACGCGCCCTGGGTGCGCAAACTGCCCTGTGTGCCGACGGTCACATCCTTGCCGCCCCGCACGCTTAACGGCCCGCCGGCCCCCACCGCGCCCTGAATGCTGGCATCGCGGCCCGCGATCAATGTCGTTGCGCCCGCGGCCTGCGCCGTTCCCTGCACGGCAAGATCCCGACCGCTTGTCATGCGCAGCGCGCCGGCTGCCTGCGCAGTGCCGCTGGGCGTAATGCGCAGGTCTCCCGCCGCGTCGACGTGCAAGTCGCCAGTCAACGCCACCAGGTTGCCGCCGATGTTCACGCCCACGCCGGCCTCGGTACCAATCAGCCTGATGCTGTTTGCGTACATGCCGCCGAGTGCGGCCGTGTCCAGCGCCACGTCGGGCTTGGGGCCTTGCCCGGCTTGGGCGGACACCGCACCGGTGCCGTAGTCGACGCGCGCGGCGCCGGCCGTGACGTTAAGCCTGTCGGCCCAGACGCCCGCATTGATTTCCAGCGTGCGGGCCAGCAGATCCACTTGGCTCAGGTTGGCGCCGTACAAGCCGTCGCCCTCAATGCGGAGCTTGCCCGACGCGATGTCAAAGCCGATGCGGCCGTCGGTTCCGATCTGCGGCCGGCCGGTCGTCAGCGTGGCGCGGTCGGCGTTCAAGAACCCGCAGCCATTGCAGGTGATGCCGGCGGGGTTGGCGACGATGATGTTTGCCCGGTTGCCGGCCACCTCCAGGGTGCCCAGCAATTGCGACGGGTTCGGCGCCGTGACCTGGTTGAGGATGGTGGTGGCGCGCTGGTTGCCCAACATGATGTTGCCCGCCACCTGACCCGCCAACTGAGTCTGGCTGGCGCCGCCGCTGTTGTTGAGCACCGCGCCCGACGGGCCCACGTTGAATTGCGTGTAGCGGTTGTTCGAGACCCCGCCAGCCGAGGGCGGCGCGATGTTGATGACGGGCACGCCGTTGGTGACGCCCACGGCAGGCTTGGCGCCGGCAACGCTCTTGTCCACCGTGATCGGCAAGGTCTGCGCCAGCACGGGCGACCAGACCTGCAAGAAAACGACGGACCAGACAATCATCGAACGAAGCTTGGACATCATGCGTACCCGGTAACGTAAGGGTCGACTGCGGCGCAAGCCGTGGCGCCCGAAGCCAAGCCCCGAGCCATGTCGACCAGATCAAACAAGAGGGCTGGCGGCGCAAGGCCGCCGGATCAGAACTCGAACATCAGCGCGGCCGCGAACACGGTGGATGCGGTTTTCAAGGGCTCGGGCTTTTTCAGCGGCCAGCCAGCGGATAGGTCGTAACTGGCATCCACGTAGGGAATGGCTAGTCTGCCGCGCAGCCCAGCCACCGCACCCACCAAGGTGCGCCCGGTCAGCCATTGCGCCGATTCACCGCCCACGCGGCCCGCATCCACGCCCGCATACAGTTGATGGCCCGGCGCGCCAAGCATGTTTTCCAGCCCCAGCGACACGTCGTTGCGCAGGGTCCAGCCGTCTTCCGCGGCCAGCGTCATCTGGCCGTCGAAACCGCGCACTGCGTAGCGATTGCCGATGGTGAAGTAGTCCGATGGCACGACTGGCGTTTTGGCGTGTTGGATCTGCCAGTTCACTTGGTAGGCCCAAGGTTGCTTGGCCAGTTGGAACGGCAGGTAAAGGCCGGCATTGGCCACCACAATGGTGCTGCGGCCATTCCAATCGGGCTTGCCATAAACGTAGCCGGGCTGGTCGGACATCCCGGCCAGCGTGCCGCGCACGCCTGCTCCGATATCCAGCACCGCGCGCCCTACGTAGTGGCGGTGCCCAAGGCTGAAGTCGTAACCCGTGACGTCGCGCCGTTGGACCTCAATGGGGACGTCGTTCAAGGTGCTGCCGACACGCTTGCGCAGCATCGCCAGGGTCGCCGTGCCCTTGTGGTTGGTGCCGCGATAGGGCACCACCGACACGCCCGCCTGCAACTGCTTGGTGGTGCCGCCAAAGATGATGGGCTCATCAAAGCCGGCCACGGCTTGACGATAGGTGGATTTGCTTGCGCCCGCGAACAGCGCCCAGTAGCCAAAGGGAATGCTGTAGTTGATGGATGCTGCCCGCGTGTTCGAGTCCGCGTCGCGCCAGCGCGCATTGCTGTTCCACGACACCGACAACTGGTCGTATAGGAACAGGGGGGAATCCAGCGTCAGCCCGGCGTTGACCTGATATTTGCCGATGGCGTCCAGGCCGCCGTTGTCGCCGCCCACATAGCCGTGCCAGCGCTTGCCCGTGCCCGGGCGAAGAACGATGTCGGAATCGCCCAGTTCCGGGCCGGGTCCCACGTCGATGGCCGCGTCAGCCTGGCCGCGTAGCCGGCGGATGTTCTCCAGCGCCTGATCCAGATCGCGCTGGTTCAACTCACCGCCCGGGCCGGTCGGCAACGCGGTGCGCCACCAACCGATGGCGCCCTTGTCCTGCACGCCGGAAATGCGGCCAGGCAGGTAGCGCAGCGTCAGGATGCCCGCGGCCAGGGACTGCTCGGGCACGACAACCCGCGCGGTCACCTGGCCGCCGCTGATCAGTCGTTCAATCAAGTGATCCTGCAAGACGCGCAGGCCTTGCCCGCCAACACAATGGCCGATGACGGCGCTGGCTGCGTCCGCCAGTACCGCTGGCGGCGCCGCGCCCTCCCAAGCCAGTTCGCGCATCACGAAGCAAGGCGTTTCGGTGGGTAGATCCAGCTTGGCCCGACCCGGCTCCGCGTCCGAGGACATGACGTCAGGACGCTCAGCCGAGCGGGCGCGCTGAACGTCCAGCTCTTGCTCCTGCCTGCGTTCGATCTCGGCGGGCAGCACCGCCGCCTCGGGCAGACTTTGCGCGACGGATACGGTGGATAAGGCTCCTGCCACCAACAGGCTTGCGATGACACGCCAGCGCCAAAAAGAATTCATAACGGGGTCGGCGCCCGCAGCGTGTGCGCGGAGCGATCTATCTCACAGAAACTGAATGAGGCGGCAGTCTGTCGTGAAAGATCGTTAACAACAATACTAATTCGGCATCGACAAGCAAAATCTGAGTTTTACTAATATTTGAACGACGTTTGTAAGGACTTAGCGAAACAAGCCGGATGTTATCGAATCAGCCGTCCGGTCTTAGCCTCAAAATGGGAGAACGTATCGGCTTTTCTGTCCCTCTTCGTATCGCTCCGGCGTTTCATTCAGGAGCGGCCGGCGCAGCCCGTTTGCCCCTAAAATAACGGCCCCCGCTCTGCCGCGCTAAAATTGCGCAGATTTTGATCATTGGCGCCGGCTCGCGCCCACCGAGGTATTCCATGTCTTCCCCCAAAGTCGGCTTCGTCAGCCTGGGCTGTCCCAAAGCCCTGGTCGACTCCGAACGCATCCTGACCCAACTGCGCACCGAAGGGTACGAAGTCACGCCCGAGTACAACGATGCGGACGTCGTCGTCGTCAACACCTGTGGATTCATCGACAGCGCCAAGGCCGAATCGCTTGAAGCCATTGGCGAGGCACTGGCCGAGAACGGCAAGGTCATCGTGACCGGCTGTATGGGCGTTGAGGAATCGGTGATCCGCAAGGTGCACCCCAGCGTGCTCGCGGTGACTGGCCCCCAGCAGTATGAAGAGGTGGTGCGCGCCGTGCATGACGCCGCGCCGCCCAAGAAGGACCACAATCCCTATCTGGATCTGGTGCCGCCGCAAGGCATCAAGCTGACGCCGCGCCACTACGCCTATCTGAAGATCTCGGAAGGCTGTAATCATCGTTGCAGCTTCTGCATCATCCCGTCGATGCGCGGTGACCTGGTCAGCCGCCCGGTGGGCGATGTGCTGAGCGAGGCCGAACGCCTGGTCAAGGCCGGCGTGAAAGAACTTTTGGTTATCTCGCAGGACACCAGTGCGTATGGGGTCGACGTCAAGTACCGCAGCGGTTTCTGGAACGGTCGCCCGGTCAAGACGCGCATGACGGAGCTCTGTCTGGCCTTGTCCGAAATGGGCGTCTGGACGCGCTTGCATTATGTGTACCCGTACCCGCACGTGGACGAAGTGATTCCGCTGATGGCCGAGGGCAAGATCCTGCCGTACCTGGACATTCCGTTCCAGCACGCCAGCCCGCGCATCCTGAAAGCCATGAAGCGCCCGGCGTTCGAAGACAAGACGCTGGCGCGCATCAAGCGCTGGCGCGAGATCTGCCCCGACCTGACCATCCGTTCCACCTTCATCGTGGGCTTTCCCGGCGAGACCGAGGAAGACTTCCAGTACCTGCTGGACTGGATGCAGGAAGCGCAGTTGGATCGCGTGGGCTGTTTCCAGTATTCGCCGGTGGAAGGCGCGCCCGCGAACCTGCTGGACAACCCCGTGCCCGACGAGGTCAAGCAAGACCGCTGGGAACGCTTCATGGAATTGCAGCAGGGCATCTCGACCGCGCGCCTGGCCCGCAAGGTGGGCCGCGAGATCGATGTGCTGATCGATGAAGTGGATGAAGACGGCGCCATTGGCCGCAGCAGCGCCGACGCGCCTGAGATCGACGGCTGTGTGTACGTCAGTTCGGAAAAAACGCTGAAAGCGGGCGACCTGGTGCGCGTGCGCGTCACCGAATCAGACGAATACGACCTCTGGGGCGAGGCGATCTGATAAAGCAGGGGCGCACCGCCAGCCTTGACGGTGCGCCCCTCTTGTTTTGACCGCGCCCGTCAGGCGGACGCCATAGCCGCGCAATGCGGCTGTTTGTTTACAGGAAATCCGCCAGATCGTCGGCGTGTTCCTCTTCCACCGCCAGGATCTCTTCCAGCATCCGGCGCGTGGTGGAATCCTGATCACCGATGTATTCGATCATCTGCCGATAGCTGTCGATGGCGATACGTTCGGCGATCAAGTTTTCCTTGATCATGTCTTGCAGGCTTTTGCCTTCGACATATTCCGAATGGCTGCGCTCCAGGATGCCCTTGGGCGACAGGTTCGGCTCGCCACCCAACTGCACGATGCGCTCGGCCAAACGGTCGGCGTGTTCCTGTTCTTGCGTAGCGTGCTCAGCGAATTCCGCGGCCACCGGTTCGGCGTTCAATCCACGGGCCATGAAGTAGTGGCGCTTGTAGCGCAGCACACAGACGATTTCCGTGGCCAACGCTTCGTTCAGCAGTTTCAACACGGTTTCGCGGTCTGCGCGATAGGTGTCCGTGACGGCGCCGGACTCGATGTCTTGGCGTGCCTTGGCGCGGATCGCCTTCACGTCCATGTCGAATGGGCGGCTGGCCTTCTGGGGGGTTCGGGTTGCTTGTTCCATATCGTTCGCTCCTCTAGGTAGTGAAAGCCCTACGACGCTGGATTTCCAGTCGTACCGAACGACTCAGTCTACCGATCACAGCGGAACTTGCTGTGTCCAAACATTGCTCCTGCCACCAATTTGCACGGCTCGCGGGTCCAGAAACGCGCCCGCTGACCTTCTCGTAAACTATCGACTTCCCGGAACGCCCGTGACGCAATCTGTAACGGGCCCGGCCATCTCGAACCTGTTATGAACCTGAAGAACATCTGCGTGTATTGCGGCTCGAATCCCGGCTCGCGCCCGGACTACATCGAGCAGGCCCGTGTGCTGGCCCGCGAATTGGTCAAGCGCGACCTGGGGCTGGTGTACGGCGGATCCGTCGTCGGCATCATGGGCGTGGTGGCCAATGAAGTGCTCGCGGCCGGTGGCCGCGTCATTGGCGTGATCCCCGAACTGCTGCAAAAGAAGGAACAGGCGCACCGCGGCCTGACCGAACTGCATCTGGTGCAGAACATGCACGAGCGCAAGGCGATGATGATCGAGAAGTCCGACGGCTTCATCGCGCTGCCTGGCGGCGCCGGCACGCTTGAAGAGTTTTTTGAAGTCTGGACCTGGGCGCAATTGAACATGCACCAGAAGCCCTGCGGGCTGTTGAATATCGCGGGGTACTACGATGCGCTGGTGCAGTTCGTGGACCACGCCGTCGACGAAGCCTTCATCCGCCCCCAGCATCGCGACATGCTGGTCGTGGAAGAAGACCCCGCCCTGCTGCTGGACCGCTACGCCATCTACGAGCCGCCCAACGTCTCGAAGTGGTTCGATCCCATCACGGCCTGATGTTCCACACTCACTCTTGAGACCATGACGGAAGCCCTCGCAATGTCCTCCGATTCGTTGTCCCCCTCCAGCACCGAGTCCGTGTTGCGCGCTTATTTCCACGCCAAGGACGAAAACCGCCCCCACCACATGGCGCGCGCATTCGCCCCCGACGCCGTGCTGAAAATGGCCCTGCGCACGCAGGCCATTGCCTTTCCGCCCGAATCCCACGGCTTGGCGGCGATTGCCGACACGCTGGTCCGCAAGTTCGGCCAAACCTACGAAAACGTTTACACGTTCTACCTGTCGCGCCCCGCGGCCGACGCGCGGCTGCCTGACTACCAGTGTGACTGGATCGTCGGCATGACCGAGAAAGCCACCGGCAACGTGCGCGTGGGCTGTGGCCGGTACGACTGGCAGTTCCAGCCCGAACCCTATCGCGCGACCGACCTCACCATCACCATCGAAACCATGGTCACGCTGCCGGCTGGCGACATGCCCGCCGTGTTCGGCTGGCTGCTGGGCCTGGACTACCCCTGGACCAACGCCGCCCGAGTCGTGGCCAGCGCGCCGCCGCTTGAAGCGCTGGCGCCGGTGGTGCACTATTTGCTTCACCCCAACGGCTTGTAGCGCCGCCGCAAGCCGGCAAACGGATTGATTACTTGAAATACGACATCGCTGCATTCGACTTCGACGGAACCTTGGCGGACACCATGCCTTGGTTCAATTCCATTCTGAACACGGTGGCCGACAAATACGGCTTTCGCAAGATCGACCTGTCCGAACGCGAAAACCTGCGCCATCGCGAAGCCTCTGAAATCCTGAAGTACCTGGGAATTCCGCTGTGGAAGCTGCCGGCCATCATGACGCACGTGCGCACGCTGATGCAGGACATCGACCCCAGCGTGCACCTTTTCGAGGGTATCCCCGAGATGCTCGCGCAATTGAAGGCGGGCGGGATGCGACTGGCGGTGATCAGTTCGAACTCCATTGAAAACGTGCAGCGCGTGCTGGGCGCCGACACCGCCGCGCTGTTTGACGACTATGAATGCGGCACCGACCTGTTCGGCAAGGCCGCCAAGATCGACCGCTTGATGCGACGCCATGAAGTGGCCCCCGAACGCTTCCTGCTGGTGGGCGACGAAATGCGCGACATCGACGCCGCCCGCAAGGCCGGCGTGCGCGTCGGATCGGTCGCCTGGGGCTATAACCACATGGACGCCCTGCGCGAACGCAAGCCCGACGAACTCTTTACAGCCGTTGCCGAACTGACCGCCATCCTGGCCTGACCCCGACCACCGGAACCCGCCATGCACACCGACCCCGCTCATCTCGTCACCGACCCCGCCGCGCTGCAAGCGCTGTACGGGGAGCCTGGCGAGGCTTCGCTGAAGAAGGAAGTGGACCATGTGCATCCGCACTACCGCGCCTTCATCGAAGCGGCGCCGTTCGCGATGTTGGCCACCTGCGGGCCGGATGGCCTGGATGCATCGCCGCGCGGCGACCCCGCCGGCTTCGTGGTGGTTGAAGACGAAAAGACGCTGTTGCTGCCCGACCGCCGTGGCAACAACCGCATGGACAGCCTGCTGAATGTGCTGGCTGATCCGCGCGTGGCGCTGCTGTTCCTGGTGCCGGGTGTGGGCGAAACGCTGCGGGTGAACGGCACGGCGCGCATCAGCGTCGACCCGGCCCTGCTGGAACGCTTTGCCATGGACGGCAAACTGCCGCGCTCGGTGCTGATCATCGATGTGCAGACCGTGTACTTCCAATGCTCGCGCGCCCTGCTGCGCTCGCGCCTGTGGGATCCGGCCACGCAAGTGCCTCGCAGCGCGCTGCCCAGCACGGGCCGCATCCTGTCCGACCTGACGGCCGGCACCTTCGATGGCGTGGCTTACGACCGCGACCTGCCCGCGCGCGTTGCGGGCACCTTGTACTGATATCGGCCCTGGGGGTCCGCACACATGGCACGCAACGTCGAAATCAAGGCCCGCGTCGATAGCCTGGCCGTGCTGGAACCCCTGGCCGCCGCGCTATCAGGGCAAGAGCCGGTGTCTCTGGAACAAGACGACACCTTCTTCACCTGCACCCACGGCCGCCTGAAGCTGCGCGCCTTCGCCGACGGCACGGGCGAATTGATCTTTTACCGCCGCGCCGACGACACCGGTCCCAAAGAGAGCTTCTACTCGATCTCCCCCACGGATTCGCCCGACACCCTGCGCGAGACCCTGACACTGGCCTATGGCGCCATCGGCCGCGTGAAAAAACACCGTGTGGTGTTCATGGCCGGACGCACCCGCATCCATCTGGACCGGGTCGAGGGCCTGGGGGAATTTCTGGAACTGGAAGTGGTGCTGCGCGACGGCGAAAGCACCCACGCCGGCATGGAAGAAGCCCGCACCTTGATGGCGGGGCTGGGCGTGGCGCCCACGCAGTTGGTGGCGGGCGCCTACCTGGACTTGCTGGCCGGCAGCAGCCGGCCCTGAACCTTCAGGCCGGCTGCCAGCCGCGCATGAACACATCCACCGGCTGGCGCTTGCCACCCGCCTTCTGCAATTCCAGCAAGCGCAGCACGCCCGCGCCGGTGGCGATGTCGATACCGTTCGCGTCGGCACGCAACACACTGCCTGGCTCGGCCGTTACGGCCATATCCAGCGCCTGCGCACGCCAGACCTTGACCGGGTCGGGCAGGCCGGCCAGGCGGATGCTGGCGCCGGGCACGGGGTTGAAGGCGCGCACGCGGCGCGCCAGCAATTCGGCGGGCTGGGTGCAGTCCAGCGCGGCTTCGGCCTTGTCCAACTTGGCGGCGTAGGTCACGCCGGCTTCGGGTTGTTTGCGCGGAGTCAGGCCTTCGTGAGCCAAGGCATTCAGCGCATCCACAATGGCTTCGCCCCCTGCCAGCGCCAGGGCGTCGTGCAATTGCGCGGCGTTGGTATCGGTGGAAATGGGCACCACGCGCTCAAGCAGCATGTCGCCGGTATCCAGGCCCTGATCCATCTGCATGATGGTCACGCCCGTTTGCGTGTCGCCCGCTTCAATGGCGCGCTGAATCGGCGCCGCGCCGCGCCAGCGCGGCAGCAGGCTGGCGTGGATGTTCAAGCAACCCAGGCGCGGCAGGTCCAGCACCCATTGCGGCAGGATCAGGCCATAGGCGGCCACCACCATCACGTCGGGCGCCACCTGTTCCAGCAGCGCGCGGGCCTCGGCGGCCTCGTCGGGATAACGGCCATCCAGGCGCAGGCTGCGCGGCTGGGCGACGGGAATGCCGGCGTCCAGCGCGGCCTGCTTGACCGGGCTGGGCGTCAGCTTCAGGCCACGCCCGGCGGGACGGTCGGGTTGGGTCATCACCAGGGCGATCTCGTGACCCGCGGCCCGCAAGGCGTCGAAAGCGATACGGGCGAATTCCGGCGTGCCGGCAAAAACTAGGCGCATGGGGGTGTCAGACCAAAGAGTGGAAAACGGGAATCAGTCGCGCAGCGCTTCGCGCTCGGCCTTCTTCAGCTTGGTCTTGATGCGGTTCTGCTTGAGGTTGGACAGGTATTCAACGAAGACCTTGCCTTCCAGGTGGTCCAGCTCGTGCTGCACGCACACGGCCAGGAGGCCGTCGGCTTCGAACTCGAAGGGTTTGCCGTCGATGTCCAGCGCCTTGCAGCGGATACGCGAGGCGCGTTCGACCTCGTCGTAGACGCCCGGCACGGACAGACAGCCTTCTTCGTAGATCTTGTGGTCATCGCTGCGCCACGTGATCTCGGGGTTGATCAGCGCGAGCAGTTCGTTGCTGTCCTCGGACACGTCGATCACGACCACGCGCTCATGCACGTCGACCTGGGTTGCGGCCAGGCCGACACCCGGCGCGTCGTACATGGTTTCGGCCATGTCACGCACCAGTTGACGAATGCGGTCGTCGACTTCGGCTACCGGCTTGGCCTTTTTATGCAAGCGCGGGTCCGGGTAGCGAAGGATAGGAAGTAAAGCCATTGAAAGGGGATCGCCAATAATTGATACTTAGGCAAGAGTTTAATTCATTAGAGTCTTGATTTCTAATAGTTTTCGGCTAAGTACGGCATTGCGGGATTGCTGCGTCCCCGCTTTTGTTGACGAGGATTGACGAGGGTTGACGAGGCACAGGTCCGCCCCCTTTTCAACAACCGTCAAGGATCTCTCACGGCGCCACCAAAGCCCCCTCCCAGGACGCTTTCATCCCTGCCCCGCGGGCACGCATCGCGCCTTGCATGCGACACTTGCCCACCCTGGTTGCCCCTACCCGCCCGCCTCATGCCGCTTACGCATACTGTTGACGAACTGTCCGCCTGGTTGCGGCTGTCCCTGGAGCCCAACGTGGGTTCCGCCACCGCCTGTACGCTGCTTAGCGCGCTGGGCCTGCCCGAGCAGATTTACGCGCAGCGCGCCACCGCCCTGGCCCGCCACTTGCCTGACGCGCTGGCGCGCCAACTGGCCGCGCCCATGCCGGCCGACATGGCGGCCCTGGTGGAAGGCGCGCTGCAATGGGTGCAAGGCCCTGACCGCTACATCCTGACGCTGGCCGACCCGGCTTATCCCCAGAATCTCTTGACCATCGCCGACCCGCCCATCCTGCTGTACGTGGTGGGAAATCCCGCCTTCCTGCAAGGGCCCTCCCTGGCGGTCGTGGGCGCGCGCAACGCCACGCCGGGCGGCCAGGAGAACGCCCGCGCGTTCGCCCGCCATCTGGCCGGACACGGCTGGCGCGTGGTCAGCGGCCTGGCGCTGGGCATCGACGCCGCGGCGCACGAAGGCGCGCTGGACGCGGGGGCCGATGGCGCGGGCACGGTTGCCGTCATGGGTACCGGCATTGACCGCATCTACCCCGCGCGTCACCGGGACCTGGCGCACCGCATCGCGGCGCATGGCGCATTGGTGTCTGAATTTCCCTTGGGCACGGGCGCGCTGCCGCCGCACTTTCCCAAGCGCAACCGCATCGTGGCGGGCTTGGCGCGCGGCGTGCTGGTGGTGGAAGCCGCCAAGCAAAGCGGGTCGCTCATTACCGCGCGGCTGGCCGGCGAAAGCGGGCGCGAGGTCTTCGCCATTCCCGGCTCCATCCATTCGCCCTTGTCGCGCGGCTGCCATGCCCTGATCCGCCAAGGCGCCAAGCTGGTGGAAACGGCCGCCGACATCACCGACGAACTGGGCGGCGGCCCCACGCCCACCGCACGCCGTGCGGCCCCGCCCGCCCCCGCATTGCCCAGCCATCCCGTGCTGGAGGCGCTGGGCTTTGATCCGCTGCACCTGGACGCCATCCAGGTGCGCTCGGGGCTGGCCGTTGGCGATCTGCAAGCGCAATTGGTGGAACTGGAATTGCAGGGCCGCATCGCTCGCCTGGATGATGGGCGGTACCAGCGGCTGACGTAGGGGCCGGCGCGCGTTCCGATGGCGCTAATATTGACGACAGCGCCGCGGCCTTGCGCGCCGCGTCACCCAAATCGAACCAGGAAGAGACATGGCTTTGCCCTCCCGCGTGAAGATCGTCGAAGTGTCGCCCCGCGACGGTCTGCAGAATGAAAAGGAATTCGTGCCGACCGAGATCAAGGTCGAGCTGATCAACCGCCTGTCGGCCGCGGGCTTCCCCAATGTGGAAGCCGCGTCGTTCGTGTCGCCCAAGTGGGTGCCGCAGATGGCCGATGGCGCCGACGTCATGGCGCGCATCGAGCGCCGCCCGGGCACGATTTATTCGGTGCTGACGCCCAACATGAAGGGCTTTGAAGGTGCGCTGGCCGCCGGCGCGGACGAAATCGTCATCTTCGGCGCGGCCAGCGAAGCGTTCTCGCAAAAGAACATCAACTGCTCCATCGCGGAATCCATCGCCCGCTTCGAACCTGTGGTGCAAGCCGCGCGCGAAGCCGGCATCCGCGTGCGCGGCAGCATCAGTTGCGCGCTGGGCTGTCCGTACCAGGGCGAGGTTCCGATCGAGGCCGTGGTGGACGTGGCGCAGCGTTACCTGGCGATGCAGGTGGATGAGATCGACGTGGCCGACACCATCGGCGTGGGCACGCCGCAGCGCGTGCGCGACGTGATGGCGGCAGTCACCCGCGTGGTTGACCCGGCGCGCGTGTCCGGCCACTTCCACGACACCTACGGCCAGGCGCTGGCCAACATCCTGGCCGCGCTGGAAACCGACATTTCCATCTTCCATACCTCGGTCGCCGGCCTGGGCGGCTGCCCCTACGCCAAGGGCGCCACCGGCAACGTCGCCACCGAAGACGTGCTGTACATGCTGCGCGGCCTGAACATCGACACGGGCGTGGACTTCGACGCCGTGGTCGATATCGGCCAATGGATGTCGGCCCACTTGAACCGCAAGGGTTCCAGCCGCGCGGGCAACGCCATCGCGGCCAAACGGGCCGCATGAACCCGCCCGGCCCTGCCCCGTCCTTGGAAGACCGCGCAGCCCTGCTGCGCGAGATCGGACCGTTGCCGTTGTCGGGGCAGGCGTGGCCGGATTGGGTAAGGATTCTGGCCTGGGTCATCCTGGCCGTGCTGGGCGTGCAAGTGGTCACCACCGCCATCCGCGCGCCCGCGCAGCCCTTCGACACCTTGCTGGCCGTCGTGGTGGTGCTGTGCTTTGTGGGGCTGCTGTTCGTGTCCTGGCACATGCAGGTGTCGATCACCACGATCGACGAGCGCGGGCTGCGCCAGTCGTGGTTCACCCGCCGCGAGGTCGCGTGGGAAGACGTGCGCTACGCCCGCTTTGTACCGATGCTGTTTTCAAAACGGCTGGTGATCTTCACGCACCGGGGCCGGCCCGTGATCCTCCAGGGCGGCACCCGGGAACTGCGCACGGCTTTCGTGAAGATCGCGCAGTTGTACCGGCAGGGGTGAATGACGGCGCTGCGCTAGCGGCAGCGCCATCAGACGATCAACGGATCGGCAGCGCGTACATCAAACCGCCCTGCGTCCACTGCGCATTCAGGCCACGCTTGATCTTCAACGGGCTGCCTTCGCCCACATTGCGCTCAAAGCTTTCGCCGTAATTGCCCACTTGCTTGACGATGTTGTAGGCCCACTTTTCATCCAGGCCCAGGTTGGCGCCGCTGCCCGGCGTGACACCCAGAATGCGCTTGATGTTGGGATTGGCGCTTTTGGCCTGCTCGTCCACGTTCTTGGACGTCACGCCGTATTCCTCGGCTTCGATCATGGCCGACAGTGACCAGCGCACGATGTTCAGCCACTTATCGTCGCCCTGGCGCACGAAGGGACCCAGCGGCTCTTTCGAGATGATCTCGGGCAGCACCAGGTAATCGTCGGGATTTTGCAGCTTGGAAATACGGATCGAGGCCAGGCCCGACGCATCGGTCGAAAACACATCGCAACGGCCCGTGGCAAAAGCGTTGACCACTTCGTTGAACGTTTCGATCACCACCGGCTTGTACGTCACGTTGTTCGCGCGCGCCCAGTCGGCCAGCGTGTTTTCGTTGGACGTGCCCGTTTGCAGGCAGATGGTGGCGCCGCTGATTTCCTTGGCGCTTTTCACGCCCAGCGACTTCGGCACCAGAAAGCCCTGGCCGTCGTAGAAGTTGATGCCGGCGTGGATGATGCCCAGCGCGGTATCGCGCTGCTGGGTCACGGTGGTGTTGCGCGTCAGCACGTCCACTTCGCCCGATTGCAGCGCGGTGAAACGTTGCTGCGAATTCAAGGGCACGATTTTGATCTTGTTGGCGTCGCCAAAGACCGCCGCGGCGATGGCGCGGCAGACGTCTACGTCCAGCCCCTGCCATTTGCCTTGCGCATCGGGCGCCGAAAAGCCGGCGAAGCCCGTGGTGGTGCCGCAGGCCACGGCGCCGCGCTCACGCACGACGTCCAACGTTGCCGCCTGCGCACCTTGCGCCGCCGCCATCAAGAGCGCCGCGCCCACCAACCCTTTTGCAATGTTCATGACCTGGTTCCTGTGTTACCGGGCGCGGGGACGCGCCGAGGCAAGAAGCTTATAGACATGAAGCGCCCGCGCCAAATAACAAGCGCTTATTAAGGTATGTGCGCGGCGGCCCACGACCGGGCGCCGCGAAGCCGCGATGCGGTCATGCCGTCACGCCGTCACGCCGCCAGCGAAATCGACACGGGCTCGTTGGCTTGGCAGGCATCCAGCGCGCGACCCAGCCGCACCATGCCCTGGGCGATCTGGCTTTCGTTCATGGTGGCAAACGACATGCGCATGGCGAACAGGTCGGCCTGTTCGGCGTTGGCGTAGAAGGCCTTGCCCGGCACGTAGACCACTTCGTGCTCGATGGCGTAGGGCAACAGGCGCGTCGCGTCCACATCGCCCGTCAAGCGCGCCCAGAAGAACATGCCGCCTTCGGGCTTGCTGAAGCTGACGCGGCCGTCCAGTTCGCGGGCCAAGGCCTCGGCCATGGCGTCGCAGCGCAAGCCATAGGCGGCGCGAATGCGCGGCACGTGTTCGTCGTAACGGCCGTTGGCCAGGTATTGCGCCACCACTTCCTGGATCCATGCGGAGGACGCCATGTCGTCGGCCGCCTTGGCGCTGACGCAGCGGCGGCGGATTTCGGGCGGCGCAATCAGCCAGCCGATGCGCAGCGCGGGCGCCATGGTCTTGGACATGCTGGCCAGGT
>RCUJ01000499.1_pt1 | contig 22704 bp, 16 predicted proteins | sample 2166321 | NCBI WGS metagenome assembly RCUJ01 (sample SAMN09932808, study PRJNA488358) | compost metagenome | feature: garden; material: soil; isolation source: compost soil in an enriched community after 118 h of incubation | place: Germany: Experimental Botanical Garden Goettingen | collected... | reverse complement strand
GGTATAGTTGGAGGATTAATAGGTCTTATTGAAGGGATTATTTATCTCACTAAAACTGATGAAGAGTTTTACCAAACGTATCAGGTGGGTAAAAAAGGCTGGTTCTAAAAAATAAAAAATCCCGTCCCGACGCTTCGGGATTGGGATTTTTTTATGATTCAATTTGAAAATTAATCTTCTTTCTCGCTTAGTTTTCGTTCCAGTTCCGCCTGGAATTCTTCCATTACGGGTTTCATGGTGCTTTCCGGGATATCTGCAATTCTGATGTACATTAATCCGTCAACGGCATTATTGAATAAAGGATCCACATTAAAAGCCACTACTCTTGCATTTTGCTTGATGTATTTTTTAATCAAAACAGGTAAACGCAAACTTCCCGGTTCCAACTCATCGATAATTTTATCAAATTTATTCAAATCGGATTCGGCTTCGTCAAATATAAAATCCTTATCAGCATCTTTTAATTTTACTTTATAAGCTTTCTTCGGGTGTACATATTGTGCGATATAAGGATCATAATAATTCGATTTCATGAATTCAATCATTAACGATTTTGAAAAATCAGAAAATTGATTGCTGATACTCACGCCGCCCAATAAAAATTTATGCTCCGGGTAACGCAAGGTCGTATGAATAATTCCTTTCCAAAGTAAGAAAAGAGGCATCGGTTTTTGTTGGTATTCTTTGATGATGAAAGCGCGCCCCATTTCGATGGATTTATGCATCATTTCATGCAGTTCAGGTTCAAATCGGAAAAGATCGTTGAGGTAAAAACCATCCATTCCGTATTTTGGATAAATTTCAGACCCTAAGCCCATTCGGTAAGCACCGGCGATTTTTTTGGCGTCGTCATCCCATAAAAACATGTGATGGTAATATTCGTCAAAAGAATCCAGATCAATAGGTTCATTGGTTCCTTCGCCTACTTCTCTGAAAGTGATTTCTCTAAGTCGTCCAATTTCGTGAAGTATATTAGGGATTTTAGAAGCTTCGGTAAAGAAAACTTCGTAATTTTTACTTTGTAAAAGTCGGCAATCAGTGCTTCTTAAGGCGTCCACTTCGGCAATCATCTTTTCCGTATTGGCAGGAGTCACAATTTTCTTCGGACTTTTTGGAATTTTTAAATTGGGTGTTGCCAATAATTTGCTTTCTTTTTCGAAAGGATTGGCTAACATGTAGGTTTTTTTTCTTAAAAACTCCGAGTATTCCTCAATGGATTTATATTCGTTCTGTTCAGCAACTGAAATTGGTTTTCCAATACGAACTTTGATAACCCTGTCTTTCTGTGAAAATAATTCCGATGGTAATTTTGCAGTACGCATCGTGTCGTCAATTTTAGAAAGCAAGTAAAATAATCGGCTGTTTTTGGCATGAAAATAAATAGGAACAACAGGAACCTGGGCTTTTCGGATTACCTTAATTGCGCCCTCTTCCCAAGGTTTGTCCACCATTAATTTGCCGTCTTTGTACGTAGAAACTTCTCCTGCAGGAAACATACCTAAAGGTTTTCCATCGCTCAAATGACGAAGGGTTTCTTTGATGCCTACCACGCTAGATTTGACATCTTTATGGTTTTCAAAAGGATTGACAGGCATGATGTATTTTTTGAGAGGCTCAATTCGATGTAAAAGGAAATTGGCAATAATTTTGAAATTAGGTTCTCTCTCGAGCATTAATTTCAATAATAAAACACCATCAATCCCTCCTAGAGGATGGTTTGAAATCGTGATATAAGCACCGTCTTTTGGTAAGCGTTTTAAATCTTCTTCCGGAATTTCAAATTTTATTTGAAGATCATCTAATATGCCATTCAGGAAGGCAAGATCTGTCAAATGTTTATTTCTGTCGTATACTTTGTTTAAGGTAGAAATTTTCAGTACTTTCATAAGCAACCACCCAGAAAAAGTACCCAAAATTCCGTACTTATCTGTGTTTATCGCCTGTGAAACTTCTTTTGCGGTTACTAAACCCATGTAATTTTTTTGTTTTTTTAGAGCAAGAAACAAAGATAGCAAAAAACTCCATTTTCTCGATTTTTCTCAGTCAAACTTATACTTTTTTATTACATTTGGAACGCATACAAAAATTAGGATGGTTCTTCTGGTAAAAGAAGAAAGAGAGTTCTTAATGGTCTTATGGAGCATTATTTTTTTCGGAAGAAGTACCCAAAAAAAACATTTTAAATGAGAATTATTTCATACAACGTAAACGGAATCAGATCCGCTATTTCTAAAGGTTTTATCGATTGGTTGCAACAAGCTGATCCTGACGTGATTTGTCTTCAGGAAATCAAAGCTACAGAAGAGCAAGTTCCTACATTAGATTTTGAGTTGGCAGGTTATCCCTATCATTATTGGTATCCGGCCACAAAAAAAGGATACAGCGGAGTGGCTGTTATATCTAAAACAGAGCCAAAAAATATCGTTTTTGGCACCGGAATTCATCATATGGATTTTGAAGGCAGAAACCTGCGTGTAGATTTTGAAGACGTTTCGGTTATGAGTTTGTATTTGCCATCGGGAACCAATATCGAACGATTGGATCATAAATTCATGTACATGGATGATTTTCAAAATTATGTTACTGAAATAAAAAAAGAAGTTCCTAATCTCGTTATCTGTGGAGATTATAATATTTGTCACGAAGCCATTGATATTCACGACCCAATCCGTAACAAAAAAGTCTCAGGATTTTTGCCTGAGGAAAGAGCTTGGTTAGACGGATTCATGAAAACAGGATTCATAGACAGTTTCCGATTTTTAAACAAAGAACCTCATAATTATACTTGGTGGAGCCAACGTGCCCCTGGTGCCCGAGCAAATAATAAAGGATGGCGTATTGACTATTGTTTGGTAAGTGAACCCTTGAAAGACAAAATCAAAAGAGCTGTAATCCTGCCTGAAGCCAAGCATTCTGATCATTGCCCAATTCTGGTGGAAATAGAATAGTTGCCATCGGGGAACTTACCAGCACTGAGTTTATTGAAGTATTGAAGGTGGAGGAGCTGTTTCCTGCTGTACGCTACAATCTTTTTATTTTTTAAAAGAAAAAAATAAAAAGGATTTTTGCTGCCATCAGGGCTAGGGCCTTGCAATAAAAGATTGATTTTTTAGTTTCAAAACATATAAAATAATATAAATACCTACAAAAAATGATAAAAAGAGTTTCCGTCGGTTTGCTGATACTGGCGCTTTCCACTTCATGTGTATCCAAAAAAATATACAATGATTTAGAAAGTAAATTTGCCGATTTGAAAAAAGAAAACAGAAGTATGGCTGATGAAAATGCGGAATTGTTAAAAGCCAAAAACCAATTGGAATTAGACAATAACGGTTTAAAATCAGAATTGGATAAAGCAAAGGCTGATTATGCCAAACTGAACTCCGATTATGAGGCTTCTAAAAATAAATTCAAAGTACTACAGGATTCTTATGCTGCTTTAGAAAAAAATAGTAACGATGCTTTGGAAAGCAACATGAAGAAAAATCGTGATTTGTTGGAGCAACTGGAAGCCAAAGGAAAAGCATTGGCAATAGAGCAAGAGCGTTTGAATAAGAGCGCCCAACGTTTACAGGAATTGGAAGACATGATTGCTGCCAAAGAAGCCAGTATGAAGAAACTGAAAGAAACTTTGTCTAAAGCCTTGAACAGTTTTGAAGGTAAAGGTTTGACTGTAGAACAAAAAAACGGAAAAGTTTATGTTTCTATGGAGAATAAACTGCTTTTTAACTCGGGTAGTTGGGCTGTTGGTTCTGAAGGAAAAAAAGCGGTTGTTGAAGTAGGGAAAGTATTGGGTGATAATCCGGATATTTCTGTATTGATAGAAGGTCATACAGATGATGATCCTTTTGGAGGCTCAGGGCCAATTGCTGATAACTGGGATTTGTCTACTAAAAGAGCAACGGCTATTGTTGCAATTTTGAGTGAAAACAAAAAAATCAATAAAGAAAATCTAACGGCGGCCGGACGAGGCGAATTCTCACCATTGGCAAGTAATACAACTGCTGAAGGAAAAGCTAAAAACCGTAGAATTGAAATTATCCTGACACCAAGATTAGACGAAATCTCTAAAATGTTGAATGAGATTAATTAAAAAAGCAGCAAAGGTTCAAAGATATAAAGGTTCAGAGTTTTTACTTTGAACCTTTTTCTTTTGAAACATACCTTTGTATCTTTGCTTCTCTGTAACACTGAACCTTAAAATGAAATACACAACCTTACCGAATACTGATATTAAAGTCAGTAAAATTTGCCTGGGTACCATGACTTTTGGACAACAAAATACCGAAGCAGAAGGGCATGCACAAATGGATTATGCTTTAGATAAAGGGGTCAATTTTTTTGATACTGCCGAGATGTATTCCGTACCGGGACGTCAGGAAACGTATGGCAGCACCGAGAAAATCCTTGGAACCTGGTTTAAAAAGACCGGTAAACGCGAAGAAGTGGTTTTAGCTTCAAAAATTGCAGGTCCCAGCCCTATTTTTGGATACATGAGAGAGAAATTAGATTTTTCTCCTGAAAGCATCAAATTTGCTCTAGACCAAAGTTTACAACGCCTGCAAACGGATTATATTGATTTGTATCAGCTGCATTGGCCGGAACGCAAAACCAATTTTTTTGGACAACGCGGATTCAAAGTGCAGGAGGATGCCTGGGAAGACAATATTCATAACGTTCTTGAGACTTTAGACGGGTTCATCAAAGAAGGGAAAATCAAACATATTGGACTTTCAAACGAAAATCCTTGGGGAATTATGCGTTTTCTCGAAGAAAGTAAATACCATAATTTGCCAAGAATAAAAACGGTTCAAAATCCGTATTCCTTGTTGAACAGACTTTTTGAAAACGGTTCAGCTGAGATTTGTATGAGGGAAAATGTAGGCTTATTGGCGTATTCTCCAATGGCTTTTGGTGTTTTATCCGGGAAATTCCTGACTGGTGAAAGTCATCCAAATGCCAGAATCAAGTTGTTTCCGCAATATGCCAGATACAATAGCGCACAATCTACTGAAGCTACCCGCTTGTATCAGGAGGTTGCGAAGAAAAACGGATTGACCCTGACACAATTGGCTTTGGCCTTTGTAGAACAGCAACCGTTTTTGACCAGCACAATTATTGGTGCAACCACAATGGAACAATTAAAAGAAAATATTGATACAATTCAAGTATCTCTTTCGGATGAAATTCTAAAAGAAATTGATGCAGTGCAAGCTATAATTCCAGATCCGGCACCGTAAGTAAGTGCTTCACTGCAAACTAAAATGAACCACATAAGAAATAAGTCAAGCGAAATAGATGAATCTAATCACGCTTAAATGAACTTATATTTCTTATGTGGTTCATAAAATGTTTTAGCGCTAAACTTTGACACTACTATTATGTGCTTTAATACTATATTTTGGTGCAAAAAAGATTACTCTTCCTCCTCCGGAGTTTTTAAAAACTCAAAATCAAATTCGTCTTCAACAGCCAATGAATCAACCGAAGTAGCCGTTGAATCTTGGGTTTTGACAATGTTTAAGAACGAACGTGCATTTCCGGAAACATACATATAGTTGTTTTGGATAGAATCGGCCGCTGTAACAATTCCTCTGCGCAACATTAATTTCTTGAGGTAATTTTGGTTTTTGATGGCATATCCTTTCAGATTACCGTTGCCGTCAAATTGATACATGAATTTCTTTGGACTCGGAATGATAGTAGCCAAAAATAAACATTCGTTAAAGGTCAGGTTCGAAGGACTCTTTTGGAAATAAAAATGACTGGCTTCACCAATTCCATATACATTAGGTCCCCATTCGATGATGTTAAAATACACTTCGAGCATGCGTTCCTTGCTGGCAATTCGGTTGTTTTCTAAAATATAAACCAATAAAATTTCTTCGAGTTTTCGAGACAAAGTTTTTTCACGGGTCAGAAATACATTCTTCACCAATTGCATACTGATAGTACTGCCTCCACGGGAGAATTTTTTGGTTTTAATGTTTTTAATAATCGATTGTTTAAATGCTTCGCTGATAAAACCACGGTGCGAAAAGAAAGAAGGGTCTTCGGTGGTCAGTACACATTTTCTTAAATAAGGTGAAATCTGGTCTAGAGGGGTGTAATTAGGGTTAGCTGTCCCCACTAAAACAGGGCGTTGGCGTACGTTTTTTATAATGGCACTATAAATAAATTCCCCATTTATCTTGTTAAGATTCGCTTGTCCAAATTTGGTGATTCGAAGATTTTCCTTGTTCAGTTGACTGTCCAAAACGATGTCTTTTGGCTTGTTTTTGTTGAACATGAAATCCAGTTTGTAATCAAAACTACCACTTGCCTGCATTCCCTGAAAATTGGTAAACAAACCATCAGGAAGCGACGTAATAAAATCCTGTGCCTTCATTTTTGGAATGGCCACTTTGAGTTTGTAAATGGTGTCTTCTGCGGTCTCGTAAGCCAAATAAGGATGGAATTTTATTTTGTTGAATTCAACGGTAGAACTGCTGTCTACTGAAATAAAATCGGAACCTAACAGGAAACGATAGTCAAAACGTGCATTTTTGATAACAACATCCTTACTGGCAATTTTTGGATGATTTACCTTTAAGTTGGCAATAGAAGTAAAACCGTCAATGTGCAATTCATCCCCGTCTCTATCAATATTATCAATGTTCAATCGAATAGAATCAAAACTGGAAACCAGATTGAAACGTTCGTCAAGATAAGGTACTTTTATCGCGCCGGTATCCATATTAAAGAAACGAAGGTCTGCTTTTTTATCTCGGGGATCCGCATATCCTTTGATTTTCCATCGTTGTGTAAACGTATTGGTTTGAACGTGGATTGCGGTTTCCAGTTCTTCGCTCTCTAAAACTAAGTTTTTAATATCTATGGTTGCTTTCTTGCCATTGTCATCAAGTTTAAATACCAAATTTTTGATATTCATATCTGTTGGAACTAAGTTGAGCAGTTTCGAAATGATACGGTAGGCAAATTTTGCGTAGTCTCTTTTTTGGTCTGTATTTTTCTCCGTTTTGTCTCTTTTTAAGAATGCAGCAAAATTTTTGACATTCCCTTTTTTGGTCAGATGAACATAGCCATCTTCAATTTCTAAGGTGCCTAATTGAACGTCACCAACGAGTAAATGCCAAAAACTGACACTTGTTCTCATTTTCTTAATTTTAAAAAGGGTGTCAGCATTTTTTGGAGCCAAAATCACTTCGGTTAAATTTACTCCGGCGAATCCGTCAAAAGTGGCTTTTTTTACAGAAAAACTACTGTTGTAGTCAACTTCCATTTTATTGGTGACCTTTGCTAAGGTTTGTTGCAATAATTCATCCCTAAAAAAATAAAATCCAACCATTAAACATACCAATACAACGCTAAGTATTTTTGCTGCAAGAATTACTTTTTGTTTTCCCGTTCTCATGAATGAAGTGCTGTTTTATAATAGTTTCAAAATGCTGTCGCTAAATTGTTGCGGACGCTGTATTTTGATTTAAGGGCGTAAAGGAATGAAAAAAAAGAATATCAGTACTATATTTTGACAATTTTTTAAGCATTAACCTGAGAGTGAATCAAGTGTTTGTTGGGGTTTACTTATGAATGTTGAAATTTGAAGACTTCATTTGGTGTGACACAATAATCCAGTTTTACGTCATTTTCAAAAACATCGGAAATCTGTTCTTCGGGTCCAAAAAAAGATAGCCCAATTTTAATTATTTCCGGTTGACACTCGGATAAAAACTTGTCGTAAAATCCTTTTCCGTATCCTACACGGTGGCCTGATTTATCAAAGGCCAAAAGTGGTACAAAAACGACTTCAATCTTCTTTGCCGGAACTTCGATTCCATCAACCGGTTCCGGAATATTGTACTCGTTTTTCTTTATTTTGGTATTATCGGTCAACAGAAAATGCGTCATGTCCCGGCTTTCAAAATCACTTTTGGATACAATGATTTCTTTGTCTTTCCCGGAAAGAAGGTGCAGGATGAATTCGGTATTGATTTCGTTGTGTTCTGTTATGGGTAAGAAAACATGAAAATACGTTTTGTTCCAAACAGGAAGCGTGAGAACTTTATTGGCAATAGCCAAACTCAGTTCTTCTGACTCGTTTTCGGAAAGTTGTTTTCGTAATGTTTTATATTTTAACCGCAACTCTTTTTTTAGCATGAATACTTGCTTTTAATTGGTCTATAAAAGTAGTCAAATGTTCGATTTCTACGTGGTCCATAAGTACAATTTTATACCATTTGTTATCTGAATTGTGTTGTTGAGGCACTAAATCAAACTGTAAAGCAATTTCTTCATCGATGTTTTCTGCGTGAATAGTCACAATATTCATGAAAGGTTCACGGAAATATTTAATATGGAGTTTATCCAATTCATTACATAAGAACTGGGTACGCATTTGCAGAATACTCACTTTTTCAAACCAGCCAAATGGACCATAGGTGAACAAAATCATCCATACCGCCACTGCATTAGACCCGGAACGACTGCCGCACAGTGTCAGATCCATGCCTTCAACATATTCGGCTTCTTTGGTCAGTACATTTTCTATCAATTCTTTTCTGCAGATGAAAATACCCGTTCCGTATGGAGCCTGTAGCATTTTATGCGCATCAATGGTGATAGAACTTATCTTGGGGTTGCTGAAGTTAATGGTCGATTTTTCATTGCTGAACGGATAAACAAATCCGCCGTAAGCGCCATCTATGTGAAGTTTGTATGCTACTTGTTGTTTTTCTAAAGCGTTGATATAATCTTCCGGATCGTCAACTGAACCAAACATAGTCGTACCCATGTTAGCAACGGCAATAAAATATTTTTTACCGTTTTGTTTGGCTTCAATGATTTTGTTTTCTAATGCGAGGGTGTCTATTTCTCTTTTTTCGAAAGAAACGGGAATTTTTATCCAATCCAACATCAAAAGATTAGCTCCTTTTGGAATGGAGTAATGGGTGTCTTCAGATGCTAAAATGGCAATTTCATCTAATTTTGCTCCTTTTTGATACATGAAAAAATTGCGATACATCCAAATGGCTTGTATATTGGCTTCTGTTCCGCCTGGAGAAATGTATCCGTCAAATGAATTGGGTTCAGCTTTAAAAATATCAACCGCAATGACATTTAAAACTTCTCTTTCGATTTTCTGTGTTCCTTTGAATGCTTTTTCAGAAGTTCCCAAAGTATGGCAGCCAATATGGTTGGGATTTGCTACATAGGTTTGCAACGTAGCTGCGTCTTTTAAAAATGGCGCATCTTCATTAAAGACCTTTCCGTCCAATTTTGAAGCCGGATAGCCAAGAGAGGTGTCTTTAGAGAAATTTACATTTTCTTCTAATGCTTTTTGAATGTGTTCCTGTCTTTCTTTTTGACCTAATTTTTCCCAGTAAATCATGCTTGTAATTTTTGGTAAAGCTACTTTTACTATTCTTTATAAAATATGATAATTGTTAGGTTTTTGTTTAAGGAAAATCTTAGAAATAAGCTGCCGTCGAAACCTTTGCAGATGGAATTTTATTTTTCTTTTCTTCTATCACTATGTTTGATATGTGATAAATAGCATCGCCTTCATAAACAATAGGGGAATGATTAGCATTGATTACATAGCCATCGTTGGGTGCTTTTATCTTTCGTTCAAATTTGCCAAAAGGATCTGTGATGGTTCCCAGAACAGTGCCTTTTTTCACAAAACTTCCAACGGTGTTGTTGTCATTTAGCATACCAGAACATTTAGCTCTCAACCAACTCGATTTTTCTATATAAATAGAGGGAGATTTTTGAGGGACAGTACTATGTTTTGAATCCAACATATCGAGATGTTTCAAAATACGTTTTACTCCATTTACGCCTTCATCGGAAACAGCATTGTTGATATCAAGAGATTTACCTCCTTCAAAAAGGAGCATCTTTACATTCAATTTTGTGCTTGAATTTCTAAATGAACCCGCAATGTTTTTAGAATACAATGTAAAAGGCGCGTTAAAAACATCGGCTAATACTTTTAGTTCGGGGTCATTTTCGGCCAAACGAATTTGTGGAGCATTGAATCTGCTGGCACCTCCGGCATGAAAATCAACGGCATAATGAACAAAAGGCATTACTTCGGTAAGAATGTGAAAAGCAAATCGACTGGCCAAAGAACCTTTTTTACTTCCTGGGAATACCCGATTTAAGTCCCTGCCATCTGGAAACTCCCTTGATCTGTTGACAAAACCGTACATGTTAATGATGGGGATGCAAATAATAGTGCCTCTTTTGGGCTTATTTATTTTTTTGCTGATGAGTTGCCGCACGATTTCAATACCATTAATTTCATCACCATGAATGCCTGCCGAAAAAAGAACAACCGGCCCGTCAATCTTGGATCTCCGAACAATAATTGGAATATTTAGTTTGGTAGTTGTATGTAATCGGGCAATTTCTACGTTGATGGTTTTGCTTTCTCCGGGTAAAACACTTTCCCCAAAAAGCACTAATGGTTTTAAACTTCTCATATTTAGCATAAAAAAGCTAAATATAGAAATAATTATTTGGGATTAAAAGAGCAATACCGATTTTGATTTACAAAGATGTTATTTGTAAATTTGTTGGACATAAAACGAAAAGGAGGAGAATTGAGACGGTATCATAATGTTTTGAGAGCCTTCGTGAAATAAACCGCAATGTCAATTGCAAAAATGAATTGCAATTTTAAAAATAAAATGACCAAACCTACTTTAGCTTTACAAATTCAAACCCTACCCGATAATCCCGGCGTGTATCAATATTATGATAAGGAAGGGAAAATATTGTATGTAGGAAAAGCCAAGAATTTAAAGAAAAGAGTCTCTTCTTATTTTAATAAAATACATGATACGGCTAAAACTAATGTGCTGGTCAAAAAAATTGTAACTATAAAACATATTGTGGTTCCTACGGAGACGGATGCGCTTTTGTTGGAAAACAATTTGATAAAAACATTACAGCCGCGATATAATGTATTGTTACGCGATGACAAAAGTTATCCTTGGTTGTGTATTAAGAAAGAACCTTTTCCTCGCATTTTTGCCACACGCCGAATGGTAAAAGATGGTTCGGAATATTTTGGTCCCTATACCAGTTTCAAGACGGTGCATACTATTTTAGAACTGATAAAAGAGTTGTATCCGTTGAGAACCTGCAATTATGATTTGAGTAAGAGCAATATTGAGAGCGGCAAATTCAAAGTTTGTCTCGAATATCATATTGGCAACTGTAAAGGGCCATGTGAAGGATATGAAACTTTAGAGAATTATCAGAAGCAAGTTGATGCTATTCGCGAAATCCTAAAAGGAAATTTCAAAGAAAGCATGAAAGATTTCAAACGCCTGATGACTGATTTGGCTCGGGATATGCATTTTGAAGAAGCCCAAAAAATAAAGGAGAAGATTGAGATTCTTGAGAACTACCAATCGCGTTCCACAGTGGTTAATCCAAAGATTACAAATGTTGATGTGTTTTCGATTGTTTCGGATGAGAGTGCTGCCTATGTGAATTTTTTACAAATTTCCCATGGCTCGATTATCCGTTCGCATACGATGGAAATCAAAAAGAAATTGGACGAAACCGATGAAGAATTGTTAGAATTGGCAGTTATTGAACTGAGAGAGCGCTTTCAATTGTTGTCTAAAGAAATTATTGTTCCGTTTCCGGTGGATTTGGGCGAAAACATAAAAGTTACGGTTCCGCAATTGGGCGATAAAAAACAAATTCTCGATTTGTCCATCCGAAATGCTAAGTTTTACAGAATTGAACAATTGAAGCAATTGCAAATCGTAGATCCGGATCGTCATACGAATCGGATTATGGCACAAATGCAAAAAGACCTTCGATTATCCGTAGAACCAAGACATATTGAGTGTTTTGATAACTCCAATATTCAGGGGACTAATCCTGTTTCTGCCTGCGTAGTTTTCAAGGACGGAAAGCCCAGTAAAAAAGACTATCGCCATTTCAATATAAAAACCGTTGAAGGGCCTGATGATTTTGCATCCATGACCGAAGTGGTTTATCGTCGCTACAAAAGACTGTTAGATGAAGGACAGCCCTTGCCGCAATTAATTATTATTGATGGAGGGAAAGGGCAATTATCAGCGGCCTTGAAAAGTATAGACGAATTAGGTTTACGGGGAAAAATAGCGATAATCGGGATTGCTAAAAGACTCGAAGAGTTGTTTTATCCCGGGGATTCCATTCCGTTATATTTAGACAAAAAGTCAGAAACACTAAAAGTGATTCAACAATTACGAAATGAAGCGCATCGTTTTGGGATCACACATCATCGCGATAAAAGAAGTAAAGCAGCGCTGAACTCTTCGGTAGAATCCATTCCCGGAATTGGAGAAAAGACCATGCTTGCCTTAATTCAACATTTTAAAAGTGTTAAAAGATTAAAATTAGCAACAGAAAAAGAAATTTCTGACGTTATAGGTGTGTCAAAAGCCAAAAAAATTACCGACTTTTACAGTAATAAATAGTTTTTTATGAGCCTATTCCAGCTGTTCGTTTCAAGCTCTCTGCAAAAATTCTTTTTTTCTAATAAAAATAAAGGAGCTTCTGTTGGCGCTCTTTTTTTTCAAGAAAAAATAGCATTTTTGCTGTCGAGGCTTTCCACTGCCATCTGGGGCTTTAGATTGTCTTACACGACAGCACTTTTTACTTTTTTACTTTTTGCTTTCCTGCTCGGTTCACAAAATTCATTTGCTCAAGAACAAAAGAAACCAAAAATCGGTTTAGTCTTAAGTGGTGGAGGGGCAAAGGGATTTGCGCATATTGGTGTTTTAAAAGTAATTGAGGAAGCCGGTATCAAGATCGATTATATTGGAGGTACCAGTATGGGAGCTGTCATCGGAGGATTGTATGCATCAGGATATAATGCGGCACAAATTGATTCTATTTTTCAATCTACCAATTTTGACGAATTAATAAATGATTTCATTCCAAGGTCATCCAAGAATTTTTACGAAAAACGAAATGATGAATTGTATGCGCTGGTTTTGCCTTTCAATAAATTTAATGTAGGAATCCCTGAAGCGCTTTCTAAAGGAATGTACAATTTCAATTTATTAAGCAGGATTACCAGAAATGTAAGGCATGTGAGAGACTTCAATCAACTGCCGATACCTTTTTTATGTATAGGGACCAATATCGAAACGGGAGAACAGGTATTACTCAATAAAGGGAATTTGGCTCAAGCCATATTGGCCAGTGCGGCATTTCCCTCTTTGTTTTCACCTGTAGAGATTGACGGAAAACTGCTTGTAGATGGGGGAGTCGCTAATAATTATCCTATTGAAGAAGTTCGAAAATTAGGTGCCGACATCATTATCGGAGTTGATGTGCAGGATGATTTATTGGATAGAAGCCAGCTTAAAAATGCAACCAAAATTTTGGTTCAGGTGACAAATCTTCATTCTATCCAAAAAATGAAGGCAAAAGTAAAGGATACCGACATTTATATCAATCCCGATATTAAAAACTTTGGTGTTATCTCTTTTGATAAAGGGAAAGAAATTGTCAGAAGAGGAGAAGAAGCAGCTTTTTCAGTTTATGAAAAAATGAAAGCGCTTGTGGGAGAGAATGATTATTATGCAAAGCCAAAATTAGTGTTGGCTGTTGATAGCTTACACATCCAGGATATCAATTGCAATGAATTGAATAATTACACTAAAGATTATGTGATGGGTAAATTGCGTTTTAAACAAGATGCAAAAATCAGTTATGATAATTTACAAACCGGAATAAATTCTATCAATGCGACCCGAAATTTCAGCGCTATCAGTTATTCATTTGAGCCTAATGCCGGAAAAGATGATTTGAATTTGGTATTAGAGGAAAATCCAACCAAAACGTATTTGAAATTTGGTTTGCATTATGACGGTTTGTATAAAAGTGGTGTTTTAGTCAATATAACCAATAAAAAGAACTTTCTTAAGAATGATGTGATTTCGGCAGACATTGTTTTGGGGGATAATTTCAGGTACAATTTGGATTATTATATTGATAATGGATTTAATGTTAGTTTTGGGTTTAAGTCCTTTTTTAATCAATTCAACAGGAATGTTGCCAAAGAAATCAGTACTTTAGATTTGGCGTCAATGGGCTTAAACGCCATCAATGTAGATTTTTCAGATTTAAGCAATCAAGCCTATTTTCAATCCTTATTTATGCATAAGTTTTTGGTGGGAGCTGGAGCAGAATTGAAGTTTTTGAATATCAGATCAGAAACTTTGGCCAATACAAATAAGACCATCGACAATAGTAACTACGTGAGTGTTTTTGGATATATGAAATACGATTCGTTTGATAATAAGTACTTTCCTAAAAAAGGGTGGTATTTTTCAGGTGACGTTCAGTCATATCTTCTTTCTTCGGACTATACCAATACGTTTAATCCTTTTTCTATAGTTAAGGCTGAAATAGGGATCGCTACCAAAATTGTAGATAAGGTGACCTTGAAATTTCAGGCGGATGGTGGGTTTGCTTTTGGGGGAGACAGTGTGTCTTTTTTTAATTTTGTTTTAGGGGGATATGGTTATAATACGATTAATAATTTCAAACATTTTTACGGCTATGATTTCTTGAGCTTAGCTGCAGATAGTTATGCTAAAGTAGCGGCAACCGTTGATTATGAGTTTTTGAAGAAAAACCACATAAATTTTTCTGCCAATTTTGCTAATTTAGAAGATGATCTTTTTAGTTCTGTAGAAAAGGTTTCTATGCCAAAATATTCGGGTTATGCTATCGGATATGGAATGGAAACGATAATTGGTCCTATAGAAATAAAACATTCCTGGTCGCCGGAAAATCATCAGGGATATACTTGGTTTGGGGTTGGATTTTGGTTTTAATTTTATTTTATATAAAAAAAATTACGATATTTGTTGTAATGAAAACAAAATGGACCGGTTTATTAGAATATCTTCAATTCCTCATCAAGAGGAATCCAGAGTGATTGCGTTATTTTTAGTCTAAAGTCGTATATCTAATCGTAAATCTTACAAAATGCCATTATATCATAAATTGGGAAGTTTTCCCCAGAAAAGACACATACAATTCGAAAAACCAAATGGCGGGCTTTATTATGAGCAACTATTTGGAACAGAGGGATTTCATGGTCATTCTTCACTTTTGTACCATGAATATAGACCTACTCAGGTAAAAGAAATTCTAAAATCGTATTCGGTTGAACCCAAAATTGCCGTCGGGAAAAACATCAAATCATTGCTGTTGAAAGGGTTTGAATTGAAACCGGAAGATGATTTTCTTGAAAGTCGTAAGGCCATGTTGGTTAATAGAGATTGTATAATAGGGTTAGCAGCGCCAAAACAATCCCTTCGTACTTATTTCTATAAAAATGCCGATGCTGATGAAATGATTTTCATTCACAAAGGAAAAGGAAAATTAAGAACCATGATGGGGAATATTCCTTTTGAATATGGGGACTATCTTATCATTCCACGCGGAATGATTTATCAAATCGATTTTGAGACTACCGAAAATCGATTGTTTTATGTTGAATCTTTTGCCCCATTTTACACTCCGAAGCGATATAAAAATGAATCCGGACAGCATTTGGAGCACGCGCCTTTTTGTGAACGCGATTTTATTTTGCCGAGCGAATTGGAAACACATGATGAGAAAGGAGACTTTCTGATTAAAATAAAAAAAGAAGGGATGATGCATGAAGTGGTTTATGCTTCGCATCCTTTTGATGTAGTGGGTTGGGATGGGTATAATTTTCCATATGGATTTAGTATTCATAATTTCGAACCAATAACGGGTCGTGTACATCAACCGCCACCGGTGCACCAAACTTTTGAAACTTCAACTTTTGTAGTTTGTTCATTCGTACCAAGACTGTATGACTATCATCCAAAAGCAATTCCGGCGCCTTATAATCACAGTAATATTGATAGTGATGAGGTTTTGTATTATGTAGATGGAGATTTCATGAGTCGTAATAATATTGAGCAAGGTCATATTACTTTGCATCCAAAAGGAATTCCTCATGGCCCGGCGCCTGGTGCGATGGAACGCAGTATTGGTCAGACCGAAACTCAGGAATTAGCTGTAATGGTCGATACATTTCGTCCGCTTATGGTTACCGAAGAGGCTATGGGATTAGATGATGGTCAATATTATAAATCTTGGGTAGAGTAATTAGTACCATTTGCGAAAGCGATTTCTCATAGTACGCCATGTCTTTTATTCTGGAAGTAGGTAAAGGAATGTCTTCTGTTAGGGCTAAGGTTTTAGCATATATATAACAACTTTTTTAAACTAATAAAATTCGTGTCCATCTGTTTTGTTTGAGCCATTGGTGTTTCAAAACCAGATGTACCGTATCAAAAAAATAATTAACAATGAGCAAACAAGTAACTTCCGTAAACTACGGATTAGAAAAAATATTCGAAGGAGCACAAGATTTTCTTCCTTTAATGGGTACAGATTATGTAGAATTCTATGTGGGAAATGCCAAACAAGCAGCGCATTTCTATAAAACTGCTTTTGGTTTTCAATCTTTGGCCTATTCAGGTTTAGAAACTGGTTCTCGTGACAAAGTCTCTTATGTTTTGGCACAGGACAAAATCAGATTGGTACTGACTACCGCTTTAAAAAGTGATTCTCCAATTGGGGAACATGTTAAAAAACATGGAGACGGCGTAAAAGTCGTTGCGCTTTGGGTTGAGGATGCCCGTAAATCGTTTGAGGAAACCACCAGCCGTGGTGCTAAAGTCTATATGGAACCAGTTGTCGAAAAAGACGAATTTGGCGAAGTAGTTAGAGCGGGAATTTACACTTATGGAGAAACGGTTCATATGTTTGTTGAGCGAAAAAACTATAAAGGAACATTTTTACCAGGTTTTGTCGAATGGAAGTCCGATTATAATCCAAAGCCGATTGGGTTAAAGTATATTGATCACATGGTAGGAAATGTAGGTTGGAACCAAATGAATACCTGGGTAAAATGGTATGAGGATGTTATGGGATTTGTTAATTTTCTTTCATTTGATGACAAACAAATCCATACCGAATATTCAGCTTTGATGAGTAAAGTAATGAGTAATGGGAATGGTCGTATAAAGTTTCCGATTAATGAACCGGCAAAAGGGAATAAACGTTCTCAAATTGAAGAATATTTAGATTTTTATGAGGGTTCTGGTGTTCAGCATATCGCGATTGCAACGGATGATATTATTACTACGGTTTCTGAATTGAGAGCCAGAGGTGTTGAATTTCTTTCTGCGCCGCCACGTGCGTATTATGAAGATATCCCAAATCGATTAGGGGATCATATGAAAATGATGCATGAAGATTTAGCGGTAATAGAAAAATTAGCCATCATGGTGGATGCGGATGAAGATGGATATTTATTGCAAATTTTTACTAAACCGGTGGAAGACAGACCAACCCTGTTTTTTGAAATTATTCAAAGGATGGGTGCTAAAGGTTTTGGTGCAGGCAATTTTAAAGCATTATTTGAGTCAATTGAGAGAGAACAGCAATTACGAGGAACTTTGTAAAATAGCTTTTTTTTTGAATAATGTGAAAAAATAACCGACGAATGACATGGTTGTGTGCTAATGTTGTGTTAAAGTATATTTTTGATTGAATAAAAATGAATTTGTTAGCTACCTTTGCACTCGCAAAAAGGGAAGGGGTGGTTTCCTTCCTAAATTGATATAAATTTCATAATTTATAGTTTTTTTGGTTAGTTAATAGCATAAAAACTCAGTCATTATTTGACTGAGTTTTTTTGTTTTAATACATTTGGAACAAATTTTGTACTTGCGGGCCGAAAATAATTGATAAGATGCTGAAAAAAATTGTACTTCTCTTACTATTTATAACAACTGTAAGTTTTGATTCTAGAAATCAAGAAGCTTTTGGCGTGGGTGAATGGTTTAAATTCCGCATACATTATGGCTTTGTCAATGCCGGCTATGCAACCTTAGAGGTTAAAGATGCTTCTATAAACAATAAGAAAGTTTTTCATGTAGTGGGAAGGGGATTTACAACGGGAATGTCCCGTTTTTTTTTCAAGGTAGAAGATGTTTATGAAAGTTATATTGATAAGGAAACAAGAAATCCATATCAGTTTGTCAGAAAAATTGACGAAGGCGGATACACTAAGAATCAAGAGGGTTTTTTTAATCCTGCAGCAGGTAGGATCGTCGTAAAAGATTACAAACATAAAACCGAGAAGACGTTTGTTATCCCGAAAAACACACAAGACATAATTTCTACTTTTTATTATTTAAGAAATTATCCCAATATTGATAAAATTAAACCGGGTGAGTCTATTGTTATAGATATGTTTTTTGATGATGAAACTACAAAGTTTAAGTTAAAATTCATCGGACGTGAGGATATTACAACTAAATTTGGCCTCGTTTCTACTATGATATTCAGGCCTTTAGTTCAATCAGGTCGTGTTTTTAAGGAGCAAGAAAGTCTAACCGTTTGGATTTCAGACGATGATAATAAATTACCTGTTAGAATAAAAGCAAGCTTGGCAGTTGGGTCTATCAAAGCAGATTTAGATGCATTCAGAGGGTTAAAAAATCCATTTAAAGTAAAACGATAATGAATATTACAGATAATTCGGAAGCTATTTTAAAAGAAATAGACTTAAAATACCAAGCAATAAATCAAAAGACCGAAACACATTTAGAAGGATTACTTTGGGCAAAACCCATTACGTATTGGGATTATATTCAAACGGATGCTTTGTTGAGTCTTCAAACACAAAGAACCACGCTTCCTGACGAAATGGTTTTTATTATGTACCATCAAGTCAATGAGTTGATATTCAAGATGATTCTTTGGGAAATGCATCAGATTTCTTATTGTCAAGATATTAAGATTGATTTCTTTACCGAAAGGTTAATGCGTATCAGTCGCTATTTTGATATGTTGACAACTTCTTTCGGAATTATGGAAGAAGGAATGGAAGTCGAGCAATACATGAAATTTAGAAATACACTTACACCGGCGAGCGGTTTTCAAAGTGCACAATATAGGTTAATAGAATTCTCTTCTACGGATTTAATTAATCTTATCGATTACAGATTTAGAGCGTCAATTGACAGAAATACGCCTTTCGAGTTTGCTTTCGAACACCTTTATTGGCAAGCAGCCGGGAAAGATTACCACACGGGTAAAAAATCATTTTTATTAGAGGAATTCGAAAGAAAATACAAAGGTCTTTTTCTGAGTCATATGAAGGAGTATAATACGATCAATATTTGGCAAAAATTCAAACAACTCCCTGTTGAAGATCAAAAGAATCCTGAATTAATTAAAGCGATGCGTCACTACGATCACACGGTAAATATTACTTGGGTTATGCAACATTTGGAAGTGGCAATAAAATATATCGACCAAAGCGGAAAAGGGAATGGTGAAGCTACAGGTGGCAGCGATTGGAAAAAATACATGCATCCAAAATACCAAAGAAGAATATTTTTTCCTGAACTATGGAGTGCAGATGAACTGGCAAACTGGGGCGAGGAAAAATAATTTTAATTTCAAAAAACAGAAAGTTTGAAGCAATTTTTTTTAATTTTAATAGTATTATTGTCTATACTGTCTTGTACTAAATCCAGTGAAGAATTAGATGAAGCGGTCGTAAAACCGGTCTTGAAAAAGAGTGAGTTTGGATTCACGTATGCTGATTTTAATGTTATTCATGATACTATTAAAAAAGGAGATACTTTTGGTAGTATTCTTGACAAGCAAAATATTGGAGACAAAAAAGTCTATGATATTATTGAAAAAGTGAAAGATACTTTTAATGCAAGAATAATTAGATTTGATAAACCATATGTGCTTCTAAGGTCTAAAGATAAAAAAAATAAATTGCAGGTTTTTATTTATCAGCCAGATGCGTTGAATTATTATGTGATTGATTTGCGTGATACGGCAGTGACGGCATTTAAGAAAATGAGACCACTTAAGTTTAAACGCAGAACTATTGGTGGCGTCCTTAAAGGTTCCTTGTCTGAAACGCTGGAAAGTGCTAATGTAGAAGGAGCTTTGGCGAGTAGAATTTCTAAAATTTATGCTTGGTCAATTGACTTTTTTAAATTGAAAAAAGGAGATCGTTTTGCACTTACATTTACTGAAAGGTATATAAATGATACCATTTATGATGGTGTTGATAGTCTTCAGGCAGCATTTTTTGAATATAAAGGCAAGATAGTTTATGCTTTTCCTTTTGCTCAAAATCCTTCTTCCGGTAAAATGGAATATTACGATGAGGAAGGAAAGACCTTGAAAAATTTCTTTCTTAAAACTCCTATTAAGTTCAGCAGAATATCCTCGCGGTTTTCATCTAATCGATTTCATCCGGTGCAACATAGATGGAAGGCGCATAAAGGTACTGATTATGCGGCGCCACATGGAACGCCTATCACAACTACGGCAGCAGGTGTAGTCGAGCAAACGGGTTTCACGGCGGGTAACGGTAATTTTGTCAAAGTAAAACACAATCGTACTTATTCTACTCAATACCTGCACATGTCCAGAATTTTGGTGAGACGTGGGCAACACGTGACGCAAGGACAAGTTATCGGTCGGGTAGGAAGCACAGGTTTGGCTTCAGGACCGCACGTGTGTTATCGTTTTTGGAAAAATGGTGTTCAGGTAGATGCTCTAAGATTAAAATTGCCTAACGGTGAGCCTATGAATGCAAGCAGTAAAAAGCGATTTTTGCAACAGATCACTCCTTTGAAAAGAGAATTGGACAGTGTAGCTAATTTGTAATAAAATAAGTAGTTACGAAATCGTTTTCTTTTAAATTTTAAGTATTGACGGTTTTTTCTTTAACGGTTATATAGGTTTAAACTCATTTCTATTCGAACTAATTTCAGTATTTTTGTAGAAAACTAAATACTAGAATTTAAATAGAAATGGCTTTAAATACAATAAACCCAACAGGTACGGAGGCTTGGAAAAAGCTTCAAAAGCATTACGAAGAAATGCAAACAGCATCAATGCACGATATGTTTCAGTCGGATGCTTCAAGAGTAGAAAAATTTAACTTGAAATGGAATGATTTTCTTGTTGATTATTCAAAAAACAGAATTAATCAGGAAACAATTGCATTGTTATTGGAATTGGCTAATCAAGTTGGTCTAAAAGAGGCAATAGCTGACTATTTTGGTGGTGGAATAATCAATCAAACAGAAGGCAGAGCTGTGCTTCATACAGCATTAAGAGCTAAAGAATCTGCTATTGTAAATGTTGAGGGACAAAATGTGGTTCCTGAAGTTTACGCCGTAAAAAATAAAATAAAAACCTTTACGAACGAAGTTGTTTCTGGTGCAAGAACTGGTTTTACCGGAAAAGCTTTTACCGATATTGTTAATATTGGAATAGGAGGTTCAGATTTGGGACCGGTAATGGCTGTTGAAGCTTTACAGTTTTATAAAAATCACTTAAATGTTCATTTTGTTTCAAATGTTGATGGCGACCATGTTAATGAAGTCATTAAAAAATTAAATCCTGAAACAACACTTTTCGTTATTGTTTCAAAAACATTTACCACACAGGAAACCTTAACTAATTCAGAAACGATCAGAGAGTGGTTTTTGAAATCTGCAACTCAGTCAGATGTGGCTAAGCATTTTGTGGCTGTTTCAACTAATCTTCAAAAAGTTACCGAGTTTGGAATCAATCCTGACAATGTATTTCCGATGTGGGATTGGGTTGGTGGACGTTTTTCATTATGGAGTGCCGTAGGGCTTTCGATTAGTTTAGCGGTAGGTTTCGATAATTTTGACGAATTATTGAACGGTGCAAACGAAATGGACGAGCATTTTAAAACAGCCGATTTTGATAAAAACATACCTGTAATTTTAGCTTTGCTAAGTGTTTGGTACAATAACTTCTTTGGTGCTGAGAGTGAAGCATTAATTCCTTACACGCAATACCTGCAAAAATTAGCGCCATACCTGCAACAAGGTACTATGGAAAGCAATGGTAAAAGTGTAGGGCGTGACGGGAAAGCCGTAGACTACCAAACTGGAACTATTATTTGGGGGGAACCAGGAACGAATGCGCAACATGCTTTTTTTCAATTGATTCATCAAGGAACTAAAATAATTCCGACGGATTTTATCGGATTCGTGAAGCCATTGTATGGTGATGACAACCATCATGACAAATTGATGTCAAACTTTTTTGCGCAAACAGAGGCATTAATGCATGGAAAAACGCAAGAACAAGTTCAGTCTGAGTTTGACAAACAAGGATTGTCAAAAGAACAAGCAGCTTCTCTTTTGCCATTCAAAGTTTTCTCAGGAAATAAGCCTACAAATACCATCCTGATTCAGAAATTGACTCCTAAATCATTAGGTTCTTTGATTTCGATGTACGAACACAAAATTTTTGTGCAGGGAATTATCTGGAATATTTTTAGTTTTGATCAATGGGGAGTTGAATTAGGAAAGCAGTTGGCTAATTCTATTTTAGATGAAATTAATAGTAAAACCGTGAAAAATCATGATAGTTCAACTTCATTTTTGTTGAATCATTTTTTACAAAATAAATAACAGATTTCCATTTTACCGGATTCAGTTTGTATCTTTCTAAAGAGATGTTTTTTCAGATGTAATTTTGAAACTGAATTAAATAAAAACAGCCTTGATTTATATTTTTAAATCAAGGCTGTTTTGTTGTTACGTG
>RCUJ01000494.1_pt1 | contig 22807 bp, 18 predicted proteins | sample 2166321 | NCBI WGS metagenome assembly RCUJ01 (sample SAMN09932808, study PRJNA488358) | compost metagenome | feature: garden; material: soil; isolation source: compost soil in an enriched community after 118 h of incubation | place: Germany: Experimental Botanical Garden Goettingen | collected... | reverse complement strand
CGTTGTACTGCTTCTTCTGCTACTGCTTCTTCTGCTACTGCTGAAATTATGAAAATTTTCAGCGGGTTTTGGTGAAATTCGAGAAGCTTTCCTCGAAGGCCGTATTCACCAAAGACAGCGATTATACACAGAATTTCAGGCTTGTGTAGCGCTGCGGGTGGGGCGGGGAAAAAAGGCGCCCGAGTCCGGATCCGCGCCCAAGCCAGCCCCCAACCTTGCATCCCACCCGGCTCCCGATCCCGGCGCCAACCTTGCCCTATGCCGATCATGGTCGAACGATTGGGGATTGCGCCGTTCCGAGCTGGGCGCAGCCCCATACAGCGCCCGGTAAGTCTTGCTGAAATGACAGGCCGACTGGAAGCCGCAGGCGGACGTGATGCTGGTGATCGACATCGGCGTCTGGCGCAGCAGCGCGCGTGCGTGCCGCAACCTGAGGCTTAGATAGTGCTGCTTGGGCGTGGTGCCCAGGTGTTCGCGGAACAACCTTTGCAATTGGCGCTGCGAAGCCCCTGACAGATGCGCCAGCTCGTCCAGCGACAAAGGCTCTTTCAGGTTGACCTCCATCAGCGCGATGACTTCGGCCAGCGCGGGATGCGCGGCGGGCATGCGCATCGACGCGGGCATGCGCTGCTTGTCCTTGTGATCGCGCACATGGCCGATCGTGAACTGGTTGGCGATCAGGGCGACGATGCCGGAGCCGACGGATTTCCCCACCAGGTTCAGCATCATGTCCAGTGGCGCGGTGCCGCCCGTGCAGGTGATGCGGTCGCGGTCGATCACGAACAGGTCTTGCGACAAGCGGCTCTTGGGGAACTCGCGTTGCAGCATCACCAGGTCTTCCCAGTGTGATGCGCAGGTATAGCCGTCGAGCAGGCCGGCGCGCAGCAGCGTATGGGTGCCCGTGCACAGGCTGCCCAACGTCACATCGCGCGCGGCCAGGTGTTGCAGCCATTGCAATGTGGCGCGGTCGTAGTCGGCGTTTGCGCGCGTACCGCCGCAAACGAAAACGGCGTCGGGAGGGGCGGCATCATTGAGCATGCTGGCGTGCACGGTCAGCCCGTTGCTGGCCGCGACCGGCCCGGATGACGGGCCGACGATGGACCATCGGTAATAAGGCCGGCCCAGCAGATGGTTGGCCATGCGCAGCACCTCTATCGCGGTCATGAACGACAGCATGGTGAATTGCGGCAAGGGCAGGAAACCGAAGTGCCGAAGATGCTGGCGGTCCGGGCTCGGCAAACGTGCAGTCATGGCGAGGCTCCTTGGGTCGGATGTTGGCGCACTGGGATGCCGGCTCAGAGGATTCGGCATAGGACCGTTGCATCGTAGGCCAGCCTCGCGCCTGTGCCCTTAGGAGGAATACGAAAATTTGCAGAACATTGATGCAGGCGGCCTGCCGGCCGATGGCGATTGACGCTGTCGCAATCGGACAAGATCTGGTCCGGTTCAGATAACAGCGTCCAGGACCTTTGGGAAAGAATGCTCCACACGGCCGGTTCATGCCGGATTTCCGAACGTCATTGCTACCGAAGGCAGGGTCGTCATGCTCCAGTCCTCGTCGTCTTTTTTCTCCGCATCGCTGGCCAAGCGCGACCCTGTCGTGATGGCCATGCAGGAACGCGAACTGCGCCGCCAACAGACGCAAATTGAACTGATCGCTTCTGAAAACCTGGTGTCTCGCGCCGTGATGGAAGCGCAGGGCTCGGTATTGACCAACAAGTACGCCGAAGGCTATGTAGGCCGCCGCTTCTACGGCGGCTGCGAACACATGGACGAAGTGGAGTCGCTGGCGCTGCTGCGCGTGCGCGAGCTGTTCCAGGCCGACTACGCCAATGTGCAGCCGCATTCGGGTGCCCAGGCCAATGGCGCGGTCATGTTGGCCTTGCTGGAACCCGGCGACACCGTCCTGGGCATGTCGCTGGATGCGGGTGGGCACCTGACCCACGGCGCGCGGCCCGCCATGTCGGGGCGCTGGTTTAATGCCGTGCAGTACGGCGTGCGCCAGAGCGACAGCCTGATTGACTACGACGAAGTGCGGCGCCTGGCGCTGGAACACCGGCCCAAACTCATCATCGCGGGTTTTTCCGCCTACCCAAGGCAACCGGACTTCGCCCGCTTCCGCCAGATTGCCGACGAAGCCGGGGCGCTGCTGATGGTGGACATGGCGCATATCGCCGGCTTGGTCGCGGCCGGCAAGCATCCAAGTCCGTTCCCGCATGCGCACGTCGTGACCTCGACCACGCACAAGACGTTGCGCGGTCCGCGAGGCGGCTTCATCCTGACCAACGATGGCGCAATCGCCAGGAAGATCAATTCCGCCGTCTTTCCCGGGTTGCAGGGCGGTCCGCTGATGCACGTGGTGGCCGCCAAGACGGTGGCCTTCGGCGAGGCCCTGCAAACGGACTTCAAGCGCTACATCGACCGCGTCCTGACCAATGCGAAAACCCTGGGCCACGTGCTGATGGCGGGCGGCATCGACCTGGTTTCAGGCGGCACCGACAACCATCTTCTGTTGCTGGACCTGCGTTCCAAGGGGCTCACGGGCGCCCATGTCGAGCGCACCCTCGAGCAGGCGGGCATCACCTGCAACAAGAACGGCATTCCTTTCGATACGCAAAGCCCGTCAGTGACCTCCGGCATCCGCCTGGGCACGCCGGCCGCCACGTCGCGCGGGTTCGGCGAGGACGAATTTCGCGCCATCGGGGAAATGATCGTCCACGTGATCGACATGCTGGCCACCAGCCCGGACGAGCACGAAGCCACCGAGCGACGCATCCGAGCCGAGGTCCAGGCGCTCTGCCAGCGCCATCCCATCTACTGAACGGCACCTTTCCCGGGGGGGAAACCGCATGACACCGCTTCATCAGAAAAGTATGGTTATCGACGGCCTGATCATCTCGAAATGGGATCGGTCCGTGTTCGAAGACATGAAGCGGGGCGGGTTGACGGCCGCCAACTGCACGGTGTCGGTATGGGAGGGGTTCGAACAAACCGTCGCCAACATTGCCGCCATGAAAGCGCTGATTCGCGCCAATAGTGACCTGGTGACCTTGGTGCGCACCACCGAAGATATCCGCCAGGCCAAGCGCGACGGCAAGACGGGCATCATCCTGGGCTTTCAGAACGGCCACGCATTCCAGGACAACCTGGGCGCGGTCGAAGCCTTTGCCGACATGGGGGTGCGCGTGGTTCAGCTTTGCTACAACACCCAGAACCTGATCGGCACGGGATGCTACGAACGCGACGGCGGCTTGTCCGGCTACGGCCGCGAAGTCGTCGCCGAGATGAACCGGGTTGGCATCATGGTGGACTTGTCCCACGTAGGCGCCACGACGTCCGAAGAGGCGATCCTGGCTTCTTCCAAACCCGTGTGCTATTCGCACTGCCTGCCGGCAGGTCTGAAAGAGCACCCGCGCAACAAGAGCGACGCGCAGTTGCGCTTTATTGCAGAGCGCGGTGGCTTCATCGGCGTGACGATGTTTCCGCCCTTTCTCAAGCGTGGCGTGCAGGCCACCGTGGACGACTATGTCGAAGCCATCGGCTATGTCGTCGACCTGGTGGGCGAAGACGCGGTGGGTATCGGCACCGATTTCACGCAAGGGTATGGCCAGCCATTCTTCGATTGGCTGACGCACGACAAAGGCCGGCATCGCCGCTTGACGGACTTCGGCGCCATCCGCAACCCCGAGGGCATTCAGACCATCGGCGAATTTCCCAATCTGACCGCCGCGATGCAGCGCGCGGGTTGGAGCGAGATCCACATCCGGAAAATCCTGGGCGAGAACTGGCTGCGCGTGTTCGGCGAAGTCTGGCCCTCGGGCGTGCAGGCAGCTTAAGGAGCGGTCAAGATGAATCCCCAGGTTCCGATCAACGTCAACGAACAGACGGGCGTCTGGAGCACGGACGGCATGCCGATGCTGTATGTGCCGCGCCATTTCTTCATCAATAACCATACGGCGATCGAAGCCGCGCTGGGGCGGGAAACCTATGCGCGCATCCTGTACGGCGCGGGGCATCGTTCCGCTTACCACTGGTGCGAGCAAGAGGCGCGCGAACATCGCCTGGCCGGTCTTGCCGTCTATGAGCACTATCTGAAGCGGCTGTCGCAGCGGGGCTGGGGCTTGTTCCGGCTGACTGATGCCGACCCCACCGCGATGACCGCGCGCATCGTGTTGCGCCATTCCGCCTTCGTGCTTGGCCAACCACAGGCGGGCGGCAAGTGTTGCCACATGTTCTCGGGGTGGTTCGCGGGGGCCATGGACTGGCTAGCCGACCAGCACGGCGGCGCCACGCGCGCGCAGTGCGTGGAAAGCCAGTGCGCCGCGGAAGGGCACGCGCACTGCGAATTCACCGTCAGCCCTGTCGCCTGAGGCCGACCATGCGTTATCCCCATCTGTTTGCGCCGTTGACGCTGAACCGGTTGGTGCTGCGCAACCGCATCGTCAGCACCGCGCACGCCGAGGTGCATGCAGAACCCGGCGGCCTGCCCGGTGACCGCTACATCGCCTACTACGAGGAAAAGGCGAAGGGCGGCCTGGGGCTTGCCATCTGCGGCGGGTCCAGCCCGGTGTCGCAAGACAGTCCGCAAGGCTGGTGGCGGTCGGTCAACCTGACGACCGACCGCGTCATCGAACCGCTGGCCAAGCTCAGCGACGCCATGCACCGCCACGGCGCCAAGGTCATGATCCAGGCGACGCACATGGGCAGGCGCTCGGCCTGGCATGGTGAACACTGGCCGCATCTGCTGTCACCGTCCGGGGTGCGCGAGCCCGTGCACCGAGGCAACGCCAAGACCATCGAAGTGGAAGAAATCGGGCGCATCATCGGTGACTTCGCCGCGGCCGCCAAGCGGGTGCAGCAGGCGGGCATGGACGGCATCGAGATATCGGCGGCGCACCAGCATCTGATCGACCAATTCTGGAGCCCACGCACCAACTTTCGCAACGACGCCTACGGTGGCAGCTTGCGCAACCGCCTTCGCTTTGGCCTGGATGTGTTGCAAGCCGTCCGAGAAGCCGTGGGCGGGGATTTCTGCGTGGGCCTGCGCATGTGCGGCGATGAATTCCACGACGACGGACTTGATCACGAAGCCTTGCGCGAGATTGCGCAGGCCATGGCCGAGACGGGGCTGATCGACTACCTGGGTGTGATCGGGTCGGGGGCGGACACGCACAATTCCCTGGCCAATTGCATGCCGCCGATGGCGCTTCCGCCCGAACCCTTTGCGTATCTGGCGGCCGGCATCAAGTCGGTGGTGCGGATTCCGGTGATGCATGCGCAAAGCATCCGCGACGCGGTGCAGGCCGAACGCTTGCTGGCCGCGGGCCACGCTGACCTGGTCGGCATGACGCGCGCCCATATCGCGGACCCGCACCTGGTCGTGAAAATTCGTGACGACCGCGAAGATGAAATCAAGCAGTGCGTGGGCGCCAATTACTGCATTGACCGGCAGTACGACGGCCTGGACGTGCTGTGCATCCAGAACGCGGCGACGGCCCGCGAAGTAACCATGCCGCACGTGGTGCCGCGTTCGCGCGGCCCGCATCGAAAAATAGTGGTGGTTGGCGCCGGGCCGGCAGGCATGGAGGCCGCGCGCGTCTGTGCCGAGCGCGGGCACGAGGTGGTGCTGTTCGAGCGGGGCGCGGCCATCGGCGGCCAGATCCTGCTGGCGGCCAAGGTGCCGCAGCGCGAGCAGATGGACGGCATCGTCAGGTGGTTTGCACTGGAACTCAAACGCCTGGGCGTCGACTGCCGGCTGAACGCGCTGGCCACCGAGGACATGGTGTTGGCGCAGCGTCCCGATATCGTGGTGCTGGCCACGGGCGGCTTGAGCCACGTGCACGAGCAGCCGGACTGGGGCGTTGCTCGCGGCCTGGCCGTCAGCTCCTGGGACATCCTGTCGGGCGCGGTCGAGCCCGCTCGGAACGTATTGGTCTATGACGGCGTCAGCACGCACGCCGGGGCGGGCGTGGCCGACTTTCTGGCCAGCCGGGGCGCGCAGGTAGAGATCGTGACGCCCGACCCCAAGGTGGCCGACGACGTGGGCGGCACCACGTTCCCGATCTTCTATCGCCGCCTGTATGCGCGGCAGGTTGTGTTTACCCCCAACCATTGGCTCCTGAGTGTCAGCGCCGAGGGCGACAAGAAAGTCGCGCTGCTGCGCAACGAATACACCGAAGACCGCGAAGAACGCCTGGTGGATCAGGTGGTCATTGAAAACGGCATCACGCCCAACGACGCGCTCTACGGCATGCTCAAGCGCAAGTCCGCCAACATGGGGCAGACCGACGTGCATGCGCTGTATGCGGCCGACCCGCAGCCCGCGCTTGGTCAGCCCTTGGGCGACGGCCGATTCCTGCTCTTTCGCGTGGGCGATTGCGTGTCGATGCACAACATCCACGCCGCCATCTACGACGCATTGCGGCTGTGCAAGGACTTCTGATCATGCAACCGTTCGCCACCGTCATCACCGTGCTGTTCTGGCTGTCGCTGCTGGGTCTGGGCGTGGGCGGCCTACGCCGGGTCGCGCTATGGCGCGTGGGCCGTGCCGCACCGGTGCGCTGGCGCGATCTGCTGGCCGTGCCCAAGCGGTACTTCGTCGACCTGCATCGGGTGGTGGCGCGCGACCCCTACATTGCCCGCACGCACGTGGCGACCGCCGGCGCCGCCGTAGCCGCCATGGCGCTGGTGGCGGTGAACTACGGTTTGGCGCTGTACGTGCCGGCCTTGGACCATGCCATCGCGGTGGCCGCGCTGGTGATGCTGGGCGGCCTGCTGTTCGTCTGGCATCGGCGCCGCAAGCCGCCCGCGCGCTTGTCGCGCGGGGTGTGGAACCGCCTGCCCTGGATGCTGGGCGCCTTCGCGTTGGGCCTGGTTTTGCTGGGTGGGCTGTCTACACCGCTGCTATCGGGCGCGGCGGGCGTCGCCACCGTGGCGCTGCTGGCGCTGGGCGCCTGGGAGCTGACGGTAGGCGTGGCCCGTGGGGGGCCGATGAAGCACGCGCTGGCAGGCCTGCTGCATCTGGCGTTTCATCCCCGCCCAGAACGATTCGGCCGCGCGTCGCCTGGCCAGAAGGCCGCCTTGCGCCCGCTGCCGCTGCTTGCCGACCCGGCGTCCGCGCCCTTGGGCGTGGGCAAGCCGGCGGCCTTCGCCTGGAACCAACTGCTGAGCTTTGATGCCTGCGTGCAGTGTGGCAAATGCGAAGCCGCCTGTCCCGCTTATGCGGCGGGCCAGCCCTTGAACCCGAAGAAGCTGATCCAGGACATGGTGGTGGGCATGGCGGGCGGATCGGACGCCGCTTACGCCGGCAGCCCCATGCCGGGCATGCCCGTGGGCGACTGCAAGGGCGGAGCCCATAGCGCCATCGTGCCGGGGCTGCTTGCTGCCGAATCACTGTGGGCCTGCACCACCTGCCGCGCCTGCGTGCACGAATGCCCCATGCTGATCGAACACGTCGACGCTGTCATCGACATGCGTCGCCAGCAGACGCTTGAACATGGCGCGGTGCCGGGCACGGCGCCCGCTGTGCTGGCCAATTTGCGCGAAACCGGCTCGGCGGGGGGGTATGACCTGGGCGCGCGCTATCACTGGGCCGTGGACCTGAATGTGGCAGAGGCGCAGCCCGGCAAACCCGTCGATGTGTTGCTGATTGCCGGAGAGGGCGCATTCGGTTTGCGCTACCAGCGCAGTCTGCGGGCGCTGGTCAAGGCGATGCGCGCGGGCGGCGTTGACTTTGCCGTGCTGGGCGCTTGCGAGACCGACACCGGCGACGTCGCTCGACGCCTGGGCGATGAAGCCACCTTCCAACTGCTGGCCGGCCGTCTCATGCGCACCTTGTCGCACCTGACGTTCCAGCGCATCGTCACGGCAGATCCGCACATCTTGCACAGCCTGCGCAATGAATACCCCGCGCTAGGCGGCCATTACCACGTGCTGCACCACACCAGCCTGCTGGCGCAGTTGGCGGCCACGGGCCGCTTGCGGCTGAAGCCGGCCGACAGCCCCGCGCCCCTGACCTACCACGACCCCTGTTATCTGGGCCGCTACAACGGCGAGACCGAGGCGCCGCGTGAGCTATTGCGCCACTTGGGTATGACGGTCAACGAAATGACACGCCACGGGTTGAATGGGCGCTGCTGCGGCGGTGGTGGCGGGGCCGCGTTGACGGATATTCCGGGCGAACGGCGCATTCCCGACATCCGCATCCAGGACGCCCGCGACGTGGGCGCACAGCGGGTGGTGGTCGCCTGCCCAAACTGCACGGCCATGCTGGAAGGCGTGGTCGGGCCAAGGCCGGACGTGCGCGATATCGCGGAACTGGTGGCCGACGCCTTGGAGGGATGATGCATCGCATACGCAGAGTCGACCCGCGCAGGCCTCACTCCGTCACGGAAGCGGGAATTCGACGCATCGTGCTGGGCGAAGGCAGCCCGTCATCGGGCGCGGATTTGCGAGCTGGCGGCGAGCAAAAGCCCTTGCGTGCCGCCGAGGCACGGCGCTGCATGCTCGCCGTGGCGCACAGCGACCGTGGCCAACTGGACCCGCACGCGCGTCAGACCGTGGCCGCCGCCGCCTTGCTCGCCGAGCAAGACACCCTCGTGCATTTGCTGGTCTTCGGCGAATTCGACGGCGATGCCGGGGCACTGGGGGCGGACCGTCTCACCGTCATCACCGCGCCGCCCGCCTATGCGCCTGATGCCGAACTGGCCATCGTGATGGCGTTGATGGAGCGTGACCGTCCGCTGCATGTCTTCCTGCCCGACAACGGCCTGCCCGACGGCGACCTGGGCCGGCGCTTGGCGGCCGCCACGGGCGATACCGCGGCGGCCCATGTGGTGGAACTGAACGCCGATAGCGTGGCCAGTCCGTATCTGCGGGCAGGCCTGCGGCGGGCGCGCCGGGCCTTGCCGCGCATTGTGCTGCTGGCGCCGGACGCCGTCGACGACCGCTTGCCCTTCGTCGGACATGGCGAGGGCGCACGGGTCATGCCGCTGCCGATGAACTCTGCCTTCCGCGATCATGGCACCCGCACCCTGCCCGCCATGGAAGTGGGCCTGGAAGAAGCCGACCTGATCGTGTCGGCGGGCAACGGCGTGCGCGACTTGTCCGGCTTCCAGGCCTTGGCCGAGGCGTTGGGCGCAGCGGTCGGCGCCAGCCGGGTCGCGGTTGACGATGGGCGCTTCTCGCGGGGCCAGCAAATCGGCGCCACCGGCAAGACGGTCAGCGCCAGCGCGTACCTGGCGTTTGGCATCTCGGGCGCGGTGCAGCATCTGCAAGGCATCAAAGACTGCCGCCACGTCATCGCCGTCAACCTGGACGCCAGCGCGCCGCTGGTCCGGCGCGCCGATCTCAGCATCATCGACGACACCAAGCGTGTGGCCGAGGCGCTGCTGGCCGAAGTCAGGCAGGCGCGTGACGCCCGTCGCAACACCGAGGCCAGCCATGACTAAGCCGCGCATCGTGGTGCTGGTATCGGTGGGCGAGCATCCCGTCAGCGGCATGGCGCGCGCGAGCCGCAATGATGCGCTTGCGCTGGCATTGGCGCGGATGCTCGCGGGCGGTGAGGTGGATGTGGTCCACGCGGGTGACCCTGCCGAACCGGCGCTGCGCGACTACCTGGCGTTGGGCGCCGCCGTGATCGAGGCCATTGACGTTGCCCCTGGCCGCGACGTGCGGGAAGCGCTGGCTGAGCATGTGCGCGGCTACGACCTGGTGCTATGCGGTACTCGGGCGGAAAGCGGCGCGGGCAGCGGCCTGCTGCCTTATCTGTTGGCGCAGGCGTTGCACAGGCCGCTGTTGCCCGCTGTCTTGTCGGCAGAGAACCACGCGGGCAGCGTCGTCACGCAGCAATGGCTGCCCAAAGGCAGGCGGCGTGAGGTGGCCGCGACGCTGCCCGCGGTGTTGGCGGTACATCCCCTGGCCGCGCTGGACGTGCGCCACGTCTATGCACGGCAGCGCGCCGGCCAGATTGTGGCGCGCGAGCCCAAGGCGGTGGCCGCCCCGCTTGTCGCGCTGCGGATCGAGCCGGCACATGGCCGTCCGCGCAAGCTGGCGGCGCGCGAATCGCGATCAGGCCACGCTCGGCTATTGGCCGCGATCACGATGGAAAGCCGAGGCGGAGCCGTCATTACCGAGGGCAGCCCCGTTGAGAAGGCGCAGGCGGTTATCGCCTATCTGCGCACCCACAGCCTGATCGATTACTGAGGTGGACCAATGACCCTCATCAAGCAGATTCCCGTTGTTAGTCCATCTGTAGACGACTCGGTCCGCGCGATGATCGCCCGGCGCCGTCAGGGCTACAGCCTTGAGGCCGACTTCTACCTGAGCCCAGCCATCTTCGATGTGGACATGGAAGAGATATTCGGCCGCCACTGGATATTCGTGGCCGTCGAACCAGACATTCCCGAACCCGGTGATTATCTGACGGTGGACGTGGGGCGGCAGTCCGTCGTGCTGGTTCGCGACGACGAAGGGCAGGTGCGTGCCTACCACAACGTATGCCGGCATCGCGGCGCGCGCCTTTGCGTGCAGCCTCAGGGTTCGGTCGGCAACCTGGTGTGTTCCTACCATCAATGGACGTACACGTTGAACGGCAAGCTGGCTTACGCCGAGCACATGGGGGAAGGGTTCGACAAGAGCCTCTACAGCCTGAAGCCCGTGCGGGTCGAGAGCCTGAGCGGCCTGATCTTCATCTGCCTGGATCCGAACGCGCCGGACGACTTCGCCGTGATGCGCGAACAGGTGGAACCCTATCTGCGGCCGCACCAGATACGCGACTGCAAGGTCGCCGCGCAGATCGACATCATCGAAGACTGCAACTGGAAGCTCACCATGGAGAACAACCGCGAGTGTTATCACTGCGCGGTGAACCACCCCGAGCTGACCGTGTCGCTCTTCGAATTCGGCTTTGGGTATCAGCCATCGCCGGCGAACGCCGAGCAAATGGCGCACTTCGACCGGATATCGGCAGAGCGTTGCCAGGAATGGGAGGCCGCCGGCCTGCCCTCGGCCGAACTTGAAGCGCTGGACGGCTGTGTGACGGGCTACCGCGTACGGCGGCTGCCGCTGGACCTGGCCGGGGAATCCCAGACGCTGGACGGCAACGCCGCGTCGAAGAAACTGCTGGGCGGGTTGTCGCGGCGCGACCTGGGCGGCTTGTCGCTATGGACGCAGCCCAACGCCTGGTTCCACTTGATGAGCGACCACATCGTTGCCTTCTCGGCGTTGCCGCTGGGGCCCGAAAAGACGCTGGTGCGCACCCGTTGGCTGGTCCACAAGGACGCGGTTGAAAACGTGGACTACCACGTCGACAACCTGACCGCCGTATGGCGCGCCACCAATGCGCAAGACCGCGCGCTGGTCGAGCTTTCGCAGCAGGGAGTGCGCAGCCCGGCTTATCAGCCCGGGCCTTATTCGCCTTACACCGAGAGCCTGGTCGACAAGTTCTGCAATTGGTATGTCGGCCGCCTGGCGGCACGCTACCTGGATTAAGAGGCCGCCATGCCGCACGCGCTTTTACGCATCCATCAGCCCGGCTTCTGGCAGCGGCTGCCTTCGCCGTGGGACAGCAACATTGAGGAAACCCTGCTGTGCTGCCAGGTGCGGCAAGAGACGGCCGACGTAAAGAGCTTCTACTTCCGCTCGCGCGCCGGGCATGCGTTCCACTTTTCACCCGGGCAATTCCTGACGCTGGAGCTGGACATCGACGGCGAACCGTTGAACCGCTGCTATACGATTTCGTCTCCGCCGACACGGCCGCACACCTTGTCCATCACGGTCAAGCGCGTGCCGGGGGGCAAGGTGTCGAACTGGCTGCATGACCGCCTGGAAGTGGGCGATGCGTTGCGGGTGTTGGGCCCGGCAGGCGAGTTTTCGTCGGCCCTGCATCCGGCCCAGCGGTATCTTTTTCTGTCGGCCGGCTCCGGTATCACGCCCCTGATGTCCATGGTGCGCACCCACCGCGATCTCTGCGATGACCGCGATACGGTGTTCGTGCATAGCGCCCGCACGCCGGACGATATTATTTTCAGCCGCGAGCTGGCCTTGCTGTCGGCAAGCCAGCGCCATTTCCGTGCGCACTTCGTTTGCGAATCGTTGGGCCAGCACGCAGGATGGCACGGGCTGACCGGGCGACTGAGCCTGCCGCTGCTGGAACTGATGGCGCCTGATTTCCTGCGGCGCGAAATCTTCGTTTGCGGGCCCGCGCCCTACATGCAGGCGGTGCGCGACATGCTGGAGTCGGCCGGCTTCGACATGGCGCGCCATCACGAAGAGAGCTTCTCGTTTGAAACGCTGTCCAAACCCGCCGAGGCCGTCGCTTCAACCGACGCGGCGTTGGCAAGCGCGGCCGAACCCGCCTTCAGCATCCACTTCCAGAGAAGCCAGCGCACCATACAATGCGCGGCCGGTCAGCCCTTGCTGGACGCCGCGCGTGTCGCGGGCCTGCGGCTGGCGGCGTCTTGCACCCAGGGCCTGTGCGGCACTTGCAAGGTGCGCTTGCTGGACGGCCGGGTAGATATGCGGCACCAGGGCGGAATCCGCCAACGCGAGATCGATCAAGGCATGGTGTTGCTGTGCTGCAGTCGTCCGTTAAGCAATTTGCTCATCGATAAATGATGGGGATCAAGATTCAATGACTACGCACCGAGCTTTTGCGCGCCTTTCCACTGAGTCTTGGCCCGGGTCTCAGTCCGTGCACCAACCTGAACCCGAACCTGTTCGGCCCACCGCCCGCGAGCCGCAACTGCATTTCGGATTCTTGCTGTTGCCGAAGTTCTCGATGATCGCGTTTTCCGGAGCGGTGGAGGTGCTGCGCATGGCCAACCACGTCAGCCGGCGCGAGCTATACCGCTGGTCTGTCATGACCTTGGACGGGGCCGCGGTCGAAGCCAGCAACCACTTGCCGATCGGGCCGCTGGCCCCGTCCGGAAGGGAAGACGGCTGGGACGCGGTATTTGTCTGCGGCGGCATACAGGTGCAGGACCACGTCACCGAGCCCGTCGTCAGGTTGCTTCACGGCCTGGCCCGGCAAGGCGTGGCGCTGGGCGGAATCTGTACAGGCAGCTATGCGCTGGTCAAGGCCGGCCTGATGGCGGGCTACCGCTGCGCGATGCACTGGGAAAACCTGTACGCAGTGCGCGAGGAATTCCCTTCCGTTGAACTCACCGAGGAACTGTTCGCGATCGACCGCGACCGCCTGACCAGTTCGGGCGGCACGGCGCCCATCGACCTGATGCTGGGCATTACGGCGGAGCGCTTCGGGATGGCGCTGGCCGACGGCGTGTCAGAGCAGTTCGGCCTGGATCGGATCCGGGCGCCCACCGAGCCGCAGCACATTCCCATGGTCGCCAGGGTGGGGTTCAACCGCGAGGAACTCGTCAACGTGGCGCAACTGATGGAAGCGCACATTGAAGACCCGCTGACGTTCAAGCAGATTGCCGGCCAGATCGGCCTGTCGCAGCGGCAATTGCAGCGCATGTTCAAGTACTACCTGGGGATGTCGCCCATGCGCTACTACCTGTGGTTGCGGCTGCTGCGCGCCCGCGAACTATTGCTGCAGACGCACATGACCATCATGGGCGTGACGGTAGCCTGCGGCTTTCAGTCGCCCTGCCATTTCAGCAAGGCGTACCGCGCCCGCTTCGGCCGTTCGCCCAGCAGCGAGCGGCGCTTCATTCGAGGCTAGGGCGGGGCAGCGGCGGGGTAGGGAAAGTCAGGCAGGCAGCATGGCGTGCGGGTCGATCACGAATTTCTTCGGCGCTCCGGCGTCGAAAGCCGCGTAGCCATCGGGCGCGGCGTCCAGCGTGATGACCTGAACCCCCACCACCTGCGCGATATTGATGCGGTCCCAAAGAATGGCTTGCATCAATGCGCGGTTGTACTTCAGCACCGGTGTCTGGCCGGTGTGAAAACTGTGCGCCTTGGCCCAGCCCAGGCCGAAGCGCACCGACAGGCTGCCGCGACGGGCGGCGGGGTCCTCGGCGCCCGGGTCGTCCGTGACGTACAAGCCGGGGATGCCGATGCGGCCGGCAACCCGGGTCACGTCCATCAAGGCATTCAACACGGCGGCGGGCGCTTCCGACTGCGACCCGGTGGCGCCGTGTCCGCGTGCTTCGAAGCCCACCGCGTCGATGGCGCAATCCACTTCCGGCGTGCCAAGCAGCGCCGAAATCTGCTCGCCCAGCGTGGCGTCCAGCGACAAGTCGGCCGTTTCGAAGCCGACCTTGCGCGCATGTTCAAGCCGCAAGGCGTTCATGTCGCCCACGATGACCACCGCGGCGCCCAATAGGCGGGCGGAGGCGGCTGCCGCCATGCCCACTGGACCCGCGCCGGCCACATAGACGGTGCTGCCGGGGCCGACCCCCGCGCTCACCGCGCCGTGGAATCCGGTGGGCAGGATGTCCGACAGACAGGTCAGGTCGCGGATCTTCGCCATGGCCTGGTCGCGATCCGGGAAGCGCAGCAGGTTGAAGTCGGCGTACGGCACCATGACGTACTCGGCCTGGCCGCCTATCCAGTCACCCATGTCCACGTAGCCGTACGCGCCGCCCGCGCGCGCCGGGTTCACGGTCAGGCAGACGCCGGTGTCCTGTTCCTTGCAGGTGCGGCAGCGGCCGCAGGCCACGTTGAACGGCACTGAAACCAGGTCGCCCGCCTTCAATGTTTCAACGTCGCGGCCCACCTCGATGACTTCGCCGGTGATCTCGTGCCCCAACACCAGGCCCTTCTGCGCCGTGGTGCGTCCGCGCACCATGTGTTGGTCGGACCCGCAGATATTCGTGGACACCACTTTCAGGATCACGCCGTGCTCGATCTTGCGGCCACGCGGGTCCACCAGTTTTGGAAAGCTGATCGATTGCACTTCGACCCGCCCGTCGCCCACATACACCACGCCTCTGTTCGCTGCCATGTCTGCGTCTCCCTGCCGGCCGGGCCGGATGGATGCGGGCCCGTGCCCGCCAATCGCCGATTTTGGCAAGCCGGATAGCGGCCAACGCAGCCCGGCGCGACACGAACAAGCGGGTACGCGACAGGCGCCCGGGCCAGCCGGCCATTGGCGGGATCAGGCAAGTTACCGTCCGGCGGGGGAAGGAGCGGCGCGCGCCTTCGGAGAAAAATGGGATCCTGCCTAGGAGCCACGATGAGCCGCTATTCCCTGTTCAGCCTGATCCGCAATGGGTTGTCGAACCATGATCGCTGGCCACGCGCCTGGCGCAGTCCGGAGCCCCGGCGCGTCTACGACATCGTGGTCGTGGGCGGCGGGGGCCACGGCCTGGCCACCGCGTACTACCTGGCCAAGGAGCACGGGCTGAAGAACATCGCCGTGCTGGAAAAGGGCTGGGTAGGCGGGGGGAACACCGCCCGCAACACCACCATCGTGCGCTCCAACTACCTGTGGGATGAGTCGTCCCAGTTGTATGAAAAGTCGATGCAGCTATGGGAAGGGTTGTCGCAGGCCTTGAACTACAACGTCATGTTCAGCCAGCGCGGCGTGATGAACCTGGCCCACAACCTGCAAGACGTGCGCGATACCCAACGCCGCATCACCGCCAACCGCTACAACGGCATCGATGGCGAATGGCTGACGCCGGCACAGGTCAAGGAGATCGTGCCGGCCATCAACCTGGACTGCCGCTACCCCGTGCTGGGTGCCTCGTTTCAACGGCGCGGCGGCGTGGCGCGGCATGACGCGGTGGCGTGGGGCTATGCGCGCGCGGCCGATCGGCTGGGCGTGGACATTATTGAGAACTGCCCGGTCACCGGCATTCGACGCGAAAACGGCGAGGTGCGTGGCGTGGAGACGGGCCGGGGGTACATCCAGGCCGCCAAGGTCGCCGTGGTGGCGGCCGGCCATTCCAGCGTGATCGCGGACATGGCCGGCATCCGGCTGCCATTGGAAAGCCACCCGCTGCAAGCCTTGGTGTCCGAACCGCTCAAGCCGGTGCTGGACACGGTGGTGATGTCCAACGCCGTGCATGCCTACATCAGCCAGTCGGACAAGGGCGATCTGGTCATCGGCGCGGGCATCGACCAGTACGTTGGCTACGGGCAGCGCGGCAGCTTCCACCTGATAGAAAGCACGTTGCAGGCCATCGTCGAGATGTTCCCCGCGTTCAGCCGGGTGCGCATGAACCGCCAGTGGGGCGGCATCGTGGACGTGTCGCCCGACGCCTGCCCCATTATTTCAACGACGCCCGTCAAGGGGCTGTACTTCAACTGCGGTTGGGGCACGGGCGGCTTCAAGGCCACGCCGGGGTCCGGGTGGGTGTTTGCCTACACGGTCGCCAACAATGCGCCGCACCGGCTCAATGCGCCTTTTTCCCTGGCCCGCTTCCAAACCGGCCATCTGATCGACGAGCACGGCGCCGCCGCCGTCGCGCACTGATTGCGGAGCTTGATCATGCTGATGCTGACTTGTCCCTACTGCGGCCCGCGCGCCGAAACCGAATTCACCTGCGGCGGCGAAGCCGACATCGTCCGCCCCACGGATTGCGACACGCTCACCGACGCCCAATGGGCGGACTACGCCTTCATGCGCAAGAACGTGCGCGGCCGGGCGCGCGAGCAGTGGCAGCATGCGCAGGGATGCCGGCGCTGGTTCCTGGCCGAACGCGACACCATCAGCCACGAGTTCCATGCGTTTCACACGTTCGAGCACGCGGCCGGAGATCGCAAATGACGCAGCCCAATCGGATTGCACGCGGCGTGAGCATCGATCCCGCGTCTTCCATCGAGTTCACCTTCAATGGCCGCACGTACTTCGGGTGCCAGGGCGATACCCTGGCCTCGGCGCTGCTGGCCAACGGCGAACACTTCGTGGCGCGCAGTTGGAAGTACCACCGGCCGCGCGGCATCATGACGGCGGGCGTTGAAGAGCCGAACGCGCTGGTGCAGTTGGAAGAAGACGGTCACACCGTGCCCAACCCCTGCGCCACCACGATCGAACTCTACGAAGGTTTGTGCGCCGTCAGCGTCAATGCGGCGCCCGACCTGGAGCGCGATCGCATGGCGGTGTTCCAGCGGCTGGGCCGCTTCATCCCCGCGGGCTTTTACTACAAGACCTTCATGTGGCCCCGGCGCTGGTGGCCTCACTATGAACGCCTGATCCGCAAAGCGGGCGGCCTGGGCCGCGCACCCCGGCAACCTGACCCTGATCACTACGACAAACGCTACGCCCATTGCGACGTATTGGTGGTGGGCGCTGGCCCGGCGGGCCTGGCCGCGACGCTGGCGGCGGCAATGACGGGCGCCCGCGTGATGCTGGTCGACAACCAGGCGGAACTTGGGGGCAGCCTGCTGTCCAGTCCGGCATTGATCAATGGCGCGGCCAACCTGGACTGGATCCGCCAGACACAGGCCCAACTGCAAGGCATGAAAGACGTCCGCATCCTGACGCGCAGCACGGCGTTCGGCTATCACGACCAGAATCTGGTGACGGTGTGCGAACAAGTCACCGACCATCTACCCCTGTCGCAGCGTCGGGGCGTGCGCCAACGGCTGTGGAAAGTGCGCGCCAGGCAAGTCGTGCTGGCGACTGGTGCGCACGAGCGGCCGCTGTTGTTCGGCAATAACGACCTGCCGGGCATCATGCTGGCGTCGGCGGTGTCGACGTATGTGCGCCGCTACGCGGTGCTGCCGGGGCGGCGGGTGGTGCTGTATACGAATAACGACGGCGCCTACCGCACGGCGCTAGATCTGCGTGAGCAAGGCGCGAACGTCACCGTGGTTGATCCGAGGCCGCCGGGACGGGGCGCGCTGCCCGATGCGGTGCGCAGCGCGGGCATCGAGGTTCGCAATGAATCGGTGGTGCTGCAGGCGCGCGGCGGGCGGCAGGTGTCCGGCGTGGTGTTGGCGTCGTACACCGCTGGCCAGGCCGGTCCACCGAATGCCAAGCTGTCCTGCGACCTGGTGGCGGTGTCGGGCGGCTGGAACCCGGCCTTGCATTTGCATGCGCAGTCGGGCGGTCAGACGCGCTGGGACGATGCCCGGGCCTGCTTTGTTCCCGAAGGTTCACGGCAGGCGCAGGTCAGCGCGGGCGCGGCCAATGGGGATTTTTCGCTGGCGCAGGCGCTGCATGGCGGCGCCATGGCGGGCGAGCTCGCGGCAACGCGGGCAGGGCTGAATGGCGCAAGCCCGTTATCGTGGCGCACGGCCGATATCACCGAAGACCCGCTGCTGCCGATTTGGCAGGTGGCGAACCGGCAGCGGCCCGGACGCGGCGCCAAGCAGTTCATTGATTACCAGAACGACGTGACCGTGGCCGACATCCACCTGGCGGTGCGCGAGGGCTATCACTCGGTCGAGCATGTGAAGCGCTACACCGCCATGGGATTCGGTACCGACCAGGGCAAGCTGGGCAACATCAATGGCGCTGCCGTGCTGGCCGACGCGCTGGGCCAGACCATCGCGCAGACCGGCACCACCACCTACCGGCCCAACTACACCCCGGTCACCTTCGGCGCGCTGGCGGGCCGCGAGCTGGGTGACTTTTTCGACCCCATCCGCAAGACCTGCATACACGAATGGCACGTGTCCCAAGGGGCGGCGTTCGAAGACGTGGGCAACTGGAAGCGGCCTTGGTATTTTCCGCTGGCGGGCGAAAGCATGCAGGCCGCCGTCGCCCGCGAGTGCCTGGCCGTGCGCAATGGCGTCGGCATGCTGGATGCCTCCACCCTGGGCAAGATCGACGTGCAAGGCCCGGATGCCGCAACCTTGCTGAACTGGGTCTACACCAATCTCTGGACCAAGCTGGAAGTCGGCAAGGGGCGCTACGGGCTGATGCTGGATGAAAACGGCATGGTGTTCGACGACGGCGTCACCATGCGCCTGGGCGAACAGCACTACTTGATGAGCACCACCACCGGCGGCGCGGCGCGCGTGCTGGCCTGGATGGAACGTTGGCTGCAAACGGAATGGCCGCATCTGGATGTGCACCTGACCAGCGTCACCGATCATTTCGCCACCTTCGCGGTGGCGGGGCCGCGGTCGCGCGAGGTGCTGCGCGCGGTCTGCGCCGACATTGATTTTTCCAACGCGGCGTTTCCGTTCATGACCTTCCGCGAAGGCACGATAGCGGGCGCCGGCTGGTCCACTCCGGCGCGCATCATGCGCATCAGCTTTTCCGGGGAACTGTCCTACGAAGTCAACGTGCCCGCCAATCTGGGTCAGCACGTGTGGAATGCGTTGATGGAAGCCGGCCACGAATACGGCATCACGCCCTACGGGACGGAAGCCATGCACGTCCTGCGCGCGGAAAAGGGCTACATCATCGTGGGCCAGGACACGGACGGGTCCGTGACGCCGCAGGACCTGGGCATGGGCGGCATGGTCGCCAAGTCCAAGGACTGCCTGGGTAAACGCTCGCTCCTGCGCGAACACACCGCCAGCGACAAGCGCAAACAGTTTGTCGGCCTGCTGTCGCGGGATCCGGCCATCGTGCTGCCGGAAGGCAGCCAGATCATGAACCGGGCGAGCCGCGCGGCGATCGCGCCGATCATGCCGATGGTCGGCCACATCACATCCAGCTATATGAGCCCCACCTTGAATCGTTCGATCGCGCTTGGACTGGTACAGGACGGCCAACAACGCATGGGGCAGCAGGTCGAGGTGGCGTTGCCCGGCGGCGGCTTCCTGCCGGCCACGATTGGCAGCCCGGTGTTCTACGACCCCGAAGGAGCACGCCAGCATGTGGACTGAAACGTATCTGGAATCGCCCCTGAAGGGCCTGGCGACTGTTCACCGGACTGCCGAGACGGCAGACTCCCGGCGCTTGGCGCTGATTGAGCGGCCATTCTTGGACCTGGCCGTACTGCGCGGCAACGCGCGCTCGCCGGACTTTGCAAAGGCGCTTGAACGCGCCCTGGGTACGGCGCCGCCCCTGGCCCCCAACACCGTGGCGCTTGGCCATCGGTATCTGTTGGCCTGGATGGGGCCGGATGAATGGTGGCTGCAATCGCTGGCGCCCGCGCGCCCCGCGCTTGAACAAGCGTTGCGGCCGGCGCTACAGGACTTGTCCGCCTGCGTGGTGGATGTCAGTAGCGGGTACACGGTGCTGGAACTGTCGGGCGAGCACGCGCGCGACGTGCTGGCAAAAGGCTGCCCACTGGATCTGCATCCCCGAGTCTTTGGCCCCGGGCAATGCGCGCAAAGCCACTATTTCAAGGCCGGCATCATGGTGCGCGCGCTTGATGAGGGGGGTGTTGAAGTGGTGGTGCGTCGCAGCTTCGCGGACTATGTCGGCCGCATGCTGTTGGAGGCGGGGCGGGAATTTCAGGTTGGACCGTTTGAATAAAGGAAATGCTAGGAACTCCTATCAGCAAGTACCCCATCATAAGTACTTAAAAAAATTCATTATGGGTTTTAAGATCGTTTTTACGATCATGTTGTCCATTTAGACCCTCAAGCAGTAATATGCTCGTGAAAACAAATTTTATGTTTTTAATGAATGATTTTACGAGCATGAAAGTATCCCAGTCTTCCGCTCTATCCCCTGAACTTGCCGGGCAGGCGGCCCACATCGGCCAGCTTCTGGCACGTCTGCGACTTGCCCGCCACATCAAGCAGGCAGACGCCGCCATACGCGCCGGCCTGTCCCGCAACACGGCTTACCGGATCGAAAAGGGGGATCCCGGCTTGGCGTTCGGTCAGGTGCTTCGCTACCTGGATGCGATTGCGCCGGGGGCAACTCTGGCGAGCCTGTTGGCGGAAACGGATCCGGCACTCAAGGCGCTGCAGTCACGCGAGGCAACCAAGCGCGTGCGAGGCCTGTCGGCCTCGGAACTGCAAAGCCTGGACTTTTAAGGGCCAATATCGATGGTCAAAGACCAGCAACTCATGACTTTCGCCTATTTGGGGGAAGGCTGGGCTCCTTGTGGTCAGCTCACGCTGACGGAGGAAGGGTCGGCGCTGCTTGCCTCGAGTTTCGCCTATGGCCTGCGGTATCTGGATCGGCCCGATGCGATCGAAGTTGATCCTGTGAGCCTAGGCATCCATGGTGACCCGGTAAAGGGCAGGAGGCTTCTGCCAGTCAACGGTTTGACGGGGTTTGGCGGTATCCGCGATGCGGCGCCAGATGCCTGGGGACGTAGAGTCATCGAAGCCAAGCTGAGGGTGCCCGCCAACAGTCTGCCGGAATCACAGTATCTGTTGCATGCGGGAAGTGACCGTGTGGGCGCGTTGGATATTCGTACAGACATCCACACGCCCGCGAGCGGCGCGGTAGGCACTGTCCACGCAATCGAGTACTTGATGGAAGCGGCGGAGCGCATCGAGGCAGGCTTGCCGGTGCCCGCTAGTCTTGAGCTGATCTTCGTGCAAGGCACCGCGCTAGGCGGTGCTAGGCCAAAGGCTTCCGTTCGGGATGATGCGGGGCACCTGGTTCTCGCCAAGTTTCCGAGCAAGACCGATACATTCGACGTGCCCCTCATTGAAGCTGCGTCATTGCGGTTGGCCACGGAGGCGGGGCTCGATGTTCCTGTGGTGGAGACCCGTATGTTGAACGGTCGTTGGGTCATGATGATCCGCCGTTTCGACCGCTATTGGCTTGGCCGGGGAGCGACGCCGCAGGCGGGCAGCGATCTTTCGCTGGCGCCTGCCACGAGCCGGACTGAGCGCCGGATGCCCTTTGTCAGTGGGCTGACCCTGCTGGGGTGCGACGAGACAGAATCGCGTACCAAAGCCTACGCTGACCTGGCCACGGGGATACGCCGGTACTGCCACCCGTCCGTCATCCGCGCCGACAACGAGGAATTGTTCAAGCGCATGGTGTTCAACATCTTTGTGAGTAATGACGACGATCACCTGCGCAACCATGGATTCATCTGGGATCCCCGATTGCCGGGTTGGCGATTAAGCCCTCTTTACGATGTGCTGCCGCGTCCCTCGCATGCCACCGAGCGTCTGCTTCATCTTGAAATCGGACCGCAAGGACGGATCGCATCGATTGACAACGCGCTGGCCGGTTGCCAACGGTTCTCGATCAGCAAGGAGCGTGCAGGCAGGCTGATCGCTCAGGTCTGGACTGTCGTGCGGGAGTGGAGGATGTGCTTCGAGCAGTATGGTGTTTGCGCACGAGAGTGCGACAAGATTGCTTCAGCTTTTCGGCATTTGGACGAGGTAAGCAGTGCCGTGACACGGCGCTATCTCCCCTGAGTTGAGCGCGAGGCTCAGAGAAGGTCCAGAAATAGAAAAAGGAGCCGAAGCTCCTTTTCTCTACACACCACGGAATCTATTGATCTCCATGGAAAAAAAATCCTGGAGCGGGAGACGAGTCTCGAACTCGCGACCTCAACCTTGGCAAGGTTGCGCTCTACCAACTGAGCTACTCCCGCAGGGGTATTTCTTTGCTTGCCGTACTGTCTTTCGACGTCGTTTTTTGCAAGCGAGGCGGAAGTATACCTAATTTTTTGAAAAATGCACGCCGGCCGTTTGGGCCTGCCGTGGCGAACGCGCGCGCGCGGGTTTGGCCGGCCCCTTGTCGGCAAGCCGACGCGCCGGGCGGCGCCACGCCATGCGCGCCAGGGTGTCGTCCCGCATGATGTAGTGATGCCCAAGCGCCGCAACGATGTGCAAGGCCAGCAGGCCGTACAGCGCCCAGGCAAGCAGGTCGTGGATCCATACCGTGGTCGCGACCAGGGCGGGGTCCGCCGAGACCAGCCGGGGGAACTCCAGGCTGGTGAAGGGCACGGGCACGGCCAATCCCTTGGCGTTGACGATGACCCAGCCCACGAGGCACGACGCGAAGATGAACGCATAGATGCACAGATGCACCGCGTGGGCGCAGGCGTCCTGCATGCAGAAGCCGTCGCCC
>RCUJ01000489.1_pt1 | contig 22864 bp, 20 predicted proteins | sample 2166321 | NCBI WGS metagenome assembly RCUJ01 (sample SAMN09932808, study PRJNA488358) | compost metagenome | feature: garden; material: soil; isolation source: compost soil in an enriched community after 118 h of incubation | place: Germany: Experimental Botanical Garden Goettingen | collected... | reverse complement strand
TGCTGCGCTTGCTGCCGGACGCCGGCCGCATCGTGGGCGGGCAGATCGACCTGGACGGGCAAGACCTGAACCGGTTGCCCGAAAGCGCGATGCGCGGCGTGCGCGGCGGCCGTATCGGCATCATCTTCCAGGAGCCGTCCACCAGCCTGAACCCGGTCATGCGCGTGGGCGACCAGATCATCGAAACCCTGACGGCGCATACGCCCTTGCGCGGCGCGGCGGCGCGGGCTCGCGCCATCGATTGGCTGCGCCGCGTGGGTATCCCCGAGCCCGAACGGCGCGTGGACGACTATCCGTTCCAGTTTTCTGGCGGACAGAAGCAGCGCGTCATGATCGCCATTGCGCTCGCGGCCGAGCCGCTGCTGCTGATCGCGGACGAACCCACCACCGCGCTGGACGTCACGGTGCAGGCGCAGGTGCTGGACCTGCTGGCCGACATCCAGCGCGAGATGGGCATGGCCGTGCTGCTGATCACGCATGACCTGGCCGTGGTGAAGAACGTGGCGCATCACGTGGCGCTGATGCGCGGCGGCGAAATCGTTGAAAGCGCCAGCGCCGAGGAATTTTTCCGCGCGCCCAAGCATCCGTACGCGCGGCAATTGTTCGAAGCCATCCCCACCTTCGCCAAGCGCGGCGCGCCGCTGACGGCGCAGGCGCGTGATGCCATCGCGCAAGACGGCGCGCAGCGAGCCACGGAACGGGCCACGCAGCGCGCGGCGGGGGGCTTGGTGCTGGACGTGCAGGACCTGAAAGTGCATTACCCCGTGCGCAAGGGGCCGTTGCGGCGCATCGTGTCCTGGGTCAAGGCCGTTGATGGCGTGACGTTTTCGTTGCGCGCGGGCGAAACGCTGGCCCTGCTGGGCGAGTCCGGCTGCGGCAAAACCACCACGGGCAAGGCGCTGCTGCGGCTGATCGACGGTGCGCGCATCTCGGGCCGCGCCATGTTGCAAGGCAAGGACGTGCTGTCGGCCGACCGCCGCACGCTGCGCGATCTGCGGCAAGACATCCAGATTGTGTTCCAGGATCCGTACGCCTCGCTTGACCCGCGCATGCGCGTGGGCGACATCCTCGACGAGGGCCTGGCGTCGTTGCGGCGGGGCATGAGCCAGCAAGCGCGCGCCGCGCACGCCGCGCAGTTGATCGAGCGCGTGGGCTTGCCGGCCAACACGCTGACGCGCTATCCCCATGAATTCTCGGGTGGCCAACGCCAGCGTATCGCCATTGCGCGCGCGCTGGCGGTGGAACCCAAGGTGCTGATCTGCGACGAACCCACCTCCGCCCTGGACGTGTCCGTGCAGGCGCAGATCCTGGACCTGCTGCGCGAGCTTCAGGCCGAACTGGGCATTGCGTATCTGTTCATCACGCACAACTTCGGCGTGGTGGAGTACCTGGCGGACCGCATCGCCGTCATGGACGGTGGCCGCATTGTTGAACTGGGCGAGGCCGACACCGTATTGCACGCGCCCCGCCAGGAATTGACGCGCCGGCTGCTGGCGGCGGTGCCGCGCCTGGAATTCGGACCGCCAGGCGCGGGTTGAATCGGCGCTGGGCCGCCGGTTGAACCCGCCTGTCGCGCATCCATGAAAAACGCGCCCTGATTTCCGTGAAATCAGGGCGCGTGGTCAGTCGGCGTCGTGGCGGACGCCGCCGGGTTTACAGATCGTCGCGATGGGCGCTGGGCGTTTCAAGCCAGACCAGCGTGTCGTGCCTCAAGGCGCGCACGCATTGCGCCAGGAAGGCATGCACGGTTTCCAGCTCGACCGTGTCGTAGCGCCGCGCCATCAACATCACGGCATCCGCGACCCACTGGCGTTCCTGCGCCAACTGCTGGCACTGTTCCTCGACCGGCCGGATCACGATCATCCGGCGATCCAGCGGGTGGCGGCCACGTTGCACATAGCCTGCCGCCTCCAGCCGGTTGATCAAGGCGGTGGCGCCGCCTGAACTGATGCCCATCAGTTGGGCAAGCTGCCCGGTGGGCAAGGCGTCGAACTCCATCACCAGTTCCAGCGCTTTCAGGTCGGCCAGGGGGATGCCCAGCTTTTCCGCCAGGGCCGACTGGCACGCGGTGTTGTACACCGAGAACTGTCGGCCCAGCATCAGGGCGATATCGTCAAGCATTCCCGGTCGCAGGTCACTCGTGCGGGATTCAGGCATCACGGTCACATGCTCGTGGTGGACCATCGTTTCTTGTTGCAGCATGATGTCGCTCCGTAGCGGATAGGCCGATTACTTCTTTGCCGACAAGCCGCCGAGCACACCGCCCAGCAAGCCGCCGTTATTGGTGCCGCCTGCCGTCGTACCGCCCGTCAAGCCGCTTGTGACGCCGCCCAGCAAACCACCCAGCAAGCCGCCGTTGGCTGTCGTGCCCGCACCGGCCGCGCCACCGGCGCTGGCACCTACGCTGGCGCCGGTGCCCGTCGTGGCGCCCACCGTCACGCCACCAACCACCCCACCCAGGACGCCGCCCAGCAAGCCGCCACCCGCGCCGCCCGAGGCGCCACCCGTCACGCCACCCGTCACGCCGCTCAGCAAACCGCCCAGCAGGCCGCCATTGGCCGCGCCGCCCGCTGTGCCGCCCGTGGCACCGCCCACCGCGCCGGTCACACCGCCCAAGAGGCCGGTCACCGGCGCCAGCAGGCCACCCACGCCGCCCGCGGCCGGCGTACCGCCGACGCCGCCGACACCGCCCAGGATGCCGGTGATGGGGCTGAGCAAGCCGCCCGCGCCGCCACCCGTCAGGCCTCCCGTCGCCCCGCCCAGGCCGCCGGTCAACGAGGTGACCGCGCCGGTCGCGTTGGCCAGCGTGGCGCCCAGCGGGTTGGTATTGCCCGGCGTGGCGTGGAGCAGCCCGCCGGCGCTGGCGACCGCGCCGCCCAAGCCTTGCAGAACCCCATTCAAGCCCGCCGTGTCGCCAGGCAGCGTGCTGCCGGCTCCGGCCACCGTGCCGCCCAGGCTGGAGAGCAGCCCGGCCACCGGTGCGCCCAGATTGGTTGTCGCGCCCACTTGCTGCGTCAGGTTGGTGACCACGCCGGCAACCGGCGCCACGTTCATGTCCAGTGCCGCGCCGACGCCGCCCAGCGTGGGCTGCAGGCCCAAGGGCAACACGTTATCCACGGCCTTGCCGGTGTTGGACAAAGCGGGTTGCAGCACGGGGCTGGCCGGGCCGTCCAACAAGCCGCCGGTAACACCACCCAGGCCTTGAGTGACCGGATTCAGCAAGCCGCCCTGGCCCGACAGGCCAGCGGTCAGCGCGCCCACGGCGTTCGTGGCGTTACCCAGCACGGTCGTCAAGGGCATGGGATTGGCGGGGTCCGCATTCAGCAGGTCACCCGCGCTGGACACGGTCTTGCCCAGGCCATCCACCAAGCCGCCTGCGCCAGTGCCCAGGCCACCCGGCAGGCCGGAGCTCTTCAGGGTGGTGCCCAGGTCGCTGACCAGGCCGCCTGCTTGCGTGGTGATGCCATCCACGGGGGCGCCCAGGCCGGTCGTGGCGCCGATTTGCTGCGTCAGGCCCACCACGGTATTGACCACGGGCTCTACCGTGGGATCCAGGGCCTTGCCTACGCCACCCAGAGTCGGGCCCAGATTCAAGGGCAGGGTATTGTCGACGGCGTTGCCGGTGTTGCCCAACGTGGTTTGCAGCAAACCCGCCGTAACGGGGTTGACCGGGTTACTGGGATCAGTGCCGCCAGGATTGGTCGGGTTCGTGCCGCCCGGGTTGGTAGGAACATTCGTGCCTGGCAGGCCGGCTGATTTACTGCTGCCGCCGCCGCCACCACCGCAAGCGGTCAATGCGCCAGCCAAGGCAGCTGCCATGGCGGTGGCGGTCAAGATACGTTGAATGCGGTTTGCTTCAATCTTTGAAACCATGACGAGCTCCTCGGGTTTGATGGTCAAGGCAATGAAACTGCCCGATACGCCTCTACATGCATAAACCGTGCCAAGATTTATCAAAACCCGAGATTGTGCGTTGCTCAGCGATTATTGATTCATAAAAAAGTCATTGTTATCAATGACTTAGTTATTTGTTTCCAGGGTTTGTACTAACGGCCGATGGTCGTTGATTTGCGACCATAAAAACCCTGCGAATGTTACGAATGGCGGGTTATCCGACGTTACGTTACGGGCCACGTTACGTAACGTCGTGTGGAGGACGCTCATAAACAAATCGGCGTCCGTGACGGAGGAGCGCGCATGAAAAAAGCGCCTGTCGAAACAAGCGCTTCAGGAAAACGGAATGGGGGAGGGCGATGTCAGAAGGCGTCGTAGAACAGCGAATAGTTGGCGTTGAAGCGCACATCGCGGTCATTGTTGACGGTGGCGGAGCCGATCGGCTTGGCCACGTTGAAGTCGAACAGATAGTATTTGTCGTCCGTGAACCGCAGGCCCAGCGCCACGGATGACAGGTGCCGCTGGTTCAAGGCTTGCAAGCCCTTGTTGTTGTACCAAGTGCGTGCATAGTCGATCAGCGCGTAAGGCTGGACGCTGGACAGGTATTCCCAACCCGTACCAAAGCGCCGGTTCACTTCGGCCGAAACGCCCACGCCTTTGTCGCCGCTTTGTTCGCCTTGGGGGTATCCCATGGCATAGCGCCAACTGCCAAACGATACCTGCTCGGACGACGGCAATATATTGCTGGAATATTGCGCCGCGCCAGAGAACGTCAGGCCAAACTGGGCGGGTAGCGCAAACGTTTGTTTGGCGTTCAGGTTATAGCGGACAAAATCCAGGTCCAGGATTGGGGTTGCTGAGTAACCGTAATTGGTCGAGATGTCCTTTTTGGCGCCAGCCGCGTCAAACCCCTTGGATACGCTGCCGCTAATGTCCGACGTCTGGCTTTCAGAAACCTGTATATATCGTAGTTCGATATTCGCGGCGCGCACGCGCGCGTCTTGTTGCAGCCAACGATCTGAATTTCGCGCTTCGTAGCGGTCCTTGGAATTGGCCGCGTACATGCCCACCGTGCCAGTAAGCGAGCGCGTGTTGTTCAGCAAAATCGGGTAGCTGACACCAATGCCAATGCGGTCGTTCTTGACGCGCCTTTCAAAACCCAGGTATTCGATCGCGTCGTCCTGGGGCTTGGCGTCGTAGTGGTAGCCATCCACCTTGACTGCCAAACCGTCGGGTCCGATGGGCACGCTGATTTCGCCCATGACGTATTTGACGTCGTCGGTATTGAAGGGTACCGACGCCGTCAGTTTGACCTGTTCGCCCAGCGGCGTGAGGCTATTGGCGCCGACATTCACCAGAGGTTGCATACCGGTACCCAGATCGGCTATTCCCCCCGTCAAGCTGAACGGGTGCCGCGTGGCCGTCAAGACCAATTCAGTAGCGCCGTCGGCGCGGCGCGGCAAATCCAGGCTGGGCGTGAACTTCACGCCGGGCACCGTGCGCATCAGATTCAATTGGCGCTCTAGCGTGGCCTGCTTCAGCGGACGCTCTTGCGTGAGCGGGCCGGCCAGCGTGTCCAAACGCCCTTGCGCGTTACCGATATCGCCTTCGACCCGGACATTGGCAATAAAGCCCTCAACCACGGTCACCACGACCAGGCCATTGGCGAACGTTTGGTTCTGCACCAGCGCGAAAGACAGCGGATAGCCCTTGTCGCGGTACAGCTGCGTGATCTTGTCGACTTGCTGGACCAGTTCGCCCAGGCTGATTTCCTTGCCCGACAGCGGACTGAGTATCGCGGAAACCTCGTCGAACGGAATGCTGTGCACGCCGCTTACATCAAAGTTCAGCGGCACGATGCGTTGCGCCAGCCTGGCCTGCAAGGCCAATTGTTCGGGCGTGACGGTTTGCACAACGGGCGGCGGCTGCGTGGCGCCGGGCGGCCGTTCAAGCTGCGGCAGGGCGTCAACAGGGTTGCCCCGCAGAGGGCCATCCGCCCGCGCCTGGGCGCCAAGGGCAAAGATGCAAACAAGGGCGAGGGTAAGCGAACTTGCCGGGTACGTACGTCTCATTGCCTAGGTGTCTCGGTTTCCGCCGACGCCGTCCCGATGAATATTCGGTATTGCCGATATATTGAATATATAAAGGGACACAGCATTGGTAAACGTGCCTTGGTGCGCCGTGGGTAGTATGGGGCCAATGACGATTAGTAATAACAATTTATTTCTTTGTGACCGTATGGGCACGACAGGATTACAACATATGGAAATTCTCAGGAACGAAAATATTCACGAAATATAAGGGTTAACTATGGTTTTTTAATCAAATTGGCCCGAGTTTTGCTGTATCAGTTACATGTCTGTAGCCGCATTATCGAGAATATAGGTAAAAACCCTGATGTGTATTAAATGTTAATAGATAAGACTATATAAACGTATCAAAAACACAATCGGTTATGAGCCACCGGGAGTCCACAAAATGGGCACGCATCACCCCAATAATGCTTGGCGCGATCAACCGATCCCGCACTCTGGATTCCGGCGTTTTCCCTGGGGCCGTTCATGAACCCGGGCGATACCGTTCCGCTATCGTTTAACGGCGGTCTGGTCGCGCTGTCATTCCTGACGGCGGTGCTGGGTTCGTATGTCGCCTTGTTGGCGGCGGCCGGCATCCGCACTGAAACTCAAGATGGTGATATCCGTATCGGTTACATCATCATCGGTGCCGTGGCGATGGGCGGCGTCGGTATCTGGAGCATGCACTTCATAGGCATGCAAGCCCAAAACCTGCCGTTCGACGTGGGGTATCAGGTCGGCCTGACCATACTCAGCTTCCTGGTTGCAGCGGGCTTTTCCGGCTGGGCGTTCTGGTATGTCGGGCGCGCGAACTTCACGTTCGGCCGCTGCGTCATGGGCGGATTGGCCGCTGGGCTAGGGGTTGCCGCCATGCATTATCTGGGCATGGGCGCAATGCGCATGCCCGCCGTGTTGCTGTGGAATCTGCCCATTGTCGTTTTATCGGTGCTTATCGCCGTAATTGCCGCTTCGGCCGCCCTCTGGCTGGCTTTCAATACCCAGAATGAGTTTCAGCGCGGCGGCGCGGCCATTTTGATGGCGGTGGCCGTGTGTGGCATGCATTACACCGGCGCGGCGGCCGGCACCGTTATCTGCACGGCCCCTCGCGGCAGTTCCAGCCTGCAGATTGGCGGGGTCATGCTGCCGTATATCGCTTTCGTGCTGTCCGCGGTCATGTTGCTGATCATGCGTTGGCAATTGCAACGGGCCTCAAATCGGTTCCGCGCGCGCATGGCGCAGCGGATTGACTCTTTCATTGAATCGGCGCCTGTGGCTGAACCAGGCAAGGCGCCCGGCTCCACGCTGGGGCCGGGCTAGCAGGGCCCGGTCTGCGAACGGATGCGGGGCATTCGCAAAGCAGAAATACCGGGAATAGGGGGTCGGCGCCGCATTGCGGATCGGCTCAATTATCAAGCGAGTGTTAGGAGCTCGAAATGAAAGCGAAACTTGCGCAGTTCTGGAACGACGAAGACGGCATCACCGCCCTGGAATACGGGCTGATCGCGGGTCTGGTGGCAGTGGCCCTGATCGCTGCCGTGGGCACTTTCACTGATGCCCTCGGCGACATGTTCACGGGGCTCGGCGGCAAGCTCGATACGGCCGGCGGCGGTTAATCGTCCTCGCGTATTGCGCGTACCGCGGCGGCTCAATGTGGCGAGTCATCGCGGTACGCAGTCTGTATCAGTTGCTTGACCGGGGCATGTTCGTCTGGATGAGCACGCCTGCCGTTGAATCTGATTGATAAGAAGGTCCTGCCTTGTATCCAGGGGAAGTGCTGTGGCTGCTGTTGTTCGCATGCTGGAGTGGGGCGCTGATCTACAACGATCTGCGCTATCGCCGCGTACCCAACACGTTGATCGTGGCGGGATTCGCGGCGCAACTGCTTTGGCTGGCCGCCGCCGCGTTCGTGCCCGGATGGATGTTTCCCCCGCGTTGGACGGGCTGGCTGATGACCTTGGCGGGCTTTCTGGCCGCCTTTCTTTTCCTGCCGCTGTGGGGCCGGCGCCTGATGAGCGCGGGCGATATCAAGGCCATCGCCATCCTGGGGCTGTGGCTGGGCCTGGCGCCGCTGGTGCTGGTGCTGGTGCTGTCGAGTCTGCTGGCGGGCCTGCACAGTCTGGCCGTCGTGGCCGTGTCGCGCTACTGGGCGCTGACGCAACGCTGGCGCCAGGTTCCCTACGCGATGTATCTGGGCATCGCCGCGCTCAGCGTGGTGCTTATGCCATTGAGTTCGCCCTGGTATTCGTGGTGTTCTTCCTGGTGTTCTACGGCATCCTGACCTACGGGCTGGTGTTTCTTGCACAAAATTCGGTGACCTTGGCGGCGCAGGACGGCGCGCGCAAGGTCCTGCAATGGCAGGCCGGCTCGGCCTCGCTGGCAGCGCGGGCCAATGCCGGGCGTGACACGGCCCTGGACATCGCGCAATGGATGTCGTCGATGTCTTCCGCGCCCATCAAGGTGGCGGTGTGTGGCAGCGGGGGCACCTTGAGCAGCAGCGCCGGCGGTACCTGCAGCGGCCAACCCTTGGCGCCCGACCAGATTGAAGTGACGGTGTCTTACGCCTATGGCGCGAATCCCCTGATTCCTTCGTTCCCGCTGTTGCAGTTGGCCATGATGCCGGCTTCCAGCGTGCTGAGCGCGCGCGCCACGGTCCATCTGGGCAACACGGTAGGCGTGGGAGGCTGACATGACCCTGCCCATGCCTCTTTGCCGTCCTCTGCGCGATTCCCCTCGTTTGATCCGCCAACGCGGCATTGCCGCGCTTGAGCTGTCGTTGACCTTGACCATGCTGCTGATCTTCATCTGCGCCGTGGTCGGCTACGGCGTGCTGTTCTGGATGCAGCAACAACTGGCCGCCGCCGCCGGCGAAGGCGCGCGCGCCGCCGTGCATGCACAGATCACCGGCAGCCCGAATGTGCAGGGCGCTGCCTGCACGGCCGCCATGAGCGTCTTTTCCACGGGCTCGGCGGTTGCCTGCGCGACCACCAGCGCCCCATGCACGTGGACGGGATCCGGCGGCCAGGTGGCCAACTGCGCCACCGTCGCCATGACCTACAACACCCAGTCCTGGCCTTTGCTGGCCACCTTGCAGTCGTTCATCGTCCTGTTGCCCGGCACGAACAAGGACTGGGTTCCAAGCAGGTTGTCGTCGAAAGCCGTCGTACAGATATCGCAAGGGACACCATGAGCAGTCTTAGCAAGATCATCGCGGGCATGTTGTTGGTGGCGGGCCTGGTGCTGGCCTTCCTGGCATGGCGCCTGGCGTCCCATCCCGGCGCGCCGCCGGCACCCCCGGTTCCGGTGGCCACGGCGCCCGCGCCCGCCGCGCCGCCGGTCAAGTTTTATTCCGTCGTGGTGGCCAAGGAAGCCATTCCAGCCGGCACCCGGATCGAAGCCGAAAAAATGCTGACGGTGGCGCAATGGCAAGTGTCGCTGTCCAACAGCTTCGACAGCATGGCGCCCTTGGAAGGGTCGGTAACGCGCGTGGACGTCGCGGCGGGCGACCCCATCGTGCCCAGCCTCCTGGCGCAAGGCCTTGCCAGGCAGCTCAAGCCCGGCGAGCGCGCCGTCGCCATCGCGGTCGATGAAGTGGTCGGCGGGGGCAACCGCATCGCACCGGGCGACCTGGTGGACGTGTTCTTCATGGTGGAAAAAAGCCAGGAAATCTCGGGCGGACAGGCCCGGCTGCTGCAAGCGCAATTGCGCGTGCTGGCCTACGGCAAGGCCTCGGTGGATGGTCCGGAAGAAAAATCGATGCTGCAGCAAGGCCCCAGCCAACCGGCGCGCACGGCGGTGCTGGCGGTGCCCGTCGAACATATCAACGAGCTGATCCTGGCAAGCCGCGCCGGCCGCCTGCAATTGGCCTTGCGCCCCGTCGGCGACGACGCGGTGCCCGACGAGACGCTCTTCGCCCAGCGCGGCACGGTGTTGCCCACGCGCGCCGACCTGACGCCGGCGCAGCGCGAGGCCTTGCTGACGGGGCCCAACCGCGCGTACGCGGGCGATAGCCTGCTGCAACTGGAAGGCAGGACACCCGCGGCCCGGGCCCCCGTTAACCGCGTGGCGACGACGGGCGGTGGCGGTGGCGGCAGAACCATCGAAATCGTGCGGGGAGATAAATCCGAGCGCGTTCGCTATTGACCATCGCCGCGCGTGGCCAGGTGCCGCCCGGGGCTGGACCTTTCAAAATAACTAGATTCGGCACAATGAAGAGATATCAGCGCACCACTATGATCTGCGTCCTGTCGGCCGCGGCGGCGATGACATACGGTGTCGTCAGCCTGGCGCAAACCGCCGCGCCCGCAGCGGCGGCCAATGCACCTGTCCGTGATATCGCAGTGGCCATCAAGGGCCAGCAATCCCTCATGCTTGACGGCGCCACGCCCCGCCGCATCGCTATCGGGGACCCCGAGGTCGCCGATGTGAAAATCCTGCCGGCCTCGGGCAAGCGCGCGGGCTCGCTGCTGATCTACGGCAAGAAGGCAGGCACCACGCAGCTTCAGATATGGACCGGCAACAATGCCGCGCCGCAAATCTGGAACGTGCGCGTGGCGTCGTCGGTGCAAGCCGCGCTGGCCAGCCGTGGCATCGACGGTGGCGTCAACGTCGACATCGCCGGCGACCGCGCCGTCGTCTCCGGCTACGCCGAAACGCCGTTGGCGCAGATTGCCGCCGCGAAGGCAGCGGCGGCGGCCGTGGGCGACAAGAACGTGGTCGACGTGTCCACCGCCGGCACGGGCGGCGTGGTCCAGGTGGAAGTCAAGGTCGTGGAAGTGTCGCGCTCAGTGATGAAGCAGGCCGGCATCAACTTCGCGGCCAGCAATGGCCCGTGGGGAAGCACCAGCGCGCAGCCGCTCTCGGGCCTGTCCTCGCCGCTGGGCTTCAACCGGGGCGGCGTCCTTGCCTCGGGCTTCTCGCTGTTCTACGACTCCAACAACTTCGCGGCGCGCCTGCGCCTCTTGCAGAGCAACGGCATGGCGCGCGTGCTGGCCGAGCCCACGCTGGTGGCGCTGACCGGCCAAAGCGCCAGCTTCCTGGCGGGCGGCGAATTGCCGATTCCGGAAGCCGGCGGCCTGGGCACCACCACGGTCACCTTCAAGCCATTCGGTATCGGCCTGACCGTGACGCCCACCGTGCTGTCGCGCGACCGCATTTCCTTGAAGGTGGCGCCCGAGGCCAGCGAGCTGGACTACAGCAACGCCATCTCCATCAACTCTGGTTCGGACAGCCCCATGCTCATTCCGGCGTTGCGCACGCGCCGCGCGGACACCACCGTGGAATTGGGCGATGGCGAAAGCTTCGTGATCAGCGGGCTGGTGTCGCGGCAGACCAAGGCGATGGTCAACAAAGTGCCGATGCTGGGCGACCTGCCGATCATCGGCGCGTTCTTTCGCAGCGTCGATTACACGCAAGAAGACACCGAACTGGTGATCGTGGTGACGCCGCGTCTGGTGCGTCCGATTGCGCGCGGCGTGACGCTGCCGCTGCCGGGCGGGCGGCAAGAAGTATCGGATTCGACTTTCAATGCCTGGGGCTATTACCTGATGGGCCCGGTGGGCGGGCAGCAAATGCCGGGCTTTTCACGGTGAGTAATATGAAGACACATGCCAGCGAGTGGGTCGGCCTGCAAAACGGGAAGCGGTTCCTGTTTTGCTCAAAAGGCGATGGTGTAGCCGCGCAGCTTGGACAGGCCCTGGGGGACATGGGCATGTTGACCCAGGAAACCCCGGGCATCGAAGAGCTGGCGCGGCGCTTGACCGAGATTGCACCGCAGGTGGTGTTCCTGGACTTCACGCTAAGCGAAGACGAACCGGGCAAGCTGTTCAAGTCCGCGGAGCTGGCGCGTGTGTTGGCGCGCATTGCGCCCACCGTGCCGCGCGTGGCGGTGGGCTTGCTGAGCCAACCTGAAGGCGCCATTGCCGCGCTGCGCGCCGGTGTCAGCGATTTCGTCGACCCCACTGTTGCCCCCGAGGAAGTGAAAGACGTTGTGCTGCGCCTGTTGGAACTGCCGGCGGGAGGCGGCCGCATGGACGGATCACGCCGCAGCGTGTTGCTGCTGGGCGCGCGCCCAGGGGTGGGCACCAGCACCCTGGCCGTGCATTTGGCCGGCATGGTGCAAGACCGCTTGAAACAGATGCATGCCGCGCGCACCGCGGCCAACGGCGCCAAGCCCGCCAAACCGGGCGAACAAACGGGCGCCATGCTGCCGCTGGCCAACCGCGTAGCCTTGATGGATCTGGGCTGGCCCGTGGGCGATTGCCAGCTTTACCTGAATATCGGTAGCGACTTTGATTTTGCGGAAGCCGCGCGCAACCTGCGCCGGCTGGATTCCACCTTGCTGGGCTCGGCGATGGCGCACACCGCCAACGGCCTGAGCGTGCTGGCATTGCCGCGTGATCTTGCCCAGATGCGCGACGTCTCGCAGTCCGACTCCCTGCTGGTGTTCGAGCGCATGCGCCAACACTTCGGCGTGGTCGTAGCGGATGCGGGCGGCTTCACGAACCCGGAGTTCGTGGCGGGCCTGGCCCGTTCGTCTCAACAGAACTGGATCGTGACCGACCAAAGCGTCGGGGCGCTGGTGTCGCTGGCCGGCCTGCTGCAAGAGCTTGAGCAACTGCACGTGGACCGCCGCAGCCTGGGCCTGATCGTCAACCGTTACGACGAGCGCTACGGCATGACCGCGCAGCAGATCGCGGACCGCTTCCAGTTGGACCTGGTGGGTACCTTGCCTGACCGCACGCTGGCCTTGATGGTCTGCACGAACCAGGGCCACCTGCTGCACGAAGAAGCCGAGCGCGACGTGTACGTGCGCGCGGTGCACACCCTGGCGGAAAAACTCAGCGCGGAAGAGAACACTCCCGGCGGGCGGGCAAGCTGGCTGGCCACGTGGCTGCCTGGCGTGCACCGTCGCATGATCGTCGGTTAACGGCAAGATTCACGGGGCGGCGGCGGAATCCGACATGATCATGACAGCGACCATAGAATTCGGCGGTGACGGCGACAAGGGCTTTGCCTCGTCGAACCGGTTTCAGGAAGTCAAGACGGCGGCATACGAGCACCTGCTTTCCCGTATCGAGGAACTGGGCGCCGAGTTCGGCCGCTGGGCGCGCTCGGCAATTCAGGAATTCGTCGACATCGAAGTCGCCAGCTTCGTGCGCTTGCGCCGCGTGCCGATCAATGAAGGCGAGATGCGCCAGATTGCCGAGGCGCTGACGAAGGAACTGGCGGGGCTGGGCCCCCTGGAAGACCTGCTGGCTGACCCGGCCGTTGAAGACATTCTGATCAACGGCTATGACAACGTGTTCGTGTCGCGGCGCGGGGTGCTGGCGCGCGAGACGCTGCGCTTCACCGACAACCAGCATGTGCTGCGCATCGTGCGCCGCATTCTGGCGCCCATCGGCCGGCGGCTGGACGAGTCCAGCCCCATGGTCGACGCGCGCCTGCCCGACGGTGGCCGCCTGAACGTGGTGATTGAACCGCTGGCCGTCGACGGCCCGATGGTGTCTATCCGCAAGTTCCGCCAAGACCCGCTCAAGCCCGCCGACCTGCTGACGCTGGGCACCTTTGACGAAGACATCTATCGGCTGCTGCACGAAGCGGTGAAGAACCGCTGCAACGTGCTGGTGTCGGGCGGCACCAGCTCGGGCAAGACCTCGCTCTTGAACGCGCTGGCGTTTTTCATTCCAGAAACGGAGCGTGTGGTGACGGTGGAAGACACCGCCGAACTGTCGCTGAACCACCCGCACGTGGTGCGGCTGGAATCGCGCCAGGGCGGCTTTGACGGCAGCGGCGCGGTCAGCATCCGCGAACTGATCCGCAACAGCCTGCGGATGCGGCCCGACCGCGTGGTGGTGGGCGAAGTGCGCGGCGCCGAAGTCATGGACATGCTGCAGGCCATGAACACCGGCCACGAAGGCTCCATGGCCACCATCCACGCCAACTCGCCGCGTGAATGCCTGTACCGCATCGAAATGCTGGCGGGCTTCGCGGGCTTTCAGGGCAGCGAAGACAGCCTGCGCCGCCAGATCGCCAGCGCCCTGGACTTCATTGTGCAGATCGGCCGCCTGTCCAACGGCAAGCGCCGCGTGCTGTCGGTGACCGAGGTGACCGGCATGGGCGACAACGTCATTTCGACGCAGGAGCTGTATCGCCACGAGACCTTCACCACCCCCGAGGGCGAAGAGAAAGATCGTTGGAACTGGCTGGGCATCCATCCGCACACGCCCAAGCTGGCGAAGTTGCGCAACGACGCGCGCAACAACGACACGCCGCCCGGCGACAACGACGGCGGCGGCGGATTCTGGAGCCGGAGGCGCTGATGCAAGACGCTTTGATCCTGGGCGCGCTGGCGTTGGTGCTGGCTTCGGGCGCGGTGCTGCTGTGGCGTCATGCCAATAGCGGCGCGCGCCGCGCGGCCAGCTCCGCGTTCCTGGACAACCAACTCAAGCGGGGCCGCGAAGCAGCCGAAGCGGCGCCGTTCGCTGAAGGCGCGCGCGCGTTGCGCAGCGGGTTTTCCAGTTGGGACCGCCTGCTGCTGCTGGCGGGCGTGCGTCAAAGCGTGGGGTTCTATCTGCGGATCGCCATGCCGGTTGTCGCGGGCGCGGTGCTGGCCTGGGTGTTCCTGGGCCCGGTGTCCGGGGTGGTGTCTTTCATCATGCTGGCCGTGCTGACGTACTTCCTGCTCTGGCTGCGCGCCGACAAGCGCCGGCGTCGGATGATTGCGCAACTGCCTGCTTTCCTGGACAACATCGTGCGCTTGATCACCATCGGCAACAGCATGGGCGCGGCGTTCCAGACGGCCGCGGCCTCAACCGACCAGCCCTTGCTGGAAGTGGTGGAAACGGCCGCCAGCCTGAGCCGGTCGGCCAAGGAACTGGATGCGGCGCTGGTGCAGGTGTCGCGCATGTATGGGCTGAAAGAGTTGTACATGGTGGCTGCCGTGGTGTCGCTGGCCATGCGGTTCGGCGGGCGCAGCGACCAGGTGCTGGAACGCATGGCCGCCTTCATGCGTGACGTGGCCCAGGCCCGCAACGAATTGACGGCCAGCTCCGCCGAGGTGCGACTGTCGGCATGGATTCTGGCCTTGCTGCCGGTGGGCATTGCCGGCTTCATCATGGTGGCGAACAACAAGCTCTTCATGGGGCTGTGGGAAGACCCGCTGGGCTTCAAGATGCTGCTGACCGCCGTGGTCTTGCAGATTGGCGGCTGCTATTGGCTGTATCGCATGGCCAAGTCCATTTAAGGGATGGCGACGATGGAGATGCTGCAAACCTGGAATTCATCGACCGTGCTGGCGGCGGCATTGATGCTGGTGGCCGTGGCGCTGTTGGTGTTGGGCATCGGCATGGCGCGGCGCCTGCGCGGGCAGGACCGCAGCCGCCAGGTGATCGACCAGGCGCTGGCAACGCGCCAGAACGCCGGCGCGGCAGCGACGACGATGCCCGCGAACCCCGGCGAAGGTCGGTTTTCATCGGCCACCCGCGCCGCCGACGCCTTTGGCAAACGGCTGAGCGAAGGGCGTCTGGCCGACACGCTGCTGGCCGCCGAGGACCGCAAGATGGTCGACATGGCGGGCTATGCAAATTCCGGCACCGCGCGGTCGCGCTTCGTGGCGGCGCGCTTCGGCCTGGCCATCGTGCTGCCCATCGCGGCGGTGCTGATCAACCAGCAGAAGCAGTTGATCAATTCCCCGATGGGCGGCTTGATCGCCGCGTTCTTTGGCTTCGCCATCGGCTACATGCTGCCCAAGTGGGTGGTCAGCCGGCGCCTGTCGCGGCGCAAGCGGATGGCCGGCGACGAGCTGCCGCTGCTGATCGACCTGCTGCGCTTGCTGCAAGGGGTGGGCCTGTCCATCGACCAAAGCATGCAGGTGCTGATCAAGGAATTCGCGCAAGTGCTGCCGGTGCTGTCGCATGAACTGCGGCTGGCGTCTGAACTGCACGTGCGCGGCCGCAGCCGCGAGCAATCGCTGGCGCGGCTGGCCTCGGGCTTTGATAACGACGACTTGTCGGCCATCTGCCGCCTGATTGCGCAGGTGGATCAGCACGGTGGCGCGGTGCAAGAGCCCTTGAATCGGTTTGGTGAGCGTCTGCGCGACAAGCGCAGGTTGGAACTGAAGGAAAAGGTCGGCAAGACCACCGTCAAGATGACGGGGGTCATGATCGTGACCTTGCTGCCCGCACTGTTGATCGTGACGGGCGGGGCGGGGTTTATCGCGGTATTGCGCGGCATGTCGCGCATGGGGGGGATGTAATGGCTGGCGTAATCAAGAGCAAGGCGCGCGTTTTGCGGTGGACCCTGGTGGCGGCGACGGTGGCCGCCGGCGCGGGGTTGACCGGATGCAAGACCAATAGCGCGGAGTCGGCCTGGCAGCTTATCCAGCAGCAACAGCAAGAGCAGGCGCTGGCGCGGCAGAAGGAAGAAGAGGCCGATGCCAAGGGGCGTCCCCAAGCGCCCGAGATGATGCTGTCGCTGATTGCCGAAGCGCAGCGCCAAGAGCGCTATTTCGCGTCCCTGGCGTATATCGACGCCTATCAGCAACAGTTCGGCAACGATGCGCGGGTGTCGGTGCTGCGGGCGGAAGCCTTGCGCCAGACCGGCCAGACGGCGCTGAGCGAACAGGCGTATCGCGCGCTGCTTGGCACCGATCAGGCGGCCGACGGTTGGCACGGCCTGGGCTTGATCGCCGGCTCGCGCGGCCAGTTCGACCAGGCCGCAGACGACCTCTCGCGCGCGGCCAAGCTGTCGCCGATGGATCCGCGCATTCTGGGCGACCTGGGTTATGCGCGGTTGCGCGCGGGCGATGCGGCCGGCGCGCGCGTGCCCTTGGGGCAAGCGGCTGAACTGGCGCCGGACAACGGCAAGGTGCTGGCCAATCTGGCGGTGCTGCTGCTGGTGGAGGGCGAGTCCGTGCGCGCGCAACGGCTGATGGACCAGGCCCAGCTCACCGACGAGGCACGTAGCCAGGTGCTGCGCATGGCCTCCGACATTCGCGCCCAGCGCCCATCGATGCCGGTGCCCGTGGCGACCGATGCGTCGACGACCCGTGTGTCGAGCGGCGGCGGCATGATCATGCCGGTGATGAGTCCGTTGATGGAAGGCCTGGGCAACGGGCCCATCGTGCGCTAACCCGTATTCAGGAAGAGATCCATGTCTGATTCCCGTTATTCCGCTTCCCAAGTCCTGGCCGCTGCGTTGACCACCGCGCTGGCGGCCTTGGCGCCGTTGACCAGCCAGGCGCAATCGAACGCGCCACTGACCGGCGGCATGACCAGCAGCCCGCCCGCCGCCGCGCCGGCTCAGGCCTTGCCGCAGGCGCAATTGCCTGCCCGGCCGGTGGTGCAGCAGGTGCAGACGCCGATGCCGCAGCCGGCCGCGCCTGCCGCTGCTTCCACACAAGTCGCGCAGCCTGTCTCGACCGCGACCCCGGCCGCCCAGCCCGCCGCCCCGGCCGAGGAAGCGTTTGGCGACGTCACGCGGGGCTTGTTGGCCGCGCAGGCCGACGGCCGCCGCGCGGGCGCCATGTTGCCCGTGCTGGGGCCGGTGTCCACCGCCGCCTGGAATCGCTACCTGGAAAGCTTTTCGCATCCGATTCCGGAGTATCTGCAAAAGCGCGTGGAGACCAAGAACACCAACTGAACCCGGCCGACGCGCCGTTACCGCATTGCGATCCAGGATTGCCCGACCATGCCTGCCAGACTTCATCCATGTGTGTCTTTGCCCCGCCAGCGCGGCAGCATGGCCGTGGCCGTCGTGTTCGCGGTGCTGGTGGGCGTGGCGATGCTGGGCGTGGCGCAACTGGGCTACGGCTACTACATGAAGCGCGAAGTGCAAAAGGCCGCGGACCTGGCCGCGCTGTCGGCGGTTCAGGTGCTGGGCATGGGGGCCCCGGCGGATTGCACGCGGGCCAGCGCGGCCGGCAAGACGTCCGCCTTGGCGAACCTGCCCAATATCTTTGACACCTTCGCGGCCGACGACGTCACAGTGCAATGCAAACTGTGGGATTCCACCCGCGCCGATGCGAGCGGCATGCACGTGTTCGATCCCACGGGCGCGCAAACATTCAACGCCGTGCGCGTGACCATTCGCAAGGAATTGGCCAGCCTGTTCGGCACCTTGGGGCTGAGCACGACCGTCTCGGTCAACGCCGTGGCCACCAATACGCAACCCGTGGCGGCGTTCACGGTGGGGTCGCGCTTGCTGCGCCTGGAGCGCGGTGGGCTGCTGTCGCAATTGTTGTCGACCGTGGGCGCCTCGCCCGCGCAGTTGGACGTGCTGGACGCGGCCGGCCTGGCCAGCGTCAACATCACCCCGTCGGGTCTGTTGCAGGCGCTGGGCTTGCCGCTGTCGGTGGCCACCGGCGTGGGCACGCCGGCGGAATTGGCGGCGCTCGACAACCTGACTCTTGGGCAGTTGCTGCAAGCCACGCTGACGGTCGTCAACCAAAGCGGTACGGCAGCCGCCGACATCGGCCTGATCAGCAACGCCATCAACACGGTGCTGGCGGTAATGCCGCTGAACCTGCCCGTGAAGCTGTTTGGCGATGGCGGCGTGCTGGATCTGTCGGTGGCGGGGGGAGACGCCACAGGCGCCCTGGCGGCGAACGTGAACGCGCTGAACCTGTTGGAAACCGCGCTGGTCGTGGCCAATGGGCAGAACCTGATCAACCTGGGCTTGAGCGTGCCGCTGCTGGGCGTGGACGCCCGGGTGCGCGTGGTGGAACCGCCCACGCTGGCCATCGGCGGTATCGGCACCCAGGCCACCAGCGCGGGCATCCGCGTCTACCTGCGTGTGAACACCAGCAACATCCCGCTGGTGGGCCCCTTGCTGGCAAACACCCTGAACACGCGGGTCGACCTGCCCATCATCATCGACGTGGCGCAATCCACCGGCACGCTGACCAACCTGTGCCAGGCGCCGCTGACCGAGCACCAGGCCACTATTGCGGTGACCGCGGCGGCGGCCAGCATCTGCCTGGGGCGCTTTCCCGGCATGACCTCCAGCACCGACCAGAACGCCGCGAATTTCGTGTCGCTGACCAATAGCTGCCAGCCCAGTTCGTTTGGCACCATCCAGCGCCATCAGGTGTTGAACGTGCTGGGTATTCTGCCCCTGACCGCCAAGGTCACCTTGTCGGTCTTCAATTCCACGGCGCCGGTGTCGGTCACGCTGACGGAACCGCCCGGCGCGCCGTCCACCCAGACGGTAACGGCCACGTCCATCAACCTGGGTGCCCTGGCCTCGAACCTGGCGGACGCCGTGGTGGGCGGCATCCTGGGCGATCTTTTCAGTTCCGGCACACCGTTGACCCCGGCGGAGCGCACGGCGCTTGCGACCCAACTGGTTGGCGGCGGCGGCAGCAATGCCGGCAAGTCCATCACGCAGGTATTCAATGACATGCAGTGGTCCGCGACCGCGCTGAACCAGTTGGGCAACCGGCTGTCCACGGGCGGCTTGACGGGCGTGCTGGGCGGCACGCTGCAATTGGTGGGCAATATTCTGACGTCGCTGTTGGTGGCGCCCGTGAATGATCTGGTCTGCACCCTGGCGATCACGCCCAGCGCAATCCGCCAGTGCCGCATCAATTCGGTTGCCGCGTTGGCCCTGGACGGGAGTTCGCAGGTGGGCGGGGTGTTGTCCATCGTGGTGAACCTGTTGCAGCCCGTGCTGTCGCCCCTGTCGGCCTTGCTACAGCAATTGTTGAACACGCTGGGCGTCAGCGTGGGCCAGACCGACGTATCGCTGCTGTCCGTGGATTGCGGGCAACCGCGCCTGGTGTACTGATGAGGATGCTTTTGAACTTCGCCCTTTCTTTGTCGGCATGGTGTCTGCGATGACCCAAAAATTTGCCCGCGACGAGTTCGATGTGTATGTCTGGGAAGGCACGTCCGACATTGCCGGCCGCGCGGAACGCTGCCTGGCCGGCATGGACGTGACGCTGGTGCGCGCGGATGCCGGCACCGCCTTCCCGCCGCCACGCGACCCGACGCGCCCCGCGGTGGCCTTGGTGTCGGTGTCGGTCATGGGCGACAACCGCTTCAGCGGCTATGACTGGCTATCCGCGCAGGCCATGCCGGTGATCTGGGTGTCGGCCGAGGCGCGGGGACGCGATTCGCGCTATTACCCGCCTGAGTATTCCTACACGCTGCCGCTGTCCTTCACCACGGCGGACTTGCGCAAGCTGCTGTATGAACTGTTGGGCACGCTGGACCAGTTCAACCGATCCGCGCCCAAGCGCGAACAGCCGTTGATTGCGGTTTCCGAGCCCATGCGGGCGCTGCTGGCCGAGGCCGAGATGTTCGCCGATTGCCGCAGCAACGCGCTGATCCACGGTGAAACCGGTGTGGGCAAGGAACGCATAGCGCGGCTGCTGCACGACCGCGCCGCCTGGTCCGACGGCCCCTTCGTGGCCGTCAACTGCGGCGCCATTCCGGAGGGGCTGTTTGAAGCGCATTTCTTTGGCCACGCCAAGGGCGCCTTCACCGGCGCGGTGGGCGCGCACAAGGGCTATTTCGAACAAGCCAACGGCGGCACGCTGTTCCTGGACGAAATCGGCGACCTGCCGCTGTACCAGCAGGTCAAGCTGCTGCGCGTGCTGGAGCAAAGCGCCGTGACGCGGCTGGGCTCGACGGTAGAGATTCCGGTGGATTTCCGCCTGGTCGCGGCCACCAATAAAGACCTGCGCGTGCTGGTGGGCCAGGACGAATTCCGCGCTGATCTCTATTACCGCCTGGCGGTGATCGAACTGCGCATTCCCAACCTGGAGCAACGCGGCGGCGAAGAGAAGATCGCCATTTTCCGCGCCTTGCTCGAACGCATGGGCGGCGAGGGCGAGCCGCCGGACTGGCTGCTGGAGCGCGTGGCGCGTACCCGGTACGCGGGGAATGTGCGCGAACTGTCCAACGTGGCCGAGCGCGTGGCCATCATGCGCCGGCAGTTCCAGAGCTGGGACCAGGCCCGCATCGAGCGCATTTTTGATCAGATCGCCGAACCGCTGCGCGCCTCGGGGGCCCTGGGCGGCGCCAGCGCGATGTGCGAACCGCCGGTATTCACCGATGCCGAACGGGCCGAGCGCGCCCGCATCCTGGCCGCGCTGGACGTTAATGGCTGGCGCCGCCAGGACACCGCCAACACGCTGGGCATCAGCCGCAAGGTGCTATGGGAAAAGATGCGAAAACTGCATCTGGGTGGCGGCCAGGGTGAAACGGCGGAAGGGGTCGTCGAGGCGTCTTGATTGCTGCAATTGGGGAAGGCCCCTAGGGGGCGACAATTCGCCCGCGGCGAATGTAAGCGGATCAGCCGCGAGCGAAATAAATTGCTATAGTTCCGCAACGATTTTTTTGGGGAAGGCATGAACGTCCAATTTATCCGTGCCGCCACACGCATGGCGCTGTTAGGCACGGCGTTGTCCGTCTTGGCGGCGTGCGCCAGCGCTCAGCCCGAAGCACCGCGGCCCACGGTCAAGCAGGTTGAAGACCCGCAGGCCGCCGCCACGCCGGTGACCCCGCCGGCCGCACCCGCCGCACCCGCGCGGCCCGCCTCGACGGTGGCCGAATTGCAAGACCTGATCCAAAGCCGTCAGGTTTCGGAACTGCGCACGGCCTATAACGGTACGTATGGCGCCAGTCTGCTGTTCAAGCCCGACGACCTGACCTATTACGTGGCCCTGTTCCAGCAAAAGGATTTTTGGCGTGTGCTGAAGACGGTGTCTGAAAAACAGGCCGAATCCACCTACCGCGCGTTTGCCGCGCAGTCGGCGGAACTGGCCGAAGTCGACATCAAGCGCATCAAGCTGCAAGCCGAATACGCGCATGCCGAAAAGCTGCTGGCCAGCCGCAGCGCCCAGCTCAGCACGCTGCAGGCCGACCGCACGTTGCGCATGCAGCAGGAACAGCAAGTGGCGGCGCGCCAGGAACAGTCGCGTCAGGAAGCCACGGCGTTGGCCGACCAGCAAAAGGACGTGCGCGAACAACTGCGTGATTTGCAGCGCCAGATTGATGCGCTGCAAGCTCAGCAAGCCCAAATCAACGCGGGCCCGGGCGCCAAACGCGGCAAGTAGGTTTTGTTCATTACGCCGTGCCAAGACGGGCCCGCGGGCCCGTTTTTTCTTGGGGCGCGGCGCCTTGTCCCTGCGCTTTCAAGGGGATAGCACGCGCGGCGGGCGGATTCTTGTATTCTGACCGCTGGCCCCCATATACCGACCATGGCTCTTAAAGTTTTCGACCTTCAGTGCGAGCACAGCCACATTTTTGAAGGCTGGTTCGGGTCGCACGACGACTATGACGCGCAACAGGCGCGTGGTCTGGTCACGTGCCCCGTTTGTGGCTCGGCCAGCATCACCAAGCGGCTGTCGGCGCCGCGCCTGAACGTGTCGCACCTGCATGCGCCGGCCCAGCCGCCCGCCTTGCCGGCTGGCGCGTCCGAGGCCGAGAAAATGGCGGCCGTGCAGGCCGTCGTCATGAAGCAGGTGCGGGCGCTGTTGCGCAACACCGAAAACGTCGGCCCCCGCTTTGCGGAAGAAGCCCGCCGCATCCACGACGGCGACGCCGACGAACGCCCCATCCGCGGCACCGCGACGCCCGAAGAACGCGAGGCCTTGGCCGAGGACGGCATCGAAGTCATGGCAGTGCCAGACTTCCTGGACGACGAACGCTTGCAGTAGGCACGTAGTACGCAATTAGCGCGCGCGCCGATTTCCGGATAGCGCGCCCATGAAAAAAGCCAGGCCCTGTTGTCAGGGGCCTGGCTTTTTCGTACCTGCTGCCGGATCTTACTGAACGCGGCTGCGGTATTCGTTCGTGCGGGTGTCGATTTCGATCTTGTCGCCAATGGCGCAGAACAACGGCACGTTCAGTTCGTAGCCGGTGTTGATCTTGGCCGGCTTGGTCACCTTGCCC
>RCUJ01000488.1_pt1 | contig 22915 bp, 21 predicted proteins | sample 2166321 | NCBI WGS metagenome assembly RCUJ01 (sample SAMN09932808, study PRJNA488358) | compost metagenome | feature: garden; material: soil; isolation source: compost soil in an enriched community after 118 h of incubation | place: Germany: Experimental Botanical Garden Goettingen | collected... | reverse complement strand
GCGGCGAGGATCGAGAACAGCTCGTAGCGCGGGCCGCCGCGGGCGGTGGGGGCGTCGACCTGCTGCGCGTCGAACCACTGGCGCCAGCCGTCGGGGCGGGTGCTCTGCTGCAGCAGCGGCATCTGTGCGATGGCTTCGGGCGACACGGCCTTGCCGTGGGGCAGCAATGAAGGGCTGCACACGGGCACCACGTCTTCGTGCATGAGCAGCAGCGCGCGCGTGCCGGCCCAGTTCTCGACCTGCGCGGGCGTGCCGGCGTACAGCGCGGCGTCGAACTCCGCGTCGGCGAAGAGGAAGGGGCGGGTGCGCGTCTCGATGTGCACCACCACGTCGGGCTGCAGCGCCGCAAAACCGCGCAGGCGCGGCACCAGCCAGCGCGTGGCGAAGGTGGGCACCGCCGCCAGCGACAGCGACCCGCCTTCGCCCTGGTGCGCCATGGCGTCGAGCGTGTCGCGCTCCATGGCCTCCAGGCGGCGGGCGATCTGGCGCGCGTAGGCGGCGCCGCTGGCCGTGAGCGCCACGCCGTGCCGCGTGCGGCGAAACAGCGCCACGCCCAGGAAGGCCTCGAGCGCCCCGACCTGGCGCGACACCGCGCTCTGCGTGAGCGCCAGTTCCTGCGCGGCGCGCGTGTAGCTCTCGTGGCGCGCGGCGGCGTCGAAGCACACGAGGGTCTGCAGGGGCGGGATCTTGCGGCGCATGTATGCCGGGAGTGTATGACTGGCGGATTGGTTTCACCAGTAAATCAACAAGATGTATCTCTCAAGATGTGCGTTGGACGCATATCTGGGTGAGGATTCATCGTTTGCGCCGGGCCTCCTGCGTGGCTACGATCGACCGCATTCCCCCTTCTTTTGTTTCTTCTTCCTTTTCCGGAGACATCCACATGGCCGCCAAAGCGCAATTCCACTGGGACGACCCCCTTCTTCTCGACCAGCAGCTGACCGACGAAGAACGCATGATCCGCGACGCGGCCAACGCCTACTGCCAGGAGCGCCTGGCGCCCCGCGTCATCGAAGGCTTCCGCACCGGCGAAACCGACCCCGCGATCTTTCGCGAAATGGGCGCGCTCGGCCTGCTCGGCCCGACGATCCCCGAGCAGTACGGCGGCCCCGGCCTGAACTACGTGGCCTACGGCCTGATCGCCCGCGAAGTCGAGCGCGTCGATTCGGGCTACCGCTCGATGGCCAGCGTGCAGAGCTCGCTGGTGATGGTGCCGATCTTCGAATTCGGCACCGAAGCACAGAAGCAGAAGTTCCTGCCCAAGCTCGCCACCGGCGAATGGATCGGCTGCTTCGGCCTGACCGAACCCGACCACGGCTCCGACCCCGGCAGCATGGCCACGCGCGCCAAGAAGGTGCCGGGCGGCTACTCGCTCAGCGGCTCGAAGATGTGGATCAGCAACTCGCCCATCGCCGACGTGTTCGTCGTGTGGGCCAAGGAAGTCAGCGAAAGCGGCACCGTCGGCCCGATCCGCGGCTTCGTGCTCGAAAAGGGCATGAAGGGCCTGAGCGCTCCTGCCATCCACGGCAAGGTCGGCCTGCGCGCCAGCATCACCGGCGAGATCGTGATGGACGGCGTGTTCTGCCCTGAAGAGAACGCGTTCCCCGAAGTGCAAGGCCTCAAGGGCCCGTTCACCTGCCTGAACAGCGCCCGCTACGGCATCTCGTGGGGCGCCATCGGTGCCGCCGAAGACTGCTGGCACCGCGCCCGCCAGTACACGCTGGACCGCAAGCAGTTCGGCCGCCCGCTCGCCGCCAACCAGCTCATCCAGAAGAAGCTGGCCGACATGCAGACCGAGATCACGCTGGGCCTGCAAGGCAGCCTGCGCCTGGGCCGCATGAAGGACGAAGGCATCGCCGCCGTCGAAATCACCTCGATCATGAAGCGCAACAACTGCGGCAAGTCGCTGGACATCGCCCGCATGGCGCGCGACATGATGGGCGGCAACGGCATCAGCGACGAGTTCGGCGTGGCGCGCCACCTGGTGAACCTGGAAGTGGTCAACACCTACGAAGGCACGCACGACATCCACGCCCTGATCCTGGGCCGCGCCATCACCGGCATCGCAGCGTTCGCGAACTGATCAGACGCATGAGCACCAAGCCCGCAGCACTCGACGGCATCAAGGTCCTCGATCTGTCCCGCGTGCTCGCGGGCCCGTGGTGCACGCAGATCCTCGCGGACCTGGGCGCCGACGTCGTCAAGATCGAACGCCCCGGCGTCGGCGACGACACGCGCACCTGGGGCCCGCCCTTCGTGAAGGACGCGAACGGCCACGACACCGACCAGGCCAGCTACTTCACCTCCTGCAACCGCAACAAGCGCTCGGTCACCATCGACATGGCCACGCCCGAAGGGCAGACGCTGCTGCAGCAGATGGCGGCGCAGGCCGACATCGTGGTCGAGAACTTCAAGACCGGCGGCCTCAAGCAGTACGGCCTCGACCAGGAAAGCCTGCGCGCGGCCAACCCGCGCCTCATCTACTGCAGCGTGACCGGCTTCGGCCACGACGGCCCCTACGCCGAGCGCGCGGGCTACGACCTGATGATCCAGGCCATGACCGGCATGATGAGCATCACCGGCCGCCCCGACGGCGAACCCGGCGGCGGCCCGCTGCGCGTGGGCGTGGCGCTCACCGATCTCTTCACCGGCGTGTACGCCAGCACCGCCATCCTCGCGGCGCTGCAGGTGCGCGACCGCACCGGCGAAGGCCAGCACATCGACATGGCGCTGCTCGACGTGGGCATGGCCATCCTCGCCAACCAGGCGAGCGCTTTTCTCAACACCGGCAAGGCGCCGGGCCGCCAGGGCAACACGCACCCGAGCCTCGCGCCTTATCAAGACTTTCCGACGCAGGACGGCGCGATGCTGCTGGCCATCGGCAACAACGGCCAGTTCGCGCGCTTCTGCGAAGCCGCCGGCCACGCCGGGTGGGCCGCCGACGAACGCTTTGCGACCAACACGCTGCGCGTGAAACACCGCGGCGTGCTGATCCCGATGATGGAAGAACTCACGCGCACCCGCACCACCGCCGACTGGGTCGCGCTGCTCGAAGACAAGGCCGTGCCCTGCGGCCCCATCAACGACATCGCGCAGGCCTTCGACGACGCGCAGGTCCAGGCGCGCGGCCTGGCCGTCACGCTGCCGCGCGATGCGGGCGACGGCATCGCCAGCATCACCGGCGTGGCGAGCCCGCTGCGCCTCACGGCCACGCCGCCGGTGCTGCGCCGCGCACCGCCCGCGCTCGGGCAGCACACGCAGGAGGTGCTGGCCGAGATGGGCGTCGACGCCTCGCGCTTCGAGGCATTGCGCGCGGCCGGGGTGGTCTGACACACTGGCGGGCATGACGCGCCCGCCTGCTTCGTCTCCTGTTGCTTCCGCAGCCGATGCGGCCCCGTTCGCGGTGCTGCGCATCGACCACGTCGTGCTGCGCGTGCGCGACGCCGCGCGGTCCATGGCCTTCTACTGCGACGTGCTCGGCTGCACGCTCGAGAAGCGCCGCGACGACCTCGGCCTCGTGCACCTGCGCGCCGGCAGCAGCCTCATCGACCTCGTCACGCACGACGGCAAGCTGGGCCGCCAGGGCGGCGCACTGGCCGGGCGCGAAGGCCGCAACGTCGATCACCTCTGCCTGCGCATCGAGCCCTTCGACGAAGCCGCGATCCGCGCGCGCATGGCGCGGCACGGCGTGCCGGTGCAGGGCGAGGTGCAGAACAACTTCGGGGCCGAGGGCAACGGGCCTTCGATCTACCTCGAAGATCCCGACGGCAATGGTGTTGAACTGAAGGGGCCTGCGGCCTAGCCGCCGCGCCCCATCACCGCCACCGCGAACACCACCACGCCCAGCGCGAGGTTCAGCGTCACCAGCTGGCGCACGGTATTGAGCCGCGCGGCCGCCACGGGCCAGGCGCTGTCGTCCACCGCGCGGCGCAGGGCGCGGAACACCGAAGCGCGGATGTAGACGTAGATCGCCGCCATCACGAGCGCGATGCCCATCATGGCCTCGACGCGCCAGTGCACGGCGCGAAAGCCGCCGGTCGCGAGGATCATCGCGAAGCCGCTCACGAACAGCAGCGTGACCGACGCGTCCACCCCGATGAAGAAACGCCGCAGCGTCGCGGCCATCATGCGCAGGCGCAGCGGCGGCTCCAGCGTGGCGACGGCGGCGGGGCGCACCGCGAAGTGCATGACGGCCATGCCGCCGACCCAGAAGGCGGCGCACAGCAGGTGAATGAAGAGGGGAGCGAGGTAGGACATGGGGTCCGATCAGAACACCGAACCGTGCGCGCACGCAACGCAAGCCCCCATGCCCTTCAACCCGTCGCGCCGCGCCCGCGCGTGCTCGCACGGGGCTTGCCGATGCCCGTGCCCGCGATCGAATCGGCATAGCGCTTCATGTCCGCCACCACCTGCCGCAGCAGCGTCGCCGCGGCCGGCGGCAGCAGGCGGCCGTGGCGCGACACGATGTGCGAGCGCCCCTGCGACAGCAGCGGGTTCTTCATCGGCAGCTCGACCAGCGACGGGTGGTCGGCATTGGGCGTGAGCGAGATGCGCGTGCCCAGCGTGTAGCCCAGGCCCGCCGACACGAAGTGGCCCAGCGCGCTGAACGAGGTGGTGGTCAGCAGCGCGGGCAGCCGCACGCCCTCGCTGATCTCGGCCGCCTCGATGTGCTGGCGCACGCCGAAGTTGCGGTGCAGCGTGGCGCCGGGGTAGGGCAGCAGGTCGGCCAGCTTCAGCGGGCGATCGAGCTGCGCGAGCGGGTGTGAGCCCAGCACCATGGCCTGGATCGGCTGCGCGTGCGACTGGTGCGAGGTGAGCCGCTCGTCCTTCGGCGGCTGGAACAGCATGCCGATGTGGGCACGTTCCTCGATCACGCGGCGCACGATCTCGTCGGTGCTGGCGACGTCGAGGTTCACCGTGATCTTCGGGTGGCTGGCCATGAAGATGCGCAGGCTGTGCCGCATGAGCCAGTCGACATAGCCTTCGCCGGCCACGATGTCGATGTGGCCGCTCTCGATCTTGCGGATGCTGTCCATCTGCGCCAGCAGGTGCTGCTTCTGCCCCTGCTGCCTTCGCACATAGCCGGCCAGCAGCTGGCCTGCGTCGGTGGGCACCACGCCGCGTCCGTGGCGCTCCAGCAGCGGCAGGCCGCACTCGGTCTCCAGGATGCCGATGGCGCGGCTCACGGCCGACGGGTCCATGTCGAGCACGTCGGCCGCGCCGCGCACCGAGCCGCTGTCGAGCACCTGCATGAAGTAGCGCACCCGGCGGGTGTCGAGCTTGTCGTCCATGGCGGTCGTCTCCGAGTGTTGCATTCAATGCAACGAATATCCTTATTTGCGGTCATTGATGCAAGAGGCTCGCCGCCTGAAACTCGCCGGCACCCCTCGAAAACGCCCACCCATGACCTCCGCTGCCTCCACGATTGCAGCCGTAGCGCCTTCCAGCGCCGCCGGCAAATTCAAGCTCCTCGTCGTCACCCTGGTCCTCGTGGCCGTGGCCGAACTCATCGGCCCGACGCAGTTCAGCGTCGGCCCCGGCAAGGTGGTGCTGCTGCCGATGCTGTGGGCGCTGCTCATGGCCGCCGCCTGGGGCATCGCGCACCGGCGCGTGCCGGGCGTGGTGCGCGTGGCCACGGCGCAGCAGTCGCTGGCCGGCGGCCTGCTCAACGCGGGCCTGCTGCTGTTCGTGGTGAAGCTGGGCCTCACGGTCGGCGCCGCGCTGCCGCAGGTGAAGCAGGCCGGCTGGGCGCTGCTGTTCCAGGAGTTCGGCCATGCGCTGGGCACCCTGGCGCTGGGCCTGCCGCTGGCGCTGCTGCTGGGCATCAAGCGCGAGGCCGTGGGCGCCACCTTCTCGGTGGGCCGCGAGGGCAACCTCGTGATCATCGGAGAGAAGTACGGCATGGCCTCGCCCGAAGGTCGCGGCGTGCTGGCCGAGTACATCACCGGCACCGTGCTGGGCGCGCTCTTCATCGCGGTGCTGGCGGGCTTCATCGCCAGCCTGCACATCTTCGACCCGCGCTCGCTGGCCATGGGCGCCGGCGTGGGCTCGGGCAGCCTGATGGCGGCGGCGCTGGGCGCCATCGCCGCGCAGAGCCCGCCCGAGATGCTGCCGCAGCTCACGGCGATTGCCGCCGCGTCGAACCTGCTGACCACCGTGGCCGGCTTCTACTTCACGCTGTTCCTGTCGCTGCCGCTGTGCTCGTGGCTCTACGGCAAGCTGGAGCCGGTGCTGGGCCGCTTCTCGAAGCATGGCGCACAACAAGGCGCCGCCGTGGACGCGGGCGCGAACGTCTCGAGCGCCGACGTGGCCCACGCCGCGCCGACCTCGCTGCGCGACACGCTGCTGGCCTGGCTGGTGGTGGGCGGCGGCGTGCTCATCGGCAATGCCGTGACCTACAAGGTGCCGGTGCTGGTGTCGCTCGAAGGCGTGCTCGCCGTGGTGGCGATTGCCGGCGCCGTCGAAGCCATCAAGCGCTTCGTGCCGCGCCTGCCGATGGTGCTGGTGCTGTCGGTGGTGGCCACCGTGGTCGGCATCCCGGGCCTGTTCCCGTTCTCCGACGCGCTGATCGCGATCACCGCCAAGCTCAACTTCCTGGCCTTCACCACGCCGGTGCTGGCGCTGGCCGGCTTCTCGGTCGCGAAAGACCTGCCCGTGTTCCGCCGCCTCGGCTGGCGCATCGTGGTGGTGTCGCTCACCGCGACGGCCGGCACCTTCCTCGGCGCCACGTTCATCGCCGAGTTCTTCCACTGATTTCATCCCACGAGAGATTCACGCCATGTACCGCGACCCCGAGATTGCCGAAGACACCCGTGCCCGCATGCTCAGCTGGCGCCGCGACATCCACGCCAACCCCGAGACCGCCTTCGAAGAGCACCGCACCGCCAACGTGGTGGCCAATGCGCTGATGCTCATGGGCCTGCCCGTGCACCGCGGCCTGGCCGGCACCGGCGTGGTCGGCACGCTGAAGAACGGCGAGGGCCCCAGCATCGCGCTGCGCGCCGACCTCGACGCGCTCAACATGCAGGAGCTGGGCACGCAGGCCCATGCCTCGAAGTGCGCCGGCAAGATGCACGCCTGCGGCCACGACGGCCACACGGCCATGCTGCTGGGCGCGGCCGAGCACCTGTCGCGCCACAAGCCCTTCCAGGGCACGGTGCACTTCGTGTTCCAGCCCGCCGAGGAAAACGAAGGCGGCGGCCGCGTGATGGTGGAAGAGGGCCTGTTCGAGCAGTTCCCGGCCGACGCCGTCTACGGCATGCACAACTTCCCGAGCCTGCCGCGCGGGCGCTTCGCGATCCGCAAGGGCACCATGACGGCCTTTCTCGACACCTTCGAGATCGTCATCACCGGCAAGGGCGCCCACGGCGCCATGCCCGAGACCGGCATCGACTCGGTGGTGATCTCGGCCCAGCTCATCAACGCGCTGCAGACCATCGTGAGCCGGCGCACCGGCGCCACCGACGCGGCCGTGGTCAGCGTCACGCAGATCCACGGCGGCGACACCTGGAACGTCATTCCCGAAACCGTGGTGCTGCGCGGCACCGTGCGCACGCTCGACGCCGCCATCCAGGACAAGACCCAGGCGGCGATGCAGCAGATCTGCGACGGCGTGGCCGCCACGCACGGCGCCAAGGTGGCGCTCGAATACCGCCGCGGCTACCCCGGCGTGGTCAACACGCCGGCCGAGACCGACGCGGCCATCGCGGCGGCGGCCAGCCTGGTCGACCTCGAGCAGGTGCACACCGACATCCCGCCCGCCATGGGCTCGGAAGACTTCGCCTTCATGCTGCAAAAGCGCCCCGGCGCCTACATCGGCATCGGCGCGGGCGAGGGCCCGAACGACCCGAACGTGCACAACCCGTACTACGACTTCAACGACAACATCCTGCCGCTCGGTGCGGCCTACTGGGTGGCGCTGGTCAAACAGCAGCTTCCGGTCGCATGATGCGCTGATGCTCTCCGCCTTCGACATCTTCAAGATCGGCATCGGCCCGTCCAGTTCGCACACCGTCGGGCCGATGCGCGCCGCGCTGCTGTTCGCGCAATCGCTCGAACGGCGCGGCCTGCTCGCGCAGGTGGCGCGCCTGCACGTCGACCTGTTCGGCTCGCTCGGCGCCACCGGCCACGGCCACGCGACCGACCAGGGCGTGATCCTGGGCCTCTTCGGCGACGCGCCCGACACCGTGCGACCCGAGACCGTGCAGCCGCGCCTGGACGCGCTGCGCCGCACCGGCCAGCTCGCGCTGCTGGGCACCACGCCCATCGCCTTCGACCGCGTGCGCGACATCGCCTTTCGCGGCGAAGAGTCGCTGCCCGAGCACCCGAACGCGATGCGCTTCACCGCCTTCGCGGCCGACGGCGCCGTGCTGGCCGAAGGCACCTACTTCTCGGTCGGCGGCGGCTTCGTCGTCGAGGGCGGGCAAGCGGTGGCGCAAACGGCAGCCGCTGCAGCGGCCGTGCCGCATCCCTTCACGACCGGCGACGAACTCATGGCGCAGTGCCGCGCGCACGGCATCTCCGTGGCCACGCTGGTGCTGCGCAACGAATGCGTGTGGCGGCCCGAGGCCGACGTGCGCGCGGGCCTGCTGCGCATCTGGGGCGTGATGCAGCAGTGCGTGCAGCGCGGCTTCGGCATCGACAACCCGCTGGCCGCGCAGGCGCTGCCCGGCCCGCTGCGCATGCGCCGCCGCGCGCCCGAGCTGCACCGCGAGCTGCTGGCGCAGGCCGGCGCCGCCGATCCGCTCGCGGCCATGGACTGGGTCAACGCCTTCGCGATGGCGGTGAACGAGGAGAACGCGGCCGGCGGCCGTGTCGTCACCGCGCCCACCAACGGCGCGGCCGGCGTGGTGCCCGCCGTGATGCACTACTACCAGCGCTTCGTGCCGCAGGCCAGCGACGAGGGCATCGTCGACTTCCTGCTCACCGCCGCGGCCATCGGCATGCTCTACAAGACCAACGCCTCCATCTCGGGCGCCGAGGTCGGCTGCCAGGGCGAGGTCGGCGTGGCCTGCTCGATGGCGGCGGGCGCGCTCGCCGCCGTGCTCGGCGCCACGCCCGCGCAGGTCGAGAACGCGGCCGAGATCGGCATGGAGCACAACCTGGGCCTGACCTGCGACCCGGTCGGCGGCATGGTGCAGATTCCCTGCGTGGAGCGCAACGCGATGGGCGCCGTGAAGGCCATCAACGCCTCGCGCATGGCGCTGCGCGGCGACGGCAGCCACTACGTCTCGCTCGACGCCGTGATCCGCACCATGAAGCAGACCGGCGAGGACATGAAGTCCACGTACAAGGAGACCTCGCTGGGGGGGCTTGCGGTCAACGTGGTGGAGTGCTGAGGCAGCAAGGCTGGCGTCGCTGCGTCAGAATGCGAAGCTCGTCGCGCCGGGCCCCGCAGCCCCCAGGTTCCCACGTCGTTTCCAAGGCGCACGACTTTCAGGAGTCGAGATGCCCATGGCCGGTCTTCCGCGCAGTCTCTTGCCCGGCGTGTTGCGCACCGCGCTGTCTGCCGTGCTGCTGCTGTGCGCCGCGCACGCCGTGCCCGCGGCCGGCGTGTTCCCCGCCGCGCAGTGGGCCACCCCGAGCGTGGCTGAACCGAGCCACTGGTCCGAAGCGAAGCTCAAGGTGGCCGATGCGTTTGCCGCATCGATCAAGTCCGACGCCTACCTCGTGATCGACAAGGGCGTGCTCGTGCATGCCTACGGCGACATCGACAAGCCGATGAACCTGGCCTCGGTGCGCAAGAGCGTGCAGAGCGTGCTCTACGGCATTCACGTCGGCCGCGGCGAGATCGACCTGGACCAGACGCTGGGCCAGCTCGGCATCGGCGACAAGGACGGGCTCAGCGACACCGAACGCACGGCCACCGTGCGGCAGCTGCTGCAGCTGCGCTCGGGTGTCTACCATCCGGCCGCCTACGAGACCGCCCAGGCCAAGGCCGAGCGACCGGCCCGGGGCAGCCATGCGCCGGGCGAGTTCTGGTACTACAACAACTGGGACGCCAACGTGCTGGGCACCATCTTCGAACGCCGCACCGGACGCAGCGTCTTCGAGGCGCTGAAGACCGACCTGGCCGAACCGCTGCAGTTCCAGGATTTCCGCTACCCGCAGGACACCGAGTCCCGGCTCGAACGCAGCTCCGAGCACCCGGCCCAGGTGATGCATCTGTCGGCGCGCGACCTGGCCCGCATCGGCCTGCTGATGGCGCGCGACGGCATGTGGCACGACAAGCGCATCGTCCCGGCCGGCTGGGTGACCGAAAGCACCACCTCGTACACGACCGTCGGACCCGGCTGGAGCGGCTATGGCTATCTGTGGTGGGTGCCGCTCAAGGGCTTTCCGTTCTGGCAGCGCGGGCCCAATCAGCTGCTCCTGGCCGTGGGTGCCGGCGGCCAGTTCATGATGGTCGATCGCAAGCGCGACCTCGTCGTGGTGCACCGTGTCGACAACAGCAAGGGCTGGTTCCAACGCAGCGAGGTCCGCACCGACCAGTTCGCCGTGCTCGCGGCACACATCCTCGCGGCTGCACCGGTGGCCTCACCTGCGGCCGCCACCCCTCCCTGAACCCCAAAGGAAAGATGAGGCTCTCATGACCCGCTCCATCGCGCAGAAGCGCGCAGACTTTCGCGCGCTCCACACCCAAGGCTGCTTCGTCATTCCCAACCCCTGGGACACCGGCAGCGCGCGCTACCTCGAAGGCCTGGGCTACCAGGCGCTGGCCACCACCAGCTCGGGCTTCGCGTGGTCGCGCGGCCATGCCGACGGCGCCCTGTCGCGCGACCAGATCCTGGCGCACCTGCGTGAACTCGTGGCCGCCACCGACCTGCCGGTGAACGCCGACTTCGAGAACGGCTTCGCCGCCGACGCGCAGGGCGTGGCCGAGAGCGTGCGCCTCGCAGTCGAGACCGGCGACGCTGACGGCGCCCTATCGCGCGACCAGATCCTCGCGCACCTGCGTGAACTCGTGGCCGCCACCGACCTGCCGGTGAACGCCGATTTCGAGAATGGCTTTGCCGTCGACGCGCAGGGCGTGGCCGAGAGCGTGCGCCTCGCGGTCGAGACCGGCGTGGCGGGCCTGTCGATCGAGGACTCGACCGGCAACCCCGACGATCCGCTGTTCCCCATCGACGTCGCGGTCGAGCGCCTGCGCGCCGCGCGCCGGGCCATCGACGCGGCAGGCGGCGACACGCTGCTCGTGGGCCGCGCCGAGAACTTCTTTGCCAACCGCCCCGACCTCGAGGACACCATCGCGCGCCTGCGTGCGTACGCCGAGGCCGGCGCCGACTGCCTCTACGCGCCCGGCATCAAGACGCGCGAGCAGATCGCCGCCGTGGTGGCCGCCGTCGCGCCCAAGCCGGTCAACCTGCTGGTCGGCGCGACCAGCGAGCTCACGATGGCGGACATCGCCGCGCTCGGCGTGCGCCGCGTGAGCGTGGGCGGCGGCATGGCGCGCGCGGCCTGGGGCGGCTTCATCCGCGCCGCGCGCACGCTGGCCGAGCAGGGCCGCTTCGACGGCTTTGCCGATGCCACGCCGGGCACCGAGCTGAACGCCTTCTTCCGTCCGTTCGCCGACTAGTTTTCAGCACCGTGGATGCGCTGCTCGCCGAGATCCGCGCCTGCCGCGCATGCGAGGCGCACCTGCCGCTCGGGCCGCGCCCGATCGTGCAGGCCAGTGCGAGCGCGCGGCTGCTGATCGTCGGCCAGGCGCCCAGCCTCACGGTGCACCAGACCGGCGTGCCGTGGAACGACAAGAGCGGCGACCAGCTGCGCCGCTGGCTCGGCATCGACCGCGAGGTGTTCTACGACGCGACGCGCATCGCGATCGTGCCGATGGGCTATTGCTACCCGGGCCGAGGCACCAGCGGCGACCTGCCGCCGCGCAAGGAATGCGCGCCGCTGTGGCACGACCGCCTGCTGGCGCAGATGCCGCACGTCGCGCTGACCTTGCTCATCGGCCAGTACGCGCAGCGCCACTTCCTCGGCAAGACCGCGCGCGGCGGCGTGACGGAGACCGTCGAGGCCTTTGCGGACTACGCACCGCGCTTCGTCCCGCTGCCGCATCCGTCGCCGCGCAACACCGCGTGGTTCCAGCACCACCCGTGGTTCGAGCGCGACGTGTTGCCAGTGCTGCGGGAACGTGTCCAGCAGGCGCTCAGCGCGCCTTCTTCCTAGGGGCCGCCGGCCGCCTCGGCGGCTTCGCCTCCAGCACCAGCTCGGCCGGCAGCGCATCGTTCCACGACTCGGTGAAGTAGGCGCGGTCGCTCGGCACCAGCTGCGGCAGCACCTCGCGCAGCAGGCCCAGCGACTGCTCGGCCGCCTTCAGGTCGCCCGCATGCGCCGCGTACCACGCGTGTTCGAACAGCAGGCTGCCCTGCTGGAGGCCGGGGTAGCGGCGTCGCCCGGCCTGGTGGTCGGCCAGCCGCGCCTGCGCCACGTCGACCCAGCGTGCGGGCCAGTTCGCGGTGTCGAAGGCGTCGGCGAGCGGGCCCGCGAGCTTGGAGACCGCGGCCGGGTCGAGCGGCTTCTGTGCGCGGAACTGCGCGAGCGTGGGTTGCGTCTCTGGTTTGCAGTGACCGCGCGCGATGCGCATCAGGTAGATCGCGTTCCATGCCGAGCGGCCCTGGCCGTCGGTGTGGCCGCACAGCCATTCGCTGAAGGCGATCCATTGCACCGCGCGGCGCGTGGTGTCGGCCCGGTGGCCGTCGTGCGCGAGCGCCGGCAGGTCGCCCAGGCCCACGCGGTCGAACAGCCACGCGGCCATGCCCATGTTGGCCGCCACGTGCTGCGCGGCATCGAAGGAGTGCGACTCGAAGGCCGCGGCCAGCGCCTCGCCGAAGCGCTGCAGCGACTCTTCGGCGAGTGCCGCGGCGGCCGGGCGGTCGTCGGCGGCCAGCGCGAGGGCGCGCGAGCGGCAGGCCAGCGCCCACAGGTTGCACCACTCGAAGCGCACGTCGGGGTGGTGGCGCAGCACCAGCGCGCGCGCCGGGTCTTGCGCCATGCCGCCCAGCAGCGACTGCGCCAGCGGCAGGTCGCGCGCGGTGTAGGCGCACCAGGCCGAGACGATGCACTCCATCGCGCCGAGGTAGTCGTTGCCCGCCACGTGGTGCGCGAGCCGCTGTTTCTTGAGCGCCTGCAGCCGCCGGCGCGCCTGTTCGTTGTCGCCGAGCCGGCGCCACAGCATGGCCTCGTTGAGCGTGACCAGCGCGCGCTGGAAGTCGCTCGCGGCCAGCGTGCCGGCCAGGCGGATGGCTTCGAGCGCGCTGCCGCCGGCTCCGCCCGCCACCGGCGACATCAGCCGGCCCTGCCGCGCGGCCTGCTGCGAGGCGACCAGCTGCTTCCAGAAGGCGGCGTCCTGCAGGTGCACGGCGTCGGGCGGCGTGATCGTGCCGACGGCCTGCGCCTTGCGGGCGCGCAGGCCGAGGAACGACGCCACCTCGGCGGCGGTCGCCGGGCGGTTGTCCACGAGCAGGCGCAGGCGCTTGGCCTGCGCGGCCGGCAGCCAGAACGGGCCCTGGCTGCGCCGCTCGGCGTTGAGAAAGCGCGGCTCGCGCTGCAGGTCTTCGCCCCAGCCGACCTCCAGGCCCCAGGCCTTGAAGTCGCGGAACGCGCGGCTCACGACCATGCGCAGCGTGCTGGCGTCGGACACCTCGCCGCGCAGGTCGGCCAGCCGCACGACACCGCTGCCGCCGCCGTGGGCATGGGCGTGCTGCATGCGCACCAGCAGCCACAGCGACTGGAAGGCCGCGCGCCGTCCGTCGACGGACTGCGGCGAGGTGAGTTCGATGGAAAGAAGGGCAGGGGAGGCGGTGGAGGGCACGCCCCGGATTGAACCTCAAATTGCCCGCGGCTTCCTGAAGAAACCGCAGGCGAGGTCCAGCGGGTCAGTAGCGGCTGCGGTCGACCAGCTCGGGCACTTCGCTGCGGCCGATGCCCAGGTCGCGCAGGTCGTGGTCGCTCATGCCGGCCAGCAGCAGCACGTCGTCGCGGGCGCGGCGGCGTGTCACGGCGCGGCGGCGCCAGTCGTGCAGGGCGTGCAGCAGGCGTTGATGAAAAGACGGTGGCTTCGGCGCGGTCACGGTGGGCTCCTGGTAGGGGAGCGCTCATCTTCCGGCGGCGCGTGCTATTGTGGAAGTTGAGATTTCTGACACCTTCAATCAGCATTCCTGATGCGACAGCTCAACCTCGACCAACTGCGCACCCTCATCGCCATCGCCGACCTGGGCACCTTCTCGGCGGCGGCGCAGGCGCTGCACCTGGCGCAGCCCACCGTGAGCCTGCACATCAGCGAGCTCGAATCGCGCCTGGGCGCGCAGCTGGTGGTGCGCGGCAACCGCCGCGTCACGCCCACCGCGGCCGGCGCGGCGCTGGTCGAGCGCGGGCGCAAGCTGCTGCGCGACACCGACGAGGCGGTGGAGGCCGTCAAGCGCCAGGCCGAGGGCCGCACGGGCCGCGTGCGGCTGGGCACCTCCACCGGCGTGGTGGTCGACCTGCTGCCGCAGGTGCTCGAGGCGCTGGGCGTGGGCCATGCGGGCATCGACGTCGAGGTGAGCATCCTCGGCTCGGCCGAGGCGATGGCGCGGCTGGCGGCGGGCACGCTCGACATCGGCCTGGTGGCGATGCCGCAGCCGCCGCAGCGCGAGCTGGTGGTCACGCCGTGGCGCACGCAGCCCATGATGGCCTTCGTGCCGCCGCGCTGGAAGGCGCCCAAGCGCGCCACGCCGGCCTGGCTGGCGACGCAGCCGCTGATCTTCAACGACGCGACCACGCACATGTACCGGCTGTCGATGGAGTGGTTTGCCGCGGCTGGCTTTGCGCCGCGCGCGCGCATCGAACTCAACTACGACGCGGCGATCCGCAGCCTGGTGGCGGCGGGCTATGGCGCGGCGCTGCTGCCGCTGCAGCAGACCACCGACGCGGCGCTCAACGAGCGCATGCAGATCGTGCCGGTCACGCCCAAGCTCACGCGCCGCCTGGGCATCGCGCACCGCCCGCACGCCACGCTCGACGGCGCCACGCAGAGCGTGCTGAAGGTGCTGACGGCGTTCCGCCAGCTCTGAGGGCCGTCAGCCCGGCCCGGGCTTGGGGCCGCGCGTGCCCAGCGAGAGGATCTCGTTGGCGTTGACGATGGCCGCGGCGATGTCTTCCATGGTGGTGCGCTTGCTCATGGCCTGTTCGCGGATCAGGTCGTGGGCCTGGCCTTCGGACACGTCGTGCGTCTTCATGAGGATGCTCTTGGCCTCGGCCAGCTGGCGCACGCCGAGCAGCTTGGCCTCGGTCTTGCGCAGGCGCCGCGCGAGCGAGCGGCTTTCCTTGTGGGCTTCGCGCGCGACCACCAGCGCCGACAGCAGGCCGAACGAGCGCACCGGCGACGGCAGCACGGCCTTGGCGCGGATCTCGAGCACGGCCTCGACGATGGTCGGGTTCTCGTAGGTCACGACGGCGATGACGGCGGGGGCGTCCTCGCTCTGGGTCCATTCGAAGCGCAGGTTGATGAAGTCGGGCTGCACGGCCATGAAGGCCACGTCGATGCCCTCGGGCAGGTGCTGCACGGGCGGCCAGAAGGCCTGCACCTGGCAGCCGATGCGCTGCAGTTGCTGGGTGAGCTGCCGGCCGTCTGCGTCGTCGGGGTGGATCACCGCGATCTTCAGCAGCCGCAGCTCCTTGAGCTGCGGTGGCGTCACCCGCAGGGTGTGTCGCTTGGGGGCTGTGCTGTCCACGGTCAGGTCTTTCGCGGGACGCGCCTTGAAGCCTCGCCGGCAACGGGAAGAAAGCAGCGCGACCTCATCCTAGAGCTCCAGCGCATCGAGCCGCGCCGTCCAGTCGCCCAGCGAGTGCGTGACGAGGTACGGGTCCGGGTACACCGGGCGCGTCGCCTGGCGCACGATGGTGAACTGCCCGTGCGCGTCGACGCGGCCGATGCGCGGGTACAGGCAGGTGTGGTGGTTGGTCGGGTCGATCTTCACGCGGCCCTGCGGCGCATCGAACTCGCTGCCCAGGATGTGCGGCAGGATCTCCGCGATGCCGTCCGTGCCCGCCTGCCGGAAGGCGTTGGCGAAGATGTGCATCTGGAAGTACGAGGCCTCCCAGCACAGGTTGGGCACGCAGCCGTCGCCGAAGCGCGCGCGCAGACGCGCCAGGCAGCGCTGGTTGGCGGGCGAATCGATCGACTGGAAATACGGCGCCGCCGTGAAATGGCCCGTGGCCACGCCGGGGCCCATCTGCGAAATCTCGGCCTCCGAGGTGGTGAGGCTCGAGATGGGCATCGTCTTCGGGTCGAAGCCGGCCTCGGCGTACGCGCGGTACAGGCTGGCGGTGGAATCGCCCACCACCGTCGAGAAGATGAAGTCGGGCCGCTTGTCGCGGATGTCGTCCATGATCGCGCGGTAGTCCTTCTCGGTGGCGTCCAGCGCCACGTAGCGCTCGCCGAGCTTTTCGCTGCCGGGGCGCTGCATCACCAGCTCGCCCATGATGCGGTTCGACTCGTAGGGGTAGATGTAGTCGGAGCCGATCAGGTACACGCGCGCGCCGAAGTTCGTGGTCATGAACTCGGCCAGCTGCACGCTGTTCTGGTTGGGCGCCGCGCCGGTGTAGATCACGTTGCCCGAGTACTCGAAGCCTTCGTACAGCGTGGGGTAGAACAGCAGCTTGTTCCACTTCTCGATCACCGGGATCACGGCCTTGCGGCTGCTCGACATGTAGCAGCCGAAGAGCACGTTGACGCGGTCCTGCACGATCAGCCGCTCGGCCAGCTGGGCGTAGCGCACGGGGTTCGATTGCGGGTCGTAGCGCACGGCCACGAGTTCGCGGCCGTCGACGCCGCCGGCCGCGTTGATCTCCTCGATGGCCAGCAGCGCGCCCTGCAGCTGCGACAGGCCGATGGTCGAGGTGACGCCGGTCTCGGAATACAGAATGCCGACGCGAAGAGGGTCCCTGTCAGCCACTGGGGTGTCTCCTGGATGTGTGGGCCCTCATTGTGTGCTCCTCCCTGGCTTTCTTCATTCGGTCGGTCAATGGGCGGCGGCCAGCCGCGTGCTCATGCGGGCCAGCCGCGCGGGCAGGCTGCGCGCGTCGTCGGCGATGCAATAGTTGCGCCAGCCGAAGATGCGCCGCACGTACGCGTCGGCCGCGCCGTCCACCGCGATGCAGGCGCTGCGCACGCCGGCGTCGCGCGCCTCGGCCACGGCCTGGCGGGCGTCTTCGATCAGGTACTTCGGGTCGTGCACGTCGATGTCCGAGGGCGCGCCGTCGGTCACCAGCAGGATCGCGCGCGGCCCGGCCGGCTCGGCCTGCAGGTGCGAGGCCGCATGGCGCAGCGCGGCGCCCATGCGCGTCGAGTAGCGCCCGCGCACCGCGCCGATCATGGCGCGCGAGGGCACGGCCAGCGGCTGGCCGAATTCGAGCAGGCGGTAGTAGTACACCTCGGCGCGCGTGTTCGACGAGAAGCCGTGGATGGCGAGCCGGTCGATGCCGCGCGCGTTCGAGGCGGCGAGCAGCAGCGCGGCCTGCTTCTCCAGGTCGAGCAGCGAGACTGCGCCGTGGCCCGCGTCGTTGGCCGACTCGGAGAGGTCGAGCAGCACCAGCACGCTCGACGGGCGCGGCCCCTTGCCGGGGCGCATGAACAGCCGCGCATCGGGCCGCAGGCGCAGGCGGCGATCGACCAGCACCTCGATGGCCGCGTTGAGGTCGATGTCGTCGCCTTCCCACTGCCGGCGCAGGCGGTGCGTGCGGTCGAGGTGGCGCGCGCGGGGCAGGGCGAGCGGCACGATGCGCTCATGGCCCGGCGCTCCCGAAGTGCCCGCCGCGCCCAGGCCCTGCCACGCGGGCAGCTTCTCGATCACCGTGCACCAGTCGGGGCGCAGGCGCTCCTGCGTGCGGTCCCATTCGGGGTAGGTGTAGCGGCCGAGTTCCATCTCGGCGATGCCTTCGGGTGGCGCGTCGCTGCCTTCGTTCGGTGCATCGGAAGGTGGCGGTGGCCGCACGCCGGTCTGCTGCAGCGCGATGGCGTCGTCGGGCGGCGTCTCGACCTCGCCGAAGTCCCACAGGTAGCTGTTGTCGTCGCGCCAGGGCGCGGGCACGGCGTAGTCCTGCGGCTCGAAGCGCACGCGCATCTGGCCCAGGTCGTTGGCGAGGATCGAGGCGACGGCGCGGAAGGCGTCGTAGTCTTCCAGCCCCGCGCGGGCGACCGTCTCGTCGAACAGGCGGCGCGCCTTGTTCACCCAGTGGTTGTCGTCGGGCGCCTCGGCGCGCAGCAGCACGCGGTCCATGCGCGCGACCAGCGCGGCAAAGCGCAGGTCCAGCGGATCGGGCGCGGGCGGCAGCGCGGCGACGAACCAGCCGTGCAGGCCGGGAAAGTCGCGGCACAGCAGCCGCTCGACGCGCGCGTCTTCGAGGGCCGAGACCACGGCGATGCCCATGGGCTTGAGCGCGCGCGACGGTCGCGCGGGCGTCGAGTGGCGCAGGTGCGCGACCGCATGCGCGACCATCGCGCGGTGCAGGCGCACGGCCTCGTCGCCCTCGGGCAGCAGCAGCCGGCGGCCCGCGAGCACAGTGCGCACCGCACGCGCACCGGCCAGCGGCTGCACGTCGACATCGACGCCGGCCAGCCCGCGCGCCAGCAGCGAGAGGGCGCCGTGCCCGTCGTTCATCCGAACTGCGCCTCGACAAAGCCCTGCAGCGCGCTCGCCATGTCGGGGTCGTCGGTGAGGGCGCGCGTCATCGTCATGTCGCAGCTGTCGCGCGGCGACACGCCGTCGCGGATCAGCACGCCCGCGTAGATCAGCATGCGCGTCGACACGCCCTCGTCGAGCCCGCGGTGCTTGAGCTCGCGCGAGCAGTGCGCAATGGCCACCAGCTTCGCGGCGAGCCCGGGCTCGACGCCGGCCTCGTGCGCGACGATCTCCGCTTCGAGCGCGCCGTCGGGGTAGTCGAACTCCAGCGCCGCGAAGCGCTGGCGCGTCGAGGGCTTCATGTCCTTCGCGCTGCTCTGGTAGCCGGGGTTGTACGACACCACCAGCTGGAAGTCGGGGTGCGCGTGCACCAGCTCGCCCTTCTTGTCCAGCGGCAGGATGCGGCGCGCGTCGGTCAGCGGGTGGATCACCACGGTGGTGTCCTGCCGCGCCTCCACCACCTCGTCGAGGTAGCAGATGCCGCCGTGGCGCACCGCGAGCGTCAGCGGCCCGTCGTGCCAGGCCGTGCCGTTCGCATCGAGCAGGTAGCGGCCCACGAGGTCCGACGCCGTCATGTCCTCGTTGCAGGCGAGCGTGACCAGCGGCCGCCCGAGCGACCACGCCATGTGCTCCACGAAGCGCGTCTTGCCGCAGCCCGTCGGCCCTTTCAGGATCAGCGGCATGCGGTGGCGGTACGCGTGCCGGTACAGCGCCACCTCGTGGCCCGCGGGCCGGTAGAAGGGCTCGGTCTCGATGCGGTAGGCGGCGAGCGGATCGTGCACGGGAGCGTTCATGGCGTGGCGAGCAGTTCCTGCAGGGCGTTGTCGATGAAGCGGGTGTCGACCGGGCTGCTGCCGCCGCCCGCGAAGTGGCCCCACACGCCGGGGATCGGGCGGCACTCGGCGTTCGGCATGTGCGACACCTCCCATTCGTTGTCGGCCACGGGAAAGTACAGGTCGCGCTCGGCCGGCATCACGATCGCGCGCGCCTTGATGGCGCCCAGCGCTTTCTTGAAGTCGCCCTGGAACACCGGGTTGTCGCTGATGTCGCCGTGCTGCCAGGACCACAGCATCGCGAGCAGGTTGTTGGCGTCCTTCTTCAGGAAGAAGCCTTCCCAGTAGCCGACCAGGAAATCTTCGAGCGAGCTGAAGCCCAGCTCGCGCCACAGCTGCTGCATGTAGAAGGGCTGCGACAGACCCCAGCCCGCGTACACGCGGCCCACCGCGCGCAGCCCGCGCGTCGGCGGCGTGGTGTACCAGCCGCCGTTCCACGCGGCGTCGGCCGTGAGCGCGGCCTTCACGCCTTCGAGGAACACGATGTTGTGCGGCGCCGTCTTCGCCGAGCCGCAGAAGGGCGCGATGCGCTTCACCATCTCGGGGTAGAGGCACCCCCACTGGTTGGTCTGCTGCGCACCCATCGACCAGCCCACCACCAGCGCGAGCTGTTCGATGCCGAACTGCTCGGTCACCAGCCGGTGCTGCAGCGTCACGTTGTCATAGAGCGTGACGTTCGGAAAGCGCGCCAGGTTGTAGGGCTCGGGCGTGTTGCTCGGCGAGGACGAGAGGCCGTTGCCCAGCATGTTGGGCACGATGATGAAGTACTTCGCCGGGTCCAGCGCCATGCCGGGGCCGATGAGCCATTCGTTGTCGGTGTGCTGGCCCGAGTACCAGGTCGGATAGACGATGGCGTTGCTCTTCTGTGCGTTGAGCGTGCCGTAGGTCTTGTAGGCGAGCTTCGCGCCGCGCAGGGTGGCCCCCCGCTGCAGCGCGACATCGCCGAGTTCGAAGATGTCGTGGTCCATGGGGCGGCGCTTCAGCGGTGCTTGGCCGGTTCGTTCGGGATGCCCTCGATCGGGCACTCGGGCGTGCCGACGGTGGTGCGCGTGAACGACTCCACCATCTCGCGCGTGCCCTCGGGGTCGTTGATCCACTGCGTGTAGAAGTTGTAGGGGCAGGCCGCCACGCCCTTGTCGCCGTCGCCCGAGTTGATGGTGCCGGTGTAGCCGCGGTGCACCAGCTTGAACAGGTGGTTCTGCGACTGGCCGTTCTTGCGCGCGTCGCGGATCAGGCCCATCGACAGCTCGGCGTAGTTGATGCCCATCTCTTCCTCGCCGCATTCGCCGAGCGTGCGGCCGTCGAAGCCGATGAGCGCCGAGTGGCCGAAGTACGAGTACACGCCGTCGAAGCCGGCCGCGTTGGCCACCGCCACGTAGGTGTTGTTCATGAAGGCCATGGCCTTGGAGACCATGATCTGCTGCTCCTTGGCCGGGTACATGTAGCCCTGGCAGCGGATGATGAGTTCGGCCCCGCGCATCGCGCAGTCGCGCCAGATCTCGGGGTAGTTGCCGTCGTCGCAGATGATCAGGCTCATCTTCATGCCCTTGGGGCCTTCGCTCACGTAGGTGCAGTCGCCCGGGTACCAGCCCTCGATGGGCACCCACGGCATGATCTTGCGGTACTTCTGGACGATCTCGCCCTGGTTGTTCATGAGGATCAGCGTGTTGTAGGGCGCCTTGTTCGGGTGCTCCTCGTGGCGCTCGCCGGTCAGCGAGAACACGCCCCACACGTTGGCGCGGCGGCACGCGTCCGCGAAGATCGCGGTCTCCTCGCCGGGGATGGCCGAGGCGGTGTCGTACATCTCCTTGGCGTCGTACATGATCCCGTGCGTGGAGTACTCGGGAAAGATCACCAGGTCCATGCCCGGCAGGCCTTTCTTCATGCCGACCAGCATCTCGCCGATCTTGCGTGCGTTGTCCAGCACCTCGGCCTTGGTGTGCAGGCGGGGCATCTTGTAGTTGACGACCGCGACGCCGACGCAATCGTTGCTGCTCGAAATATCACCATGTCTCATGACGCTGCTCCTGAAGGGGTGGTTGAAGAAAAAGAGGGAAGGGCTTACACGGTCAGAAAGGACCTGACCTTGTCCTGGTCGAGCGTGGCGCGCGCTTCGTCGTGCACGATGCGGCCCCGGTCGATGACGAGAAAGCGGTCGGCCAGGTCGAGCGCGAAGCTCAGCACCTGCTCCGACACCACGACGGCGAAGCCGCGCTCGGCGCGCAGCACGTTCAGCGTCTGCGCGATCTCCTTGATGATCGAAGGCTGGATGCCCTCGGTGGGTTCGTCGAGGATCAGCACCTTCGGCTCCGAGATGAGCGCGCGCGCAATCGCCAGCATCTGCTGCTGGCCGCCCGAGAGGTTGCCGGCCTTGCGCTGCTTCATGTCCTTGAGCACGGGGAAGAAGGTGTAGAGGTACTCGGGCACCGTGCGGTGGCCCGACCTCGCGGCGCCCGACAGGATGTTCTGCTCCACCGTGAGGAACGGGAACACCATGCGCCCCTGCGGCACGAAGGCCAGGCCCTGCGCCACGCGCTGGTAGCTGGGCAGCGTCGTGAGCTCGGCGCCGCCCAGGCGGATGTGGCCGCCGCGCGCGGGCAAGAGGCCGATGAGCGACTTCAGCAAGGTGGTCTTGCCCATGCCGTTGCGGCCCATGATGGCGACCGCCTCGTCGGGCGCGACGCGCAGCGACACATCGCGGATGACGTGCGATTCGCCATACGCCACGTTGAGATCGGAGACTTCAAGCATCTGGGTTTCTCCTTCTTCTCAATGGCCGAGGTACACGTCGATCACGCGCGGGTCGGCCTGCACTTCGGCCGCCGTGCCTTCGCTCAGCAACTTGCCCTGGTGCAGCACCGTGACGCGGTGCGCGATGCGCTTGACGAAGTCCATGTCGTGCTCGATCACGACCACCGACTTGCCGGCCGAGATGCGCCGCAGCAGGTCGCCGGTCTGCTCGCGCTCGCGCGGGCTCATGCCGGCCACGGGCTCGTCGAGCAGCAGCAGCTCGGGCTCCTGCATCAGCAGCATCCCGATCTCGAGCCACTGCTTCTGCCCGTGGCTGAGCTGCCCGGCGCGGTGGCCCAGGCGATCGGCCAGGAAGACCTGCTCGGCCATCGCGTCGATGCGCGCGCGCACGGCGGGCGTGCGGCGAAAGGTGAGCGACTGCAGCAGGCCGTGCATGCGCGGCAGCGAGATCTCGAAGTTCTCCAGCACCGTGAGGTCTTCGTAGACCGAGGGCGTCTGGAACTTGCGGCCCACGCCGGCGCGCACGATCTCGTACTCGTTCAGGCGCCCGAGGTCCTGGCCGTTGAACAGCACGCGGCCCGCGCTGGGCTTGGTCTTGCCGCACACCATGTCCAGCAGCGTGGTCTTGCCGGCGCCGTTGGGGCCGATGATCACGCGCAGCTCGTT
>RCUJ01000484.1_pt1 | contig 22950 bp, 22 predicted proteins | sample 2166321 | NCBI WGS metagenome assembly RCUJ01 (sample SAMN09932808, study PRJNA488358) | compost metagenome | feature: garden; material: soil; isolation source: compost soil in an enriched community after 118 h of incubation | place: Germany: Experimental Botanical Garden Goettingen | collected... | reverse complement strand
AAACTGCAATTTTCCTGGAATAGGTTTATTGGTTTCAATAACCACAACACCGTTTGCAGAACGAGAACCATACAATGCAGTCGAAGCAGCATCTTTTAATAAAGTTATGCTCGCAATTCTGTTAATATCTAAATCGACAACCTGCTGTAAAGTAGTTGGAAATCCGTCCAGAATAAATAAAGGCTGATTTGGATCATCTCTAAACTGGCTGTCAACCTGATTGGCCGTTAAACTCGTCTGCCCTCTCACCTCTATCGTTGGCAGAATATTTGGGTTTGAACCTGCAATATTATTATTAACGACAATAAAAGACGGATCTAATGATTTTAAAGCCTGAACTGCATTTTGCGTAGAAATCTGTCTTAGTTCCTCACCTCTAAAAACTGTTACAGCACCCGTAATTAATTCTTTCTTACGTACCGTAACCCCTGTATTTACAACAACTCCAACAAGTTCTTTAGTTTCTTGAGCTAGTGCAATATTTATTACTTTTCTTTTGTTTACCTCAACCACCTGCGCTTTATGCCCGATATAGGTAAACAAAATTTGCCCATCATCTGGAGCTGTAATAGTATACTTTCCGTCAAAATCAGTTTGAGTGGCAGCGCCTGTACCTTTTACTTTGATGTTTACACCTGGAATAGGCTCTCCTTTATCATTTGTAACAGTACCTTTAATTTCGATTATTTTAGACTGAACAACAACTTTCTCTGCTTTTCGTTCTTTAACAATAATCGTATTTCCAGCAGAAAAACTAAAGTCAAAATTTTTATCAGAAAAACTGGCTTCCAATAAATCGTTTACTTTAATTTTTCCTTTTTTTAAATGTACTTTAGGCAATTTTTTAAATAAATCTTCCTGATAAATAAAAGTATAATTGGTCTGTTTTGTAATGATGTCAAAAACTTCGTCAACAGATACTGTTTTATCAGCTGTAATTACAACTTTCGTGTTTTGTGAAAATAGATTTACGGGAGAAAAACCAAAAATTGTAGTACAAAACAAGAAGATAAAAGTTCTCATAATGTTAATAATTAGCCGCTTTCTAAAATAGAAATAGGCACTGGTTAATTTAAATTTCATAAATTTACATGTTAATTGGTTGGTTGGTTAATAAAACTGACTTACTGGTTGATACACAGAAAGGGATAAAGCGCAGTACGGTGAGAGGTCTAAACTTTAATCCCTTTTCTTTTTTATTTGATTATAATCTTATTGTCTTTTTTCTCATAGGCATTAATAAAATTAATATTCTTGATCGTGGTTAATATGTCTTCTAATTTCTGATTCTTATTTAAAACCCCATTAAACTTAACATTGCCAAGCGCAGGATCTGCAAATACAATATCAATATCGTACCATCTTGACAATACTCTCGCTATATCTTTTAAAGGCATTCCTTTAAACACAAATAGGCCTTTTCTCCAAGAAATTTCATTGTAAACATCGACTTCAGAAACATTAATATTTCCGTTATATTCTGTTATTTTAGACTGCTGGTTTGGAGTCAGAATTTGCTTTTTGGCAGCATTGCTAACCGCCACAACTCCTTGTACCAAAGTGGTGTAAATGGCAGTTTCGTCTCTGTAAGCTTTAATATTAAATTCGGTTCCGATAACCTCAACATTTTGTTCTTGAGTTTTAACTTTAAATCTTGAACCTTTGTGTTTGGTGCTTGGCGATACTTCAAAATAAGCTTCTCCATAAACCAATTCTACTTGTCTGGTTTCTCCGTCAACAAAAGCAACCGGATATCTTAGTTGCGATTCTGAATTCAGCCAGACTTTGGTACTGTCGGCCAACTGCACGAAAAACTGCCCACCTCTCGGAATCGTTAAAAGGTTGTTGGCAATTGCAGCAGATTTTCCGTTTGAATTGTAAACTAACTTTTCTCCATTACTAGAAGCATTTCCTTTTGTATATGATTTTCCTTTTTCTAAAGCAATTACAGAACCGTCTTCCAGAGTCAGAGTCGCTTTATCGCTTCCGATTAAAATTTCTTTGTGTGCCACTTGTGGCGTCTCAATCTTAAGCGGATTTGTTTTGTTGATTATTAATGAAATTGAAATCAGCAATAATAATGACGCCGCCATTACAGTTAGTTTAAAAGCTGTTTTGGTGTAGAATGGCTGAATTGGTATTACTTTAGATTCTTCAGATCGAATGGCGTTTTGAAGACGAGTTCTCATTCTAAATTCAAGTTCGTCTTTAGAACCCAAAGCTTCATCCCATTCGCTATCTGTCTGGAAACTTTCGTAATAATTCAATAATTTATTATTCTCCTCGAGATTAGTATCACCGGAAAGATATCTATTTAGTAACAGTAAGAAATCCTCTTTTTTCATTTTTTATTGTATTATTTCGGGAGTATATGAGATAAGTACCCAAAAAGGCATATACCCCCTAGTCCAAATTGTATTTTTTTTGATTTTTTTTGAAAAAGAATTAAAAAAGAAGAAAAACCACGCATCACCACCCCAAATACCTCATTTATTTTTTCGCTAAAAGATATTTTTTGTGAGCCATAAAATCATCGCCATACTCATACTTTCTCCCATAGAAGAACGAATGGTATGCAGTGCTTTTGTAATGTGGTTTTCGACTGTTTTTGTAGAAATATTAAGCCGTTCGGCAATTTCTTTATGACTCAGCTGTTCTTCACGGCTTAGTTTATAAACGGCCTGGCATTTTTCTGGAAGCGATTCAATTATTAAGTTCAGCTGTTGCACAAGTTCATCATGCATTAACTGAGTCTCTGGAGTTGTAGATAAGAAACGTTTTTCTACATCATCAAAAAGTTCGACGTGAACTTTGTCTTTATTTTTTCTCAAATGATTAAAAACCTGATATCTCGCACAAGCATACATATATCCTTTTAGCGAAATATGAATTTCAATTTTTTCACGATTGTGCCAGATATTCATAAAAATATCCTGAATGATATCTTCACACAATTCTTTGTCTTTAATCACATTATAAGCCGACATAAAAAGTGCCTGCCAAAATTTATTATACAATTCTGTCAATGCCAATTCATCGCCGCCACGAAGACGATCGATTAAAATTTGATCCTGATTTAAGATGGAATTTGGCAATGATAGCGGTTTATGAAGATTGAATAATTCGCAACAAACTTAATAAATTTCGTTAATAATCCTAATTTGTTCTCGACAACACCTTTTTATATTTGCAATAAACCTTAATTCTGCAAATGACATCACTTTAAACATTTTTCAATTCTAACTAGCAAACTACTTTATTTATTAAGCTTAAGCAAGATTAGTGATTAAAATAAAATGAATTTTTCAAAATATCATATTTAAATAGCTGTTACGTTAAAATTGTGTTTTTATTAAATTTAAAAAAATTGCGTAGCCAATTTCTTTAAATCTAAAATTGAGTTTTTTCAGGCTTACCTTTTAACTCAAAATTTCTTAAATAAAAAAGAAACATAAAATTAGACACGCATAAAAACAGATTCGCTATCGTGAAGACGCGGAAAAGAACTGATTTTTTAAAATCTGATTTAATCTGCTCTTTCGCGATAGCGAATCTGTTTTTATGTGCGTTCGAATCTAGTTTCCCTTAAAAAACATTCTTTCTGATTAATAATAAATATTCAGAATAATATTTGACTTGGAACTGTCTATTATTTTTTCGAGCCTTTTAAAAAACACTTCACTTACCATTGGACAACCTTGGCTAAGAGAAATATAATGGTCCTGTTCTCCCTCTGGAACCGCCGAATAAGAATGCAGTACAATCATTCTCTTAATCGCATTATTATTGGTTTGATCCAATCCTTTTAAAACATATGCTTTTCCAAACATTCCTCTATATGATTTTCCTATCGCATAACGTCCTAGAGATGTACACTTCGAATTTGGTTCGTTGCTAAATTTCAATTCTCCTTTTACACCTGTTTCAGAACCTGCTCCGTTTGCGACTAAACCTTCATCAATTACGGTATTGTTTTCTAAATCATAAACAAAGAATCTATTTTTACCCGATTTAATTCTCATATCGATAAAAAATGCGGTTTTAGAATTATAAGCGCCAGAGGCATTCATTTTTTTAACATTTTCAATCTGCTGATAAAAACGTTCTTCTTCAGAATCGTTTATTGCATTTTTTTCTTTTGGTTTTGAGTTTCCAAAAACACACGCTATTATTAGAAATATTATACCCGCTATTTTCATAAAGCTTCCATTTTTAAACCATTAAAAATCATTAATTTGACAATGCAAAATTAGAATGAGAGTTCAGAAAAAATGTTTCGTAAAAGTCTAAAAAACAATAAAATAAGATTTTTTTTTCAGTACAAATAATATCGTTTTTCATTAAAAAAATTTAATTTTGGACTACCAAATAAGCTAAATTCATCAACAATAGACAGTCCAGATGCTTCGACCATGGCCATTAGAAATTCAGTTTGATAAAAAATCAGATAAAACCATTTACCTGCAAATTGCCGATGCTGTAATTGATGCCATAAAAACTGGAAAACTCGTAAGCGGAAATGCGCTTCCTGGAAGCAGACAGCTTGCCGAATTATTGAAAGTGAATCGAAATACAGTTGTAGAAGCTTTGGATGTTTTGACTACCGAAGGCTGGCTCATAACGATTGACCGAAAAGGGACGTTTGTAACAGATTCTCTTCCGCGAATCGAACATTCGTCAGAAAATAAAAAAGATCCAAAAATTATAATTGAAGAATCTAAAAGTTTTTTAGTTTTTGATGACGGACTTCCTGACAGCAGATTGGCGCCAATGAATGATCTAGCAAGAGCGTATCGCGAATTGTTTAGCCGAAAATCACGCTGGCAGATTATGGGTTATAGCAGCGAATTGGGAAATTTAGAGTTTAGAAAATCGATTGCTCAAATGCTAAATTTCAAACGTAGTATGAGTATTTCTCACGATCAAATCTGCATTACCCGCGGAAGCCAAATGGCGATGTATCTTGCTTCGCATTGTATTCTAAAATCGGGAGATTTTGTTTTGATCGAAAATCCGGGTTACAAACCTGCTTGGGAAGCTTTTGAAAATGCGGGTGCAACATTACTTCCTGTAAATGTACATTCAGACGGATTGGATATCGATCAGGTTGAAAATTATCTGCAGCATAAAAACATAAAAGCCATTTATGTTACGCCTCATCATCAGTTTCCAACCACGGTAACATTGTCTTTAAAAAAGAGATTAAAACTGATTGAACTTTCTAATCAATACAATTTTACGATTATTGAAGATGACTATGATAATGAATTTCATTTTGGACAGCGCCCAATACTTCCGATTTCTAGTTATTCGGCTTTGAAAAACTATATTTATATTGGCACTTTTAGCAAAATTGTTGCGCCTGCGCTGCGTATTGGATATTTAGTCAGTTCGCAAGAAAATATTCAGAAGATCGGAAATCATAGAAAGATAATCGATGTTCAGGGCGATAATATTATGGAAGAAGCAATTTTGAACCTCATCAACGAAGGCAAAATAAAACGCCATCTTAAAAAAGCCAATTTGGTTTACAAAAGCAAAAGAGATTATTTTGAAAGTCTGTTAAATCAACATCTGCAAGATAAAATCACTTTTACAAAACCCGAAGGCGGACTTGCATTTTGGATTGTTCCAAATGCAGAAATTAATGTTTTGGAGGTTTTCGAAAAATTAAAATCGCAAGGCATACAAATTATGAGTCCAACCCGATTTAGTTTTGATGAAACTATTAAAGGTTTCCGTCTGGGTTATGCTTCTCTTTCAGAAAAACAAATGGAGGAAGGGATAAAACTGCTTTCGAAACTGATATAAAAAAAGACTGAAAGTCAATAACTTTCAGTCTTAAAACAAACAATTCTGGATAAAAATCTGTCAGCTAAAATATTAGCTAACACGTAGAACCATAGTTTTTTATTCGGAAAATAAACTAAGATCAATTGCTAAAAACCCTTTGACTTCGCTCAGGGTGACATAAATGCTGTCTGGCTGAGCGGAGTCGAAGCCTTTTTAATTATCAGTCTTTCAAAAAAATTAATTACAGTTTTCCATTTCAATAATAGAAAATCCATTTGTCCGAATCTGATTTTCAACCTCAACTGGCACTTTATCAATGTGGCAGAAACGGCATTCTTTAGAAGACAAAGTTTGTCCTTCTTGCGCTACACTTTTCAAGTATTTTTTTCCGTATTCATATACTTGTTCCGCATCATTAATATTTTCATCTACCAAAATATCAAAGTGCATAATTTTTCCGTCTTTACGGGTTACATAAGTATCCCAAACTGCTATTTTCATTTCTTTAGTTTCTAAGTTACTAAGTCGCTAAGGGACTAAGTTTTATTGTTTAATGAAGCAAATTTACATCGGATCTACAAGTTGGGAATCATCCAGTTTTTTCATTTTTTGAGATATACTGGTCCAGAGTGCTTTTGCGGTTTAGATGTAATTTTGCGGTATGGAAAATGATATTATTTTTAATTTAAACAAAGTGCATCAGCGCATAGAAAACGCTTGTAAAGTTGTCGGAAGAAATCCTGAAGATGTTCAGCTTTTACTAGCGACTAAAACTGTTCCAGCAGAAAAAATTCGTGTTGCCATTGAAGCTGGAGAAACTTTAATGGGCGAAAACAAAATGCAGGAGTTGCGGGATAAAAATGATATTTTACAAAATCTTCCAGTCGAACGCCATTTTATTGGACATCTTCAAACCAACAAAGTAAAAGACGTGCTGAAGTATGTTACTTGCATTCAGTCTTTGGATCGGATGAATCTGGCTGAAGAACTTCATAAACAGCTCCTAAATCAAAACCGAAAACTAGATGTTTTTGTACAAGTCAATACCTCTTATGAAGAAAGTAAATTCGGATTACCGCCAGAAACCGTTTTGTCTTTCATCAAAAAAATAAAAACCTACGAAACCCTAAATATTAAAGGTTTAATGACAATTGGTTTATTGGATGTTGAAAAAGAAAAAATGATTCCGTCTCTTAGACTTTTAAGAACTATTCGTGATGAAATTTATTCGGAAGGAATTGAAGGTTTGCAGAATTTAAAACTTTCTATGGGAATGTCTCAGGATTTGGAACTTGCTATTGCCGAAGGTTCTAATATGGTACGAATTGGCACTTCGATATTCGGAAACCGCTTTTTAGGAAAAGAAATCTGGAACGAAAACATTGCAGAATAAAACTTAATTTTGCAGCAAATAACAAAGCAGATGAACCTGAATGATCTTACTGTAATTGATACTGAAAAAATTGCTTTAGACGATTTATTTTTTAGTGATGAAAATAAAGCGGCTTTGCTTCAGATTATCAAAGAACATCAATATATTGAGGAATTAAAAAAGTACAATCTTAAAGTTGACAATAAAATTTTATTGCACGGAAGTTCTGGCTGCGGCAAAACGACAACAGCAAAAGCGATTGCCAATACCTTAGACAAAAAGATTATTATCGTAAATCTTAGCACCGTTGTAGATTCCAGAATTGGTGAAACTTCTAAGAACCTAAAAGTCATTTTTGATAAAGCCATCAGAGAAAGGGCAGTTTTATTTTTGGATGAATTTGACCAGATTGGGAAAAGCCGTGACAGCGATGATAAAGACGTGGGCGAAATGAGACGTTTGGTAAACACTATTATTCAGCTTTTTGATTATTTCCCTACTGATAGTTTATTGATTTGTGCTACCAATCACTACGAAATAATTGATAGCGCTTTATTGAGAAGATTTCAGCTCCGTTTAAAATATGAAATGCCTTCAGAAAAAGAGCTCAATATTTATTACGATAAAATCTTAAGCCCTTTTCCCGAGCATTTCCAAAATATCGAAAGACGTTATGCTATTTCTTATGCCGAAGCTTTAGATTATATCAATACCACGATGAAAAAGCAGATTATTGCTATTTTAGATTCAAATAAAAACGCATAAAAATTCTCGTTTTTTATATGTTCTGTAGAAACATTTCATCGGTAGAAATTTAGATTATTTTCATTATTTTACGTTCCATAGGAACGTTTGATTTTATTTTTTTTACCGACGAAACGTTCCTATGGAACTTATAATCGCAATAATAAATTTTAATTCTACCAACCAGACGTTTCTAACGGAACGTAATTATTTTCTACCGACGAAACGTTCCTATAGAACGTAATTGAGCTGGCCGCCATATTTTCTACCTACCAGACATTCCTGCGGAATGAATGACATTTAATCAAAAAAAACCGCTGCAAAAATTTGCAACGGGTAATTCTCTTGGGTGGAGTTTTATATATAGAATGAAAGTGTACTTGTTTATAAGCCTCTTGTCAACCAGCCTTTTTTGTTGGCTGTTGCAATGGCATAAGGTGCAATCCAGAATAAACTGAAAGTGTAAAAAACACTGTAAGAATAAGCCCAGAATGATTCTGAAAGCGTATATCTTTTTGCATAAAATGCCATTGAAAAAGTTGAAAAGATTAAAATTGCCATTAATGTTGAACTTAAAAACAACACTGGGTGAACAGCGATAAAGTAAAACATAAATAATATAAACGGATATGTCATTGCAATTTTAAAGAACTGGTTTAAGAATAACATTCTCGCTCCAAATTTTGATTCTTTTCTAAAATCTGTAAAAACATATTGTGCCATCATAAGATTTTCACGAACGTTACTTCTCGCCCATCTTATGAACATTTTGTATAGTCCTTTATATTCTTCAGGAACATTTGTCAACACCACTGCATTTCTTTGAAATTTTACTTCAAAACCTTGTTTCAAAATCATATTGGTCAAGGCACGATCTTCTCCAATATCTGATGGTTCCCCCATAAAAGTCTGATTGATCCATTCTGGAAGACAGTTAAAAACTGCATCTCTTTTGTAAGCTGCTAAAGCTCCTGGCGTACATAATACAGAACCTAATTCGCTTTCCACAGAACGCTGAAATTCGAAACTCATTACGAAACTTACATTCAGCATTTTTGGTAAAATTGCTTTTTTGTTGTTCAAAACCTGAACATTCCCTGCAACAGCACCACATTTTTTATTCACTACAAAAGGACTTACTAAGTTTCTTAAAGTATCTTTTTTTACAATAGAATCACTATCTACTGTTACAAAGATTTCTCCTGTTCCTAATTTAAATCCTCTATATAATGCCTGACGTTTTCCTTGATTCTTTGGCTGCTGAAAAATTGTAACACGATCTCCTAACTTTGCTTTTGCCTCCTGCATCCAATACCAAGTATCATCTTTGCTTCCATCGTCGATAGCTAATAGCTGTAATTTTTCTGCTGGATAATCGCTGTCTGCAAGACTCAATAAAGTATCCCAAACTAATTTTCCTTCATTATAAGCTGGAACGATAATCGTACAAGTTGGCAATAAATCGTCTGATACAGACGGAATTGCTTTATATCTTAAATACAAGAAAGAGCTGTACAAGAAAACTCCTGCCTGATAAAAGAATAAAATTGTGGTTATGATTAAGAATGGCAATCCCCAAGTCGAGGCAATTCTTTCAAAATGAAATTGTTCAAAATCATCCTGCAATAGAAATACTACTCCAACGCCTGCCAGTAGTAATAAAAAAGTTCCGATAAGAACTGCTAATCCAAACGGACTAGTTGGTCTTTCCACATGTATTTTTTGTGATTTTTGTTTAGTTCCGAAAAAAGAACCGTTTATTGTTTTTTCGCTAATCGCTGAACTGCCGTTCGCGTAAAATTGTTCTGAGATAATTGTTTCGCTTTCCATGCTTATACTCCTTATTTAATTTGCTTAATGTGGCTTTTAGTAAAAATCTTTTCTTTTCTAATTATTTGCAGCTCCTATTCGAGAAACAATAAAAAACAAACACATCAAAGATTTTGACATTAACACATTTTGCAAGCGGCGTGCCAACACGATTTTAAACTGGTATAGAGCATTTTAGAAAAACAAGCACAAAAAATAGTGTGTAATTATTTCACACTTTTTGGATACGGTATACACTAAAATTCTAGAATTTGAAATTGAAAAGACGAGATTTTAGAAGGCTTCAGAGCGTTTTTACTTTTCCTTTTTTGGGAAAGAAACGAAGTCTCAAAGATAATTTTCTGACGAAAAAACGGTAAGAATTAATAAAACGTTATTGTTAAAATAAAATTGCACAAGAAAAACAAAATAGGTTTAAAAACACTTTTTTTTCGGCTTTTAAAAAACATTCTTCACAAAAAATCAGGAAATCTTGCCGAAAAAAGTTAAATTTATCCAAACAAACTTAAAATAAGGAGATTAAAAAAATGAGTAAAGAGCATTACTATCTTTTACTTGCTGACGACGACGACGACGATTGCCTTTTCTTTAAAGAAGCTCTCGACGAAATACCTGTCAGCACCGATCTTTTAACGGTTCATGATGGCGTGCAATTAATGGATTATTTAAAAAGTAATATTTCTAATCTTCCAGAAGTTCTTTTTTTGGATCTAAATATGCCTCGAAAAAATGGTATTGAATGTTTGGATGAAATAAAAGAGGACGAAAAACTAAAAAACCTGCCTATAATCATTTTCTCTACTTCGCTCGATAGTGAAATAGTAAATAAACTTTATCAAAAAGGCGCTTCTTATTATATTCGAAAACCAGGTGATTTTTCTAAGCTTAAAAGCGTAATCGAAAAAGCACTGACAATTGCATCAGAAAATAACTTTAGACAGCCCGAAAGAGCTAATTTCATACTGCAACCTTAATCTGCTTTGGAAATGAACCGTAAAAAAAAGGAACATTATTTTCTTTCCGAAGGTGGAGAAATGGGAGAATTAATTCGTTCTGCAGATTGGAATAAAACGCTATTGGGCGATCCTGAAAAATGGCCTCAAAGTTTAAAAACAATGACCGCAATGATGCTAGGCAATCCGTTTGGAATGTACATTGCATGGGGAAAAAATTATACTCAACTCTATAATGATGCTTTTCGTCCTATTCTGGGCGCATCTAAACATCCTGAAGCTTTAGGCGAAAGTTCTAAAAATACATTTGCTGAAATCTGGGATACCATCGAACCAATGTTTGCCAACGTAATGCAGGGACAAGCGGTAAGTCTTCCTGATTTTAAAGTTTCATTGCATCGAAACGATTATGTAGAAGATTGTTTTTTTGATTTTTCATACAGTCCAATAAAAATTGAAGACGGATCTGTCGGCGGTATTTTAGTGACTGTTATTGAAACCACAGAAAAGAAAATTGTTGCAGATGCTCTAAAAGAAAGTAATGCACGATTTGTCAATAATATTATGCAGGCTCCTGTTGCCATGTGCATTTTTAGGGGTCAAAATCATATTGTCGAAATTGCCAACGAACAAATGCTGCAACTTTGGGATGCAAAAGCAGAAAACATTATCAACAAACCTATTTTTGAGGTTCTTCCTGAATTGAAAAAACAAGGACTTGACGAAATTCTGCAAAGCGTTTTTATCTCTGGAAAAAAAGTGGTTACAGAAGAACTTTTTGTTCCTTTAAATCGAAATGGACAAACCGAAAATACATATATCAATTTTGTTTACGAAGCCTTAAGAGAAACAGACGGTACTATTTCTGGAATTGCTGCAATTGCTACAGAAGTTACTGCCCAAGTTTTGGCTCGTACCAAAGTAGAAGAAAGCGAGCAAAAAATAAGACAGCTGGTTGAAAATGCTCCTTTTCCAATTGCCGTTTATGTTGGCAAAGAAATGCGTATTGAACTGGCCAATGAATCTATCATAAAAATCTGGGGAAAAGGTCCAGATGTAATTGGAAAAACTTATAGAGAAATTCTCCCTGAACTACAAAATCAGTCAGTTTTTGAGCAAGTTGAATCGGTTTTTAATACAGGGCAATCCTTTCATTCCAGAAATTCCCGCATTGATATTGTGATCGATAATATATTACAATCGTTTTATTTCAATTACAGTTTTACACCTTTGTACGATCTGAATGGAAAAATTTATGGCGTAATGAATACTGCCGTAGAAATTACAGATTTATACTTAGCCAAACAAAAAATCGAAGAAAGCGACAAGCGATTTCGTGATACGGTAAGACAAGCTCCAGTTGGAATCACGATTCTTCGCGGACCAGAATATGTCGTAGAAATGGCAAACGAGGCTTATCTTAAATTGGTAGATCGAGAAGAAGAAACTTTTGTTGGAAGACCAATGTATGATACGCTCCCTGAAGTAAAAGAAAGCGTTAGTGCTTTATTAGATGGTGTTTTAAATACAGGAATTCCTTTTCATGGAATTGAAGTTCCTATTCCTTTAAACCGCTATGGAAAAATAGAAACTTCTTATTTTGATTTCCTATATCATCCTTTGAAAGAAGAAAACGGAACAATTTCTGGAATTTTAGTAACCGTTACCGAAGTAAGCGAAAAAGTTGAAGCCAGAAAAAAAATCGAACTGAATGAAGACCGTCTTAAAATTGTTGTTGAAGCCAGCGAATTAGGAACTTGGGAACTGAATGCAAAAACACGTATTCCGACTTATTCTAAAAGATATCTTGAAATTATTGGCGGATATACCGACGATATAGTACTTACTCACGAAGAATTATTAGCACATCTTCACCCCGATGATTTACACATTCGAAATAAAGGTTTTAAAGAAGCTTTAAGTTCCGGTTTTTTAAGTTATGAAGTTCGCGTAATCTGGAAAGATCAATCTATACATTGGATTGAAGGAAAAGGAAAAGTTTTTTACAATGAAAACCATGAACCTGAAAAACTTATTGGAACGATTCGAGATATCACTGAAGAGAAAAAATACCAGCAGAAAATTGAAGAGAGCGAAAAGAAATTGCGAAATCTTATTATGCAGTCGCCTGTTCCGAAAGCTATTTTACGCGGAACCAATTTTGTAATCGAAATGGCCAATTTTGCGCTTCTGAATAATATCTGGAAAAAAGAAGAGGCTGAAATTCAAGGAAAGAAGATATTAGAAATATTTCCAGAACTCAAAAAACAGAAATATCGTGATTTACTAAAGAAAGTTTACGAATCTGGAAATGTATATTCGGAGTCAGAATCTTTACTTTTTATTGATAATCAAAAAGGTGGCAATCAATTTTATGTAGATTTTGAATTTGCACCGCTTCGCGAAAGCGATAACTCGATTTCTGGAATTAGAATGACGCTTATAGATGTTACAGAAAAAGTTGAAGCGAGAAAAAAAATCGAAGAAAGCGAGAAAAGATTCCGACTGCTTACTGAAAGTATTCCCCAATTAATCTGGGAAACTGATGCCGATGGAAATGCTCTTTTCACTTCGGGAAGATGGCTTGAATATACCGGAATCGAACCAGGAGTAGAAGGTTCATGGCAGAAAATGATTCATCCCGACGATTTTGAAGAAAATGTCAAAATCTGGCAACATGCGCTTGCAACAGGAGAAATGTATCGTTGCGATGTAAGAATGCGTAGAAAAGATGGATCGTACAGATGGCATACCGTAATTGGCGAACCTGTTTTGGGGCTCGATAATAAAATTGTAAAATGGGTTGGCGCCTTTACCGATATTCATACCGAAAAAGCCTTTACGCACGAGCTTGAACAACAAGTGACGGCCAGAACAAGAGAATTAATCCAGATTAACGAATCGCTTAGAAAAAGTGAAGAACGTTATCATTTAATGGTCGAAGAAGTTCAAGAATATTCAATTCTTTACTTGAATCATAATGGTATTGTAGAAAATTGGAATGTTGGAGCTGAAAAAATTAAAGGTTATAAAGCTGAAGAAATTATCGGAAAATATTTTGCTGTTTTTTATACTGAAGAAGATCAGAAAGCTAAACTACCCGAGAAACTTTTGGAGTTAGCAAGAGAAAAAGGAAAAGTAATTCACGAAGGCTGGCGTGCGCGTAAAGATGGAAGTCTATTCTGGGCAAGCGTAGTTATAACGGCTGTTCATAATAAAAAAGGTGATGTCATTGGTTTTTCAAAAGTTACACATGACTTAACTGAAAGAAAAAAAGCCGATGATAAATTAAAAATGAATGCACTCGAGCTAGAGCAGAAAAACAATGAGTTGGAAGAAATGAATAAAGAACTCCAGTCATTTGCTTATATCTCAAGTCATGATTTGCAGGAACCGCTTAGAAAAATACAAACTTTTGCTTCTCAAATTATTGAGAAAGAAGCGCAGCATTTATCAGAAAACGGAAAAGATAAATTTAAAAGAATGCAGAACGCAGCTCAGCGAATGCAGACTTTAATCAACGATTTACTAGCTTATTCCAGAACAAATATTCAAGAACGTATTTTCATAAAAACAGATCTTGCCCAAATTATAAATGAGGTAAAAGAAGATTTAACTGAAGAACTAGATCAAAAAAGTGCCGTAATTGAAATTGAGCGAAGCGTTGAAGTTGATATCATTCCGTTTCAATTCAAGCAGCTATTGTATAACCTGATCAGTAATTCGTTAAAATTCTCAAATCCTGATATTCCAATTGTAATTAGAATTAGAAGCAAAATTGCGCTAGGAAAAGATTTAGAAAATGAAAAACTGATTACTGCTAAAAAATATTGTCATATTGAAGTTTCAGATAACGGAATTGGTTTTGAAGCACAGTACAACAAAAAAATATTCGAAGTTTTCCAGCGTCTTCACGGCAGAGACCGTTACAACGGAACTGGAATCGGACTGGCAATTGTAAAAAAAATTATTGAAAACCATAACGGAATCATAACCGCTTCGGGTATTCAGAACCAAGGAGCTTCTTTTGACATTTATATTCCTGTAAAATAAGATTTTTTGAAATCCCAATTTCTAAATTCCAAACTCCAATTCATAAAAAAACGGAAACTGCAAATAAGCGGTTTCCGTTTTTCCATTTCAAAGGAAATTGAAATTATCTCAAAACAAATTTTATCTAGTATAAACAGTAATTATACCTGTTGTTTTGTCTTTAATTTTTAGCTCTTTGTTGGTAAGATTCATGATATCGCTAGTAGAACTTACATTTCCAACAGTAAGAGTTAAATCGTTATGAGATCTTACGTAAGTACCAGTAGTTTCTGTTAAGGCGCAATTACTTCCATCATAATCACCAATAACTGCAACATTACTTAATCTTAAGTCTAAATAATCTCTATTACATCCTGGCGCATTCTGTGGTGCGTCAACCAATACTTCTTGTCCATTAACAATTGTTCCTGTCTGGCTTAGATTATACTTCCCTTGAATTGGAACTATTGTTTCTCCTTCATTATCGTCGCTACTACAAGAGGTTACGAACATTCCCGCGCTTAAGGCTAATACGAATAAAAAGTTTCTATTTTTCATGATTTCTTTGTTTTTTATTAATTTAATTCAATAATGCTAAATTAAAAGTATATCCTTACAAAAAATTTCATGATTTTACGAATATTTTACATAAATCGCATTTTAATCTTTTTTTACTTTTTTACATATTTATTCAAAATATATCTCGTTACAGGTTTTAAAGAACTATTGTTCTCAGGATGTCTTCCATGTCCATTAAAGAAATCTATACCATTTGCTGTTTTGCCATACCAGACAATAGCTTCTCCATTTTTGTCAAAAAATGGCGTTGTGTCACATACCTTTATTTTTTTTAAATCAAAAACGGTTTTATCAAAAGGTTCTATCACATTAAAACTTCCTAAACCATTCACTTCCAAATCACAGCTTACTTTTTCATAATGATCGCTTGACCATTGCATACATTGTTTTTGAAAGAAAGCTAAATAAATGAGCATCACTAATCCAGCTGAAAAAGCTGCAATTATAGAATATCTTATTATTCCAGATTTTCCTCCTTCCTCTCCGATTACCTTAACAGGAGTAAATATACCCGTTGGAATTGTTTCCAAATCCTGATTTTCATCTTTTTCTACTTCCTCATTTTTTAAACTAGGAAATTTTTCAATTTTTACTTCATCAATAAAAGTACTAAGTGAAGTTTCTTTCGTCTCATGTGGTGTGCCATTTCTTAACTCTTCTATTAATTTCCTTTCTTCTTCACCATGTTGTTTTCTATACTCATTAAAAGGTCTTGGCTGAAGATCAACTAGTATTGCTGCCAATTGAATGGTATCTTCAGCAGGGTTTTCTGTTTTTCCTAAAAAAAATCTCTTAACCGATTCTAATTTATTCAGCTCCTCTTCTCCAAATAAGTTTTTTTTATTCTTATCAAATGGAAATTCAAAAAAAGATTCAAACATAATTAAGTCTTCCTTTTTACTATTTGCATTAAATCTTTTGACGCACAAATTTCTAAGATTTGCAGGTGTAGGAGAATTTAAATTATTTGAATATTGTCCATTTTTTTCCTCTTCATACTTTGCTTTAATAGCATTTTTATAATCTTCAAAAGTAATGGTTGGCATAGGCATTTGAACTTTTTAAAACTTTTCTAAAGTACTTTTTAAGACTTTTTAAGACTTTCTGGAACTTATCCTGACTTTAAGAAAATAGATTCGACTTTCCTGACTTTACGCTCCTTACAGCCTTAAACCCAACATAACTTTGCCTCAACAAAATTAGTTAGCGCTTTGATCTGCAGGTCAAAAACAAATGTACAAAACTAGTTCATGTACCAAGTGCGGAAAACCGTAAAACGGAGTTTATCCGGGAAGTATAAAGAAAGTTTTATAGTTCTACGCACTTCACTTCCCAAGCAAGTCGGCACTGCCCTAACAAAGTTCAGAACCTTTTTGAACGGCAATGCCCTTTATCTAAATTTTAAATCATAAAAAAATGAAAACACTATTTACATTGGGAGCGTGCGCGCTATTGAGTCTGACAATTTTTTCTTGTACAGCTGATGAATTGGAAACGGCAGAAACTAAAACTGAAACAAAAAAAGATCCAATTCCTGTAAACACTACGCAGGCAACAGGCCCGGATGACGATATAATTATTGTTCCTCCGCCAAAAAAATAACAAATAAAAATAATTAATATTCTTTAAATTCTTAATTTCGGGGAAAGTACCATTTATGATACGGTCCCCGTTTTTTTATATTTTTATTTTACTATTCGTTTTTTCCTGCCAGGAAGAAGCAAAAAAAGACAGCAATAAAAGCCCAATAAAAGAGGAAGGATTCGCTTTCAGAGAAAAAGCAATTGCACAGCTAGAAGCAAAAAACTATAACAACGCATTCTACAATTTCAATAAATCCAAAATTACTTATGAGAAAATAAAAGACAGTGCCAATATTGTTTTCAATCTCACTCAAATGGCTTCTATTCAGCAAATCAATGGTGATTATTACGGAAGCAAAGAAACTCTCACTGAAGCATTACCTTATATCAAGAAAAAAGACATTTACAGTGCAGCAATTAATAATTTATTCGGAATTGCCGATAAAGAACTTTTTATCTACGATAGCGCCATTCATTATTATAATGAAGCAATAAAAGATACCAACGATGATGTTACCAAAATAGCACCGCTAAATAATATTGCCGTAATCTACAGACATCAAAAAAAATACGACAAAGCAATTGCTATTTTAGAATCTATTTTAACCAAAAAAGAAATCTCTGAAAAAAGTAGAAGTCGGGTTCTGGATAATCTTGGACTCACTTATTTTAAAAAAGGACAAACCGAAAAAGGCTTAAATTTAATGAATGAAAGTCTGGCGATCAGAAAACAATCTGGTGATACTTATGGCAGTATCGCCAGCAATCTGCATTTAGCAGAATTTTACGCCGAAAATAATCCTCAAAAATCAAATCAGTATGCCTTAGAAGCTTATCAAGCTTCTACAAATTTAAATAGTATCGACGAACGATTGGATGCTTTATCGTTTCTTATTACAAATAATTCAGGATCTAAAACCCCCGAATATGCACGAAAGTTCGTTTCCCTGAATGACAGTATCATCAAAATCCGAAATAACTTTAAAAACAAATTTGCCAAAATCAAATACGATTCTAAGAAGGAAAAAGATGAAAATCAAAAACTTCGTTTAGAGAATGTAGAAAATGAAGTTGCCCTTAAAAAAGCCGAGATTCAAAAAATCTTATTTCTTTCTGGATTCATTATTCTTTGTATTGTTCTATTTTTTGTAAAGAAAAATCATCAAAACAAAACTAGAACTATAAGACTAAAAACAGCTTATGATACTGAAACCAGAATTGCCAAAGACATTCATGACGAACTAGCCAATGATGTTTTTAACACCATTACTTTTACCCAGACACAACCATTAGAAATTGAAAACACAAAAGAAACTTTAATTCAAAAACTAGATCAGATTTATACACGCGTACGTGGTATTTCGAAGGAGAATAATACTATCGATACCAATGCCAATTTCGCCTCTAACTTAAAAGAAATGCTTTCTACTTACAATAGTGACCATACCAATGTTATTATTAATAATATCGAAAAAGTAAATTGGCATTTAGTTGATGAGTTTAAAAAAGTTACGATTCACAGAGTTCTACAGGAATTGATGGTGAATATGAAAAAGCACAGTCAGGCATCAATAGTTGTGGTAAAGTTTGAAAGCAACGGAAAAACAGTATTTATAGATTATACCGATAATGGCAAAGGAGCCGATAAAAATAAAATTATAAAAAATGGCTTGCAAAATATGGAAAACCGTATTTTGGCCATAAAAGGAACTATTACTTTTGACACTAAACCCGATAAAGGTTTTAAAGTAAAAATAACAATGTCTAAATAAAAGCCTATGTTTAAAAAAGTAATAATAGCCGAGGATTTTGAAGAATTCAATTTAGCTGTACAGCAAACTTTGAATGATTTCAACATTGTCAATTTTCAACATGCAAAATATTGCGATGATGCTTTTCTAAAAATAAGAAAAGCCATTCAGGATAATGAACCCTATGATTTATTAATTAGCGATCTTTCGTTTAAAAAAGATCATCGCGAAGTAAAAATCGGCAGTGGCGACGAACTAATTCAAAAAGTTCGTGAACTGCAGCCTGATATTAAAATCATAGCCTACTCTATTGAAGATAAAAATGCTCGCATAAAATCACTTTTTGAAGATTCTGAAATTAATGCCTTTGTCTTAAAAGGTCGAAACAGTATTGAGGAACTCAAAAAAGCGCTTACTATAATTTCAGCTTCCGATCAAAAATTTATTTCGCCCGAAGTTGCTTCTGCACTTCAGGAAAAAGGCAACTACGAAATTGATGATGTCGATATTAAAATTTTAAAGTATTTGTCTGATGGAACATCTCAGGACGAGATTATAGAAATATTTAAAAGCAATGACATAAAACCAAATAGCAAAAGTGCCATGGAAAAAAGATTAGCCAAACTGAAAGATTTTTTCAAGGCAAACAATACGATCCATTTGGTTTCAATCACAAAAGATATGGGAATTATTTAAATTCTTATTGCATCAATTTTAAGCTCCTTCGGGGGCTTTTTTTTATTTCCAAAATTTAAATTTTACGGATTATGGTTTTCCATAAAATACTGGTTTTGATTGGTTTTACTTTTGAATTATTAAAATCGAAAATAAAATCATTTACTAATTAAACAAAAAAAGAAATGGCAACAGCACATGAAATTAAATGTATAAATAAATCTGACAGATATAATATACATGAACGTATTTTAAGCATCGGAGGAATAAAGAATGATGGAACACATTGGAAATTATCTTTAGATGCTGCAATAAAAGGAATTGAGGATGGCAATTGGACTTTTTACGTAAACAATGTTTATGGTCAAAAAGTGAACGTAATAATTGCAAAAACAATATTAGGAAACAAATACTTGAAAACTGAGTCCGACACCACTGAAAAAAACAATTTACTAGAATTACCTGAGTGCAAATAATTCAGCAATGGGCTTTCGATTTCAAAAAAGAATAAAACTTGGAGGCGGACTTGGATTAAACATAAGCAAATCTGGAATCTCTCCAAGTTTTAGAACCAAAATGGGAACTTTTAGCAGAAATGGATATTCTACAAAAACAGGCATTCCAGGAGTACGATATCAAAATAGTGGATGTCTAGTACTTTTTATCTTCACAGGATTTCTTGCATTTCTAATTTATCATCTTAAATAATCTAATCATGAAACATAAAAAAATCATAACAATTTCTATTTCCTTATTAATTCTAACGGGCATTATAATTTCTTGCTCAGATTCGGGAGATTCAGGAGAAATAACTTCAGGTTCAAATTCAGGCTCCAGTTCAGGTTCAAATTGTCCAACAAAAACATGTGGTGATTTTGCAACGAGAGCACAAGCACAAGCTGCCTATAATAGCAACAAAAGCTGTTACAAAAATCTGGATGCAGATGGAGATGGAATTGCATGTGAAAATCTAAAATAAACAAACCCAAAAAACCATGATAACACTAGAACTAAAAAGTCATTTTTTAAGATTATACCAAATGGCATTATCCGATGATCAATTTGATGTATTAGAGCTTCAAATGCTGTATCATTTTGCAGACGAAAGAGGAATTCCAAAAGAAGAACTGGATAAACTTTTTCTAAATCCTGTCAATACCGAATTTATTGTTCCAGAAGCTTTAAATACAAAAATTGAATATCTGTATGATCTTACCCGAATTATCTGGGCCGATGGAAAAATTACTGATGATGAATTAAATATGCTGAGAAAGTATTGCAGGAAATTTGATTTCATCGAAGAAAACATCAATGATTTATCTGATTATTTAATTGATTGTGTTCAGAAAAACATTGGAAAAGAAGAAATTATTAGTCAACTAAACGCATAAGATATGAAACCACTTTCACAATTATTTAGTTTAAAAAAATCTGAAGATCCTTCTTTTAAAGTTTTGGAAGAAAATGAAGAAGACAGAGAACAAATTAGAATTACTTATTATCAAAGCGGTTTTGCCGCATCTGTAAAAGCAACTGGAAAACCAATTGTTCTAAAAGCATGTCTTCAAAATTTGTACATGAGTTTTGAAGATCAATGCCGAAAACAAAAAATGGAACAAGACAGACTGAAACAGCCCTATCGCGAAGAACAGGAAAAAAACAGAACCGAACTCAAAAAATCTGAAACGGCTATTGGTATTTTTGAGAAAAAAGAACAAGATATCAATGAAAATATTGATCAGATAAAAAACGAAATTATAGAAGTTAAACGTAATCCTGATAAATACGGAATTGAAGAAGGAAAAGGTCTAAAAGCACAATTTTATATTGGTCTTATTCTTTTGCTTCCAATTACATTATATGTTTTGGTATTCTACATTTCCGCTTCTTATTCTGCTTTTTTTAAGGAATTTTCAAATGACAGTTTAACTGCTGCTATTTTTGATGCCGATGCTTTTACAAATGCATTTAAAGCAAGCTGGCTTGAGGGGGTTTTGGTTACGACTATTCCGTTTGTTTTTATGGGATTGGGTTATGTCATTCACATGGTTCAAAAAGGAAAGGGAATTAAAAATATTTTTAGGCTCGCTGCACTTTTTGCCATCACGTTTTTATTCGATTCTCTTTTGGCTTATATCATCGAGAAAAAAATATATGAGTTTAATAAAACAACAGAATCCTCTCCGTATAATTTAAACATTGCTTTGGGCGAACCAGAATTCTGGATGATCATTTTTGCAGGTTTTGTAGTCTATATCATTTGGGGACTTGTATTTGATTTTGTAATGAAAGAATTTGAAAACATTGATAAGATCAGAGCTTTTATAAGAGGTAAAAAAGAAAATTTACTCAACCTAGAAAAACTAAAAACGGATTATATAAACAAAATCAATGACTTCAAACAACAAACTGTTACTATTAATGGCAAAATCTCCGAATTGCAAGCCAAAATTGACGGTTTTGTTTTTCCTGTAAAAGAATATCTTCATTATCATCATCAATACAAAGAAGGCTGGTTTCAGGCAATTGGTACCGAGTTGGCTTTACCATATAAAGAAAAAGAAGAGCTTCTGCAAAGTTGTGAACTTTACTCTGAGGAACATCTTGGAAAATTAAATTTAGTTGATCCTGACTTTCAACACTTGATATATTCTAAAATTAATTAAGATGAAAAACACTCTACTCAAAATTTCAACATCCTTATTATTGGTTTTATTTTTTTCATGCAAAGAAGAAACTAAAACTGAAAACAAGGAAACTTCAACTAAAAGTTCTATTTCAGAAAACTACAATATCAGTATTCTAGTTGATTTGTCAGATCGAATAAGTCTCAAAAAAAATCCAAATGCTACAATGGAAATATACCAAAGAGATTTAGGATACATCAAATCGGTTTCTGAAGCTTTTACACAGCATTTAAAATCCAAAAGAATGAGACAGATTAATGATAAAATGCAGTTATTCTTTAATCCCGAACCTGAAAATTCCGCAATTAATTCTATTTCAAAAGATTTAAGAATTAATGTTACTAAAGATAACGCTTCAAAAAAAATTCTTAATTCTATTAATGATACTTATGCTTTAAAAACGGCGACTATTTATGAATCTGCAATTAAAGACGATAAATACATTGGTTCGGATATTTGGAACTTTTTTGACAGTAAAGTACAAGATCAATGCATTGATAAGGATTTCAGAAACATCTTGGTTATTTTAACAGACGGATATATGTTTTATGAAGGAACTCAAATCAAAGATGGAAATTTATCCAATTATTTAACACCTCAATTTATTAAACAAAATGGTTTAAATACAAACGATTGGGAGAAAAAATTTGAAAAAGAAAATTTTGGTTTCATTAAAATTAATACCGGCTTATCTAATCTTGAAGTTTTAGTTTTAGGAATAAATCCGAGCAGAAATAATCCTTTCGAAGAAAAAATTATAAAAGCTTACTGGACTAAATGGCTTTCTGAAATGAAGATAAACCATTTCGAAATCAAAAATGCCGACTTGCCTTCTAACATGGATAAAATCATTAAAGATTTTATTTTAGAAAAAGAATAAAACATCAAACCAATATGTTTAAAGAGGAACTTCATTGTCCTCTTTTTTCCGTTTAAAAAACTTCTTCTTTT
>RCUJ01000483.1_pt1 | contig 22954 bp, 21 predicted proteins | sample 2166321 | NCBI WGS metagenome assembly RCUJ01 (sample SAMN09932808, study PRJNA488358) | compost metagenome | feature: garden; material: soil; isolation source: compost soil in an enriched community after 118 h of incubation | place: Germany: Experimental Botanical Garden Goettingen | collected... | reverse complement strand
CCAAAACAGCAAAAATTAATACCCAATGTTTATTATTTCATGGTAAAACAATATATTTGTAAAAAAATATAACAATTTTTAATAAAAAAGTTACAATGATAACAATTGCAGATCAATTCGGAATACAATCAGCTCTGAAACAATTAGGGATTGAAGAGGTAAATGAAGGAACATCAACCGGAGCAGATAATTTCGCCAACGGAAAAATCATTGAAAGCTACTCACCGGCAGATGGGGCTTTAATTGCAAAAGTAAAAACGTCTTCAAAAGAAGATTATGAGAAAGCGATGCAAAAAGCTTCTGAGGCATTTTTGAAATGGCGTATGGTTCCGGCTCCTAAAAGAGGTGATATCGTTCGTCAAATGGGTGATGAATTAAGAAAATTTAAAGAGCCTTTAGGAAAACTGGTTTCTTATGAAATGGGGAAAAGTCTTCAGGAAGGTTATGGCGAAGTTCAGGAAATGATTGACATTTGTGATTTCGCAGTAGGTTTGTCCCGTCAATTATACGGTTTAACAATGCATTCTGAAAGACCAATGCACAGAATGTATGAGCAATATCATCCAATAGGAACTGTAGGGATTATTTCTGCTTTTAATTTCCCAGTGGCAGTTTGGAGTTGGAATGCCATGATTGCTTGGATTTGTGGAGATGTTGCTATTTGGAAACCAAGCTCAAAAACACCTTTGTGTGGAGTTGCTTGTCAAAATATCATCAAAACAGTTTTAGAAAGAAACAATGTTCCGGAAGGAGTTAGCTGTTTAGTAACAGGAAACGAATCTGGCGATTTAATCAACAATGATCATAGAATACCATTGGTGTCTTTTACGGGATCAACAAGAATTGGCCGTCACGTGTCAAAAACTGTTGCAGAACGTTTTGGAAACACCATTCTTGAATTAGGAGGAAACAATGCCATTATCGTTTCAGAACATGCAGACATCAGTATGGTATTGGTGGGAGCTGTTTTCGGAGCTGTTGGAACTGCAGGTCAACGTTGTACTTCTACCAGACGTTTAATCGTTCACGAAAGCGTATACGACAAAACGATTAGCGTATTGAAAAACGCGTATGGTCAATTGCAAATCGGAAATCCATTAGACGAAAATAACCATGTTGGACCGCTTATTGACAAATGGGCTGTTCAGGATTATTTAAATGCGATTGAAAAAGCCAAACAAGAGGGTGGGAAAATTATTGTCGAAGGTGGATTGGTTGAAGGTGAAGGATACGAAAGTGGTTGTTATGTAAAACCATGTATCATTGAAGCCGAAAATCATTTCGATATCGTTCAGACAGAAACTTTCGCTCCAATTTTATACGTAATGAAATACAGTACTATCGAGGAAGCGATTGCATTACAAAATGGAGTTCCACAAGGACTTTCTTCTTCTATTTTTACCAATAACATGAGAGAAATGGAATTGTTCCTTTCTCAATCCGGTTCTGACTGTGGTATTGCCAACGTTAATATTGGTACTTCGGGAGCAGAAATTGGTGGTGCTTTTGGTGGTGAAAAAGAAACGGGAGGAGGGCGTGAGTCTGGATCTGATGCCTGGAAAGCCTACATGAGAAGACAAACGAATACTATTAATTACGGTACGCAATTACCATTGGCGCAAGGAATTAAATTTGATTTGTAGACTAACTAACCAATTATAACCTAAAAAAGACAATTTGAAGCGAATTTCAAATTGTCTTTTTTTATTTAATAAAATAGCTATTTTTTATCAGGTCTTACATGTTGAATGAAGCACCAATATTAAAAGTAAATTGGTTATTCAAATGGTCAAAACCGGTGATGTCCTGGTCGTATTTTGCTATTGGGAAACCTGCTTCAGTATAAAGACCAAATCCTTCTGTGAAGAAATAGCGCATACCTACGTGACCTCCAAAGTTTTTAAGACCTAAATTTAAACCTGGATAAAGGTCAAATTTTTCATCAATATTTATTACACTTCCTAAATTGGCATTGATTCTGAATTTAGCATCAAATCGGTCTTCGAATTCTGGTTTTTCACCTAAAAATTCATCCACCCCTAATAAATAAGAAGCAACAAATCCATAGGATAAGTTTTCGCCAATCCCAAAATCTGCTGAGGCCTGAATCCCTGATCCGCCATCCTGGATGTTTGCTCCAACATTAAATTTAGCATCTCCCTTTCCTTCAAAAGCTTGTTGTGCATTTATCAATCCAAATGATAAAAGTAACGCTAGCGTAATAATTCTTTTCATAATTGTAAACGGTTAAAAATTTTTGCAAAAATAGTTTAATATATTCTAATTCCTACCTTTTTCATTTGGGTATAAAAAATCTAAAGGTTCACTTTGCCAAAATTCTTTCGTGTCTACATCCATAATGGTTAACGGTCCTTTAAAAGCCGCTCCGGTATCTATGTTCCAGATATTGGCCATTTGCACAGGGATGGTTTTTCCTATTCTGGAAACGGGGGTGTGCCCGATGTATATTTCATTATAAAGTCTAAACCGCTTTGGATATAATAAATCAGTGGTTTTCATATTCTTGTCTAATGCCAAAGCAGTTTCCCATAAGGTTCTGTCCCAATAAAAAAGCTTAGGAAAATATTCGAAATCAATGCCGTTCATGTTGGTAAAACCTGCATGAATAAACAAGCGGTTTTTGTCGTCCAGAAAATGATCTTCCAGTGATTGAAGAAATTCAATATGTCTTTTTTTGTTTTCCTCCTTTACGTTGTCGTAAGCCAGTACGGTTGCTTCGCCTCCATGTTGGTACCAAGTAACATTATCTTTACTGTCTTTTAGCCAATGGAGTAATAACTCATCATGGTTACCTCTAATGAAATGACAATTGTTTGTCTTATTTAATTCAATTAAATAATCGATAACTTGTGGTGATTGACTCCAACCATCCACATAATCCCCCAGGAAAATCAGGGTATCTTTTTTGGTTACCTTAGCTCTTTCCATAATTTGGTGCATTGCTCGTAATCCACCATGTATGTCGCCTATGACAAGTGTTCTCATTTCTTATTGTCTCAATTTTTTCTCCCACAAAAATAAGCGAAAAGCAGTTCTTTTGTATGTTTTTTAAGTTCAAATTCGCATTATGAGAAGCAAAAAATGGGATCTTTCTTAAAAATATTTTTGGAATTCCTTTGGCATTTCGTGAATTGGTTTTATCATCACCTCTTTGTAGTATACTTCTCCTGCTTCGCTTTGCAATTGTATTTTTCCTTCAATTAGCGGATTGTATTTTGTGTCATCCCAATAACGGGAATTTTGCAGTACCATAACTACATGTCCATTAACAATATGAAGACTTTTTCCCTCAAAACACACCAATTCTATTTCGGTCCAATCGCCCATTGCACTTTCGTGATTGTCTTTGCGGGTGCAATAACCAGTTCTTTCGGTATTGGTGCCAAAGGGTAAAAAAGATTGGTTTTCATCAGCAATAGAAGTCATGACGCCTTCTGAAGCAAATGCTTTTATATCGATAGCAGCTTTCCCAATGTTCCAATAATCACCAAAATGACCTTCCATAAACTGAAATTCCTGCGACAGCATCCAAGCTCTCCAATAATCAACTCCAGCTTCACCTTGCGAATGATACAATACACCGGCATCTAGAAGTTTGTCGGTCCTTGGTTCCCATTTTTTGGTTCCCCATTTTACTTTAAGTTTTAAGCGGTAATTTTTATAGCTGTTTTTTGTGAAAACACAGCCATAATATTCACCTGATACTTTTAAAACAGGTACTTTGTCTTCTTGGATGACGGTAAAAACACCCGCTTCATTTTTATTATATCCAATGGGAGCAATAGCTTTTCCTTCATTGTCTAGAGGGACTTGTCCGTTGTAATTGTTTTTGTGCTTGTAGCTCAGATACATGTCCCACTGACTGAGATTTGAATCCAGTAGATTGGTCCAGCCATTGTTTTTTGAAGTTTGTGCAATTAATTGGAAGCTGGATAAGGAAAGTAAAATAGAGTATAGAAACAGTCTTAGAATGGTTTTCATTTTATAGTTATTTTCTGGTTATATTGTAGTATTCTGATTAATAATATATTGAATCCAAAAGTATTGTTTTTAGTAATAGGAAAATAGTTTTGGTTTTCTTCTAACACAGAAGCATTGGAAAATAATCAGCTACAAAAAAAGATAAATTGGAATTTATTTTGTTGAATTTCAAAATATTAACAAAAACTTAAGAATCATAATTATTATTTTAGCATTGCAAAAAATCACTATTTTTGGTGATAGTTTGACAAAATATTTTAGGTTATTTTTACGGAAATTTAAAAAAGCTATATCATGAATGCAGTTCTCGCTTTGTTGTTTCTATTGACTAGTTTTGTTTGTGAGGTAATAAATGAAATGGTAGGCTGGTTAACGGCATTATTGTCTTAAATAGTATTGACCGCGATCGACAGTTTTTAAAACAGTCTTTTCCAGTTTCTTACTGTACATCGTACTTCATTTTTCTCAAAATCCGCAACGCTTCCTTAAACGATAAATATACCTGCGTGTGAGGCTTCAGCAATGGTTTGGCATCAATCAGTTTTTGTTTGGCTTCTTCAAAACCATTAAGGTAACAAATCATGAAAGTTGAGGGTAAATTTTCTAAGTCTTTACGCTCTCTTTCGTTTAATAAAAGCCCTTTTTTTAGTTTGTTCAGTAAAGCGATATTGGCATTGTAAATGTGAAATAACATTTTCTTATTGAATTCAGGTGGCTGAAAAAGCATTTCTCTTTCAATTTTATAATAGCCATTGTCATGAAAATGAATGGTTTGTTTTTCCAGAGGATAGTAACTTGTTTTGTCATTTAAGCCTAAGGGGACATATTCAATAATGGTAAAAGTATCTTCGTTAAAAGTAATTTCAACCACATCCTGAGCGGAGTAAAATAATTTGATTTGCTCGTTGATCAGTTCAATATCAACTCGGGATAAATAGGTTTTGTCACGTGATCTTTTAGCAATTCCTGCCCAACAAATCACAAATAATTCCTTGAACACTTTGTATTTTGGGGACATGTCTTTATGCCTGAAATTCATAAAATCAATTACGTTGTCCAGGGTGTATCCGATGCTGTTTCGGGAATTATTTTCAATACCGATGACGGTTTCGATATTTTGGTAGTTCTTTTCAATTTCTCCTTCAACTGGCATTGTATTGCTGCCCCGTCTTATAAAAATACTGTTGGCCGGAATGGTATGAATTCCTTTTTTGAAATAAGAAGTTTTACTGTTTGGCTTTATGGTTACGAGTCCGATGACTTTATCTTTAGGCAAATTAGGAAAAGGCACATTTTCGTATTGAATTTTAGGAGGGTTTTCTAAAAAGGCATTTACTAAATTCTGAATTCGGCTGTCATCAAAAAAATCGTCACCCACAATGACATTGTCTTGGTCTTCAACACCTACCACGATGTAAGAGTTGTTTGTGGGATTCGAATTAGACAGTGCACAAATGTGTTTGAGGAATTTTGCTTTTCCTTCACGGGTGTGTAAATTCAACTGACGCTTTTTGTCATAAAAACTGCTTTCGTCATTATGGGCAAGAAGGTTTTTTATGAGAAGGCGTTTGTTGATCATATGATTAGATTCTTAGATTTCTTAGACTAGTGGATTCTTAGACTGTATAAATAATCTAAAAATCCAACAATCTAAAAATCAATTTTAAATATCTCTTTTTAAAATTGTCGCCGAAGCCTGCGCGGTTGGATATACAATCAAATCGGCAATGTTGACATGATACGGTCTGGAGATTACAAAGTGTATAATGTCTGCAATGTCTTCGGCTTGCAAAGCTTTAAGATCTTTATAAACATTGGAAGCTCTTTCTGTATCCCCTTTAAAACGGACTTCGCTGAATTCGGTTTCGACCATACCGGGATGAATGGCGCCAACCCTGATTCCGTATGAATTCAAGTCCATTCGCATACTGTTGTTCAAAGCATCGACTGCATGTTTGGAAGCGCAATATACATTTCCGTTTGGGTACACTTCCTTTCCGGCTATAGAGCCAATGTTAATGATGTGACCAGATTTTTGTTCAATCATTTTTGGGATTATAGCTTTCGACACATATAAAAGTCCTTTTACATTAATGTCAATCATGGCATCCCAATCATCTAAATCGCCATTTTGTATCGGGTCTAAACCATGGGCATTTCCAGCATTATTAATTAGAATGTCTATTTTTGAAAACGCTTCGGGTAACGAACTGATGTTTTCAAAAACGGCTTTTTTGTCCCGAACATCAAATTCTAAAGTGTGAACTTCGGTAAATTCTGAAAGTTCTTTTTTTAGTTCAGTTAATCGCTCTGCCCGTCTTCCGCAGATGATTATATTGTAGTTTTTTCCTGCTAATATTCTTGCTGTAGCTTTACCTATTCCACTGGTTGCTCCAGTTATTAAAACTGTTTTGTTCATGGTTTAAATTTTATTCCTGCAAATCGTTATTTAATTTTTTAATTATTTGTAATAAAGCATTTTAGATAAAAAAATGTGACAGATTTTTGCTAATTTTAAAGGCTGTTTTTGTTGTAAAACAGCGCTCTTTATTAGGAGATAAAACAGCTCTTTATCAAAAAAGTACCTATTAAGCGTTGTGTTAAAAATAGTCTTAAAAATACTAAAGAGTTTTTTGTTCACGTTATGAAAGTACTAATTTAAAAAATAAAAGCATGAAAAAAGTAAAATTTAATTTAGCACATTTTTTCGTAATTGTTTTGATGTCTTTGTTCTTTGTAAGTTGTGATGATAATGATGACAGCATGCAAACTTCAAGAGTTACCGTTAGAATGACAGATGCACCGGGAGATTATGATGAAGTGAACGTAGATGTATTGGATGTTTTGACTAAAGACAATTCAAACACGGATGACCAGGGATGGATAAGTATGGGGAATACTAATCCAGGGATATATGATTTATTGGGTTTAACCGGAGGGATTAGCGTTACCTTAGCAGACAGTACCATGCCTTCGGGCTACTTAGGACAAATTAGGTTATTACTTGGTGACAGAAACACTGTTGTTGTAGATGGTGTTGAATATCCTTTAAATACTCCAAGCGCACAACAATCAGGGTTGAAACTGCAAATTAATCAAACACTGGTTGAGGGAGTTACTTATGATTTTTTACTGGATTTTGATGTGGAACATTCTGTTGTCAAAGCTGGAGGATCCGGTAATTACAATCTGCATCCGGTAATTAGGGTGTCAACAACGGCCACTTCAGGCGTTATTAAAGGTGTTATTAGTCCAAATTTAGTTGGATACCAAGTTTTGGCTTCTGTTCCGGTGGGCGATACGACCATTTCGGCCTATGCTGATGAGGCCGGAGAATTTCAACTAAACGGAGTTCCTGCGGGGACCTATACAGTTACTTTAACTCCAGATGTGGCTTCGGGTGCGGCTGTAAAAACAATTGCAGATGTGGTTGTGGTCAATGGACAAGCTACAGATATGGGTAACATATCGCTATAAGTCAAAATTAATGTTATAAAAAAAAACAGCTAAATCAAATTAGCTGTTTTTTTATGATTTTTAGTCAATAGTTTATGGGACTTCATTTCCCATACTTTCTGTCCAAATAGCAAACCAGTCTTCTTTGTCCAATTTCAATTCAGTGGCTTTCATTAAGGATTGAATTCGTGCTACATTCACAGTTCCAGCAATAGGAATGACTTTTGCCGGATGTTGTAAAATCCAGGAAAGTAAGATTGTGTCGGATCCCAATTCATATTTTGGCACTAAGGTCGCCAATAATTTTTTTAGTCGGTGGGTCTGAGGGATATCTTCTCTAAAAACGCATCCCAAAGGATTCCATGACATGGGACGGATATTATGCATTTGCATATAATCAAAACTTCCATCCACCATAGGCTCAAAATTAGTCGCCGAAAATTGCACCTGGTTGTAGCTGATTTCCGTTTTCTGACGAATCAGTTCAGTTTGTGAGGAAGTGAAATTAGAAAGTCCAAAATCAATAATTTTCCCCTCTGTTTTAAGCTTAAGAACGGCTTCTGCAATTTCATCAGCCTGCATTAATGGACTTGGTCTATGAAGCAAAAGAACATCCAAATAATCCGTATGTAAATTTTTTAAGGAATTCTCAACAGACCAGATGATGTAGTCTTTAGAATATTCATAATGTTTAACGGTGTTTTTTCTGTTTTCTGCCACCATTTGAATACCACATTTGGAAATAAGTTGTATTTTATCTCGTGCAATTTTGCTGGAAGCAAATGCTTTTCCAAAATCAGCTTCGGTTGTGTATGCGCCATAAATATCTGCATGGTCAAAAGTGGTGATTTTGTTTTCCAGACAGAGAAAAATCATGTTTTTCATTTCTTTGGTATTGAGATTTTTATCCCAAACTCCCCAATTCATAGCCCCAGCAATTATAGGTGATAATGTTGTTTTACCCATGGTTTTTATTTTTTATTCAAATTCTTATTTCTGTGATTTTAAAGTGTATTTTCCAAAGTTCTTAAAAATAGGTAAATTCTATCATAATTCGTCCTTAAAATTCTCCTGTTAGTCGAAGTTTTAACCATTTTTTAACATCTTTCTTATAAAAAAAAATTCAATTTGCACTCTCAAAGACTAGGCATTAAACATTAGGTTTTAAAAATATTAATATGGAAGAAAATACAACGACTTTAGACATTAGGGCGATCAATGAAAAAATTGAGAGAGAGAGTGCTTTTATTGACCTCCTCACTATGGAAATGAACAAAGTTATTGTGGGCCAGAAACACATGGTGGAGCGTTTGTTAATCGGACTTTTAGGTCAGGGACATATTTTGTTGGAAGGTGTTCCCGGATTAGCCAAAACATTAGCGATAAATACCCTGTCGCAAGCTGTTCACGGTTCTTTCAGCAGAATCCAGTTTACTCCGGATTTATTACCGGCCGATGTCGTTGGAACCATGATTTACAACATTAAGCAAAATGAATTTTCAATCAAAAAAGGTCCAATTTTCGCCAACTTTGTTTTAGCGGATGAGATTAACCGTGCGCCGGCCAAAGTGCAATCAGCTTTATTGGAGGCGATGCAGGAAAAGCAGGTGACTATCGGGGATACCACTTTTAAATTAGACCGACCATTTTTGGTTCTTGCTACTCAAAACCCGATCGAACAAGAAGGTACCTATCAACTTCCTGAGGCCCAAGTCGATCGTTTCATGTTAAAAACCGTAATTGATTATCCAAAAATGGATGAAGAGCGTTTGGTAATTCGTCAGAATTTGAAAGGAAGTTATGACAAAGTAAACCAAGTGGTATCTGTAGATCAGATTTTACGTGCACAAGAGGCTGTTCGTGAGGTGTACATGGATGAGAAAATTGAAAAATACATTCTTGATATCATCTTTGCTACGCGTTATCCTGAAAAATATAAATTGGGAGATTTGAAGCCGCTGATTAGTTTTGGAGCTTCTCCCCGTGGAAGTATTAACCTTGCTAATGCCGCCAAGTGTTATGCTTTCATCAAACGTCGTGGTTATGTAATTCCAGAAGATGTACGTGCTGTGGTGCATGATGTATTGCGTCACAGAGTTGGAATTACTTACGAAGCTGAAGCTGAAAATATTACTTCTGTAGACATCATCAATAAGATCATCAACGAGATTGAAGTACCTTAAAAGTTGATAGTTGATAGTTTTTGGTTAATGGTTAAAAACCAATAGCCAATAACCAACAGCCGTAAACCAAAACAAAAATGGATACAAAAGAGCTTTTAAAAAAAGTACGAAAAATTGAAATCAAAACCAGAAGATTGAGTGATCATATCTTTTCGGGAGAATACCATACCTCGTTCAAAGGGCGTGGGATGACTTTTAGCGAAGTGCGTCAATACCAATATGGTGATGATATTCGTGCCATTGATTGGAACGTAACCGCACGTTACAATGAAGCACATGTAAAAGTTTTCGAAGAGGAACGCGAATTAACAATGATGTTGATGGTTGATATTTCCGGTTCGGAAAGTTTTGGCTCCAAGAATCAATTTAAAAAAGACATCGTAACGGAAATTGCGGCTACAATGGCTTTTTCCGCAACGCAAAACAATGATAAAATAGGGTTGATTTTGTTTTCGGATGAAATCGAATTATATATTCCGCCAAAAAAAGGAAGATCACATGTATTGCGTATCATCCGGGAGCTAATCGAATTTGAACCTAAAAGTCATAAAACAGATATAGCACAAGCCTTAAAATTTTTATCGGGAACCCAGAAAAAGAAAGCAATTGTTTTTGTTATTTCTGATTTTATGTCTCAGGATTACGAGCAAACCTTAAAAATTGCATCCAAAAAACATGACATTACAGGAATTCGGGTTTATGATATTCGTGAAGAGAAAATGCCGGATTTAGGAATGGTTTCGATGCTTGATGCCGAAACAGGTGAAACAAAATTGATAAACACCGGATCGAAATCAGTTCGAATGAATTATGAAAAATACTATCATGATAAGGTGAATTATTTCAAGGAAACCTTTAGTAAATCAGGTTCAGGTGTTGTGAATACAAGAGTTGACGAAAGTTATGTGACAAAATTATTGAGCTATTTTAAATCGAGATAAAAATTATTTATTTGAGATTGAAGATTATCAATCATCTGCTCCATCGAAAATTAAAAAATGAAAAAACATTTATACCTACTACTAGTTCTGCTATTTTCTTCGGCTGTTTTTGCACAACAAAAACAACTAGTGACAAGTATTGACACGATTAAGAATAAAATTGGTGCCGAGTTCAAATTAAGCCTGAAGACTTCGGTTGATACCAGTGCCAAAGTCGTTTTTCCTAATCTGAAAAACATTGGGGCATTAGAGGTAATCATGTCTTATCCTATAGATACCATCAAACAAGACGGTCGTTACGAGTTAATCAAGAAGTATGGCTTAACCCAGTTTGATTCGGGAAAATATAAAATTCCAAGTGTAAAGATTTTAATCAACGATAAACCGTTTTTATCGGATTCTCTTTTAGTGGAGGTTGCTAATGTTCAAGTAGATACTTTACAGCAAAAAATGTACGATATTAAGGATATTGTTCCTGCTGAAAACCAAATGGGTGATTGGTGGAAGTATCTTTTAATTCTGATTTTGATAATTGGTATTGGAGGTTTGGTGTATTGGTATCTCAGAAAATATCAAAAGAAGAAAATTGAAGAGGAAATTTTTAAAAGTCCGATAGAAAAAGCAACCAGTTTACTTCAGACATTAGAAACTAAGGAACTTTGGCAAAAGGGGGAAATTAAAGCTTATTACAGTGAGTTAACAGATATAACAAGAAATTATATCGAGGAAGCTATTGAGATTCCGGCTATGGAAAGCACTACTTCTGAGCTTATTCAGGGGCTTCGAGCAGCTTCTGTTAAAAAGAAAATGACGCTTTCACAGGAAACCATAGAAAATCTGGAACGTGTTTTAAAACAGGCGGATTTAGTAAAGTTTGCCAAATCAAAGCCGTTGGATTACGAAATCACAGAAGATAGAAATAAGATTCAAAAGGCCATTCTTACTTTGGATAACTCCATACCGGTTGAAGTTCCGGTAGAAGAAGACATGGTGTTGAATGAAGTTCAAAGACAAAATCAGATACGAATTCAGCTAAAGAAAAAGAGAAACAAACGTATTCTTATTTCTGTTTTGGCCGTAGTTTTTTTACTGGTGATAACGACCACTTTTTTCATTGTTATCAAGGGATTTGATTATGTTAAAGACAATATCATCGGTCACCCGACAAAAGAATTATTAGAAGGTGAATGGGTGAAAAGTGAATATGGAAACCCCGCTGTTTTAATTGAAACACCTAAGGTTCTCAAAAGAATGGATGCTCTAAAAACGCTGCCAAAAGAAACTACGGCGTTGATTAAGGAGATGCAGCTTTTTCAATATGGAAGCATGATGGATAATTTTTACATAGTGGTTTCAACAAGTAAATTCAAAAATCCGGTAGATATAGATTTAGCTAAAGCATTAGAAGGATCATTAAAAGTGATAGAAGCTCAAGGAGGGCAAAATATCATTGTAAAACAAGAAGATTTCCAGACAGGAAATGGGATAGAAGGCTTAAAAGGATATGGAACGATGACTATTCTTAATCCGCTGAGTAAAACAAGCGAGAAAGCATATTATGAAATTTTATATTTCAAACAAGAACAAGGCTTGCAGCAAATCATGATTTTGCATGCTGAAGGCGATAAATATGCTAACGAAATTACAGACCGCATCTTGAATTCTGTTGAACTAAAACAAATGGGTAAATAATGGAAAAATTAACTTTTTTAAACCCAGAGTTTTTTTGGTTGTTTCTTTTGATTCCAATGGCGGTTGTATGGCTGTTTTTGAAGAGAAACCAGCAGTCGGCAACTTTAAAGATAAGTTCTGTCGAAGGATTCAAGGGGTCGGATTCATTATTGGCAAAGTTAAAACCGTATTTAAGCGTGTTACGATTATTGGCTCTAAGCTCACTGATAGTGGCAATGGCAAGACCCAGAACAGTTGATATCAGTAATAAAACAAAAACGACTAAAGGGATTGATATTGTTATGGCTGTCGATGTTTCAGGAAGTATGTTGGCCAAAGACTTGAAGCCTAACAGAATGGAAGCGCTAAAAAGAGTGGCTGCCGATTTTGTTAACGAAAGACCGAACGATAGAATCGGACTTGTGGTGTATGCTTCTGAGGCGTATACGAAAACACCTGTAACCAGCGATAAGGCGATTATATTGGAGGCGATTAAAAGTATAAAATACGACAATGTTTTACAGGACGGAACGGGAATCGGAATGGGATTGGCCACCGCTGTAAACCGACTAAAAGACAGTAAGGCCAAAAGTAAGGTGGTTATTCTTTTGACAGACGGTGTGAATAATTCCGGTTTTATTGAACCCGAAACGGCTTCGGATATTGCGAAACAATTTGGAATTAAGGTGTATACGATTGCAATTGGAACTAACGGAATGGCTATGTCTCCATATAATGTCACTGCCAGTGGTCAGTTTTTGTATCGAATGATGCCAGTTGAGATTGATGAACAATTGATGAAAAGCATTGCCAGAAAAACGGATGGAAAATATTTCAGAGCAACCAGTAATAGTAGGTTGGCCGAAATTTATGCCTCTATCAACAAATTGGAAACTACAGAAATCGAAGAATTGAAATTCTATGATTATGATGAGAAGTTCAGACCTTTTGTGTGGTTAGCCGGGTTTTTGGTGCTGTTAGAAATTGGATTACGAAATACGGTTTACAGATCATTTATATAGAAAATGGAATTAGACGAAAAAAAATATTTATACCTGTTGTTTATACTGCCCGTTATCGTGTTGGTTTTTCTATTTAATTTATATTGGAAAAGAAAGAAACAGCGCGAATTTGGGGATTTGGATTTGGTAAAAAAATTAAGCCCGGAGAGTTCCTATTTTAAGCCTATTTTGAAATTGGTGGTTTTACTTCTGGCCTTAACGGGATTGATTTTAGGATTGGTAAATCCGAAAATTGGTACTAAAATGGAAACGGTAAAACGAGAAGGGATCGATATTGTTTTTGCTATAGATGTTTCTAAAAGTATGCTTGCCGAAGATGTGGCTCCAAGTCGTCTGGATAAAAGCAAGCAAATAGTTTCTCAGATTATCAACCAATTGGGCAGTGACCGGATAGGTATTGTGGCGTATGCAGGAAATTCGTTTCCAGTATTACCTATCACAACAGATTATAGTGTCGCAAAGATGTTTCTGCAAAGTATGAATACCGATATGGTATCCTCTGTAGGGACTTCATTAGATGAGGCTATTAAGCTTTCATCCACTTATTTTGATGATAAAAAGACAAGTAAGTTGTTAATCATGGTTTCTGATGGGGAAGATCACTCTGATGGTGCTGAGACTGCTGCAGAAGAAGCTAATAAATTGGGTATAAAAATTATTACCATTGGTGTCGGAACTGAAAAAGGAGGGCCGATTCCGTTGAAAAGAAATGGTGTTGTTGAAAGTTTTAAAAGAGACAGCAATAACGAAGTAGTAATTACAAAGCTGAATCAGGAAAGCCTTGTTTCAATTGCGAAAGCTACCAAAGGAGGTTATGTAAACGGATCTAATACCAAGGAAGTATTGGAATATGTAAAAAATGCTTTAAATAATATTGAAAAAACAGAATTTGAAGCCACACAAATGGCTGATTTTCAATCCCAGTTCCAATGGTTTTTGGGAATTGCTTTTGTCTTGTTGTTATTGGATGTTTTTCTTTTAGAGAGAAAAACAAAATGGGTTAAAAAGTTGAATTTGTTTAATGACAAAGAATAAATATCCCCATGATTTTTCAAGATCTTATGGGTATGTAAATCAAAGACGATAATGAAAAATTTATTTCTATATGTTTTGCTCTCTATTTCTTTGGCTGTGTCAGCACAGGAGAAAGACAAAAATTTGCCTAAAGCAAATGAAGAGTATGCGCAAAATAATTTTGTTGAATCGGAAGCGAGTTATCGAATTTCACAGTCAAAATTCCCTAACAGAGCTGTTGCGCCCTATAATTTAGGGAATTCAATTTACAAGCAAAATCAGCCTTCAGAGGCCAAGTATGCGTATGCAAAATCTATTGCCAGCACAAAATCTAGAGCGCAAAAACACAAGGCGTTCCATAATTTAGGGAATGTTTTTATGAAGGAGAAAGATTATTCGCAAGCGGTAGAGGCGTATAAAAATGCATTGCGAAATAATCCGGCAGACGAGGAAACCCGATATAATTATGCTTTGGCAAAAAAGATGCTGAAAGAAAATCCGCCTAAAGACGATAAGAATAAGGATAAAAACAAAGACAAGGATAAGGATAAGAAAGACGATAAGAAAGACGGGGAAAAGGATAAGAATAAAGATAAAGATAAAAACGACGATAAAGGAGATAAAGATAAGTCAGACAAAAACGGGAAGAACGACGATAAGAAGGATCAGGGTGAAAAACCAAAGCCCACTCCAGGAGGAATATCTCAGGACCGATTGCAAAATCTTTTAGATGCAGTGAACAATGAGGAAAAGAAAGTGCAAAATAAAGTGAACGCTCAAAAGGTAAAAGGCAAACCAGTAAAAACAGAGAAAGACTGGTAGGTTGTGGTTGTATTGTACTATTAAAAAACTTCTGATTAAACAGTAAAACAATCAAACGATTAAAAATAGATTAAGCAAGTAATGAAAAAATATATAATCCTATTGCTACTATGTTTTCAAGGACTTTGGGCTCAAGTGCAATTTGAGGCTAAAGTAAGCAAAACTACGCTTGGGCTAAATGAAAGATTGCGTGTTGACTTTATCATGAATGTGGATGGGGATAATTTCAATCAACCCTCTTTTGATGGATTTAGAATTATTGCAGGTCCGAGCCAGCAGGTAAGTCAGTCTTGGGTAAACGGCAGAAGTTCATTTGAGAAAATTTATTCTTATTTTCTTTTACCAAACCAAAAAGGAACATTAGTGATCAGACAGGCTGCGATAGAGTTCAACGGTCAGATCTATAAAACATCGCCTATAAAAATTAATGTTACAGCGGCAACAGAACAACCTAGGGATCCTAATGATACCCAAATATCAGCAGATGACAATCTTTATCTAGTGGCTGATATCTCAAAAACAAATCCATATATCAACGAGCCTATAACTGTGGTGTATAAGCTTTATTTCAGTTATAATATTGGGATTACCAATTGGAGAGAACTTAATTCACCTAAATACAATGATTTCTGGAGTCAGAATATTGATATTAAGCAATTGGTCGCAGAAGAGGGTATGTTTAAAGGAGAGAAATATCGTTATGTCGTATTGAGAAAAACGGTTCTGTATCCACAAAAATCAGGAAAATTAGCCATTGAACCGCTGTCATTGGATATTGATGTGCAATTACCAAGTAATCGTAGAGATGTGTTTGGCAGGTATATCGTAACCGAAGGAAACAAACGAGTGTCGGCAGGAGCCAAAACAATTACTGCCAGACCATTGCCGGAAGTTGGGAAACCTAATGATTTTTCAGGTGCTGTTGGGAACTTTGATTTTAAGGTAACTCCATCTAAAACCAGTTTGAAAAACGGGGAAAGTTTAGAGTTAGTTGTTAGCGTTACCGGTAAAGGAAATATGAAATTATTTAATTTGCCAAAACCTGTTGTTCCAAATTCTTTAGAGATGTATGATCCCGTGCATAACGAACAAGTGAATACGGGTTTAGCTGGTATGACCGGGAAAATAGCAGACAGTTATACCATTATACCGCAGTACAAAGGCAAATATCCTATTAAGCCTATGCAGTTTACTTATTTTGATTTGAATTCGGGAACTTATAAAACTATTAGTTCAGAGGAAATAATGATTAATGTTCTCGACGGACCAACAGCTGCCGATTCAACAGTTGTTGCTTCTGCAAGTGGAGCAAAAAACAAGATTTCGAATACTGAACAGTTCAAATACATTAAGTTAAAAAGTAATCTTGTGGCAATGCGTAAAAAAGATTTCTTTGGGTCTAATTTGTTTTACGGATTGTTGTTTTCTCCATTTTTAATGTTGCCTTTGATTGTGTTATTCAGAAAGAAAAAAGAGGCTGTTGATAGGGACGTCACTGGAAACAGAATTAGAATGAACAACAGATTGGCTAAGAAGTATTTGTCGGAAGCCAAAAAACAGATCAATAATAAAGAACCGTTCTATGTGGCTTTGGAAAAAGCGATGCATAATTTCTTAAAAGCCAAATTGCATATTGAAACTTCTGAGATGAGTAAAGATAATATACAAGAACTCTTGTTGTCCAGAAATGCAAAACCGGAAGCGGTTAATGATTTTATTGCTTTGACCGAAAATTGCGAACTGGCACGTTACGCGCCGGCATCAAGTACCTCCATCCAACAGGATTTTGATAAAGCCGTACTGATAATCTCAGAATTAGAGAAGCAGATTTAGCAATTGTTAATTTAGACAAAATGAAAAACATAGTTTATATATTTTTACTAATTACACAGGTTTTCTTTGCTCAAAATGGCTTTGAAACCGGGAATGAATTGTATCTGAATAATAAATACGAGGAGGCGATAAAAGCGTATGAAAGTGTTTTGGAGACGAGTAAGCATTCGGTTGAATTGTATTTTAATTTAGGGAATTGTTATTACAAACTGAACAAAGTAGCTCCGTCTATTTATTATTATGAAAAAGCATTAGTGCTCAATCCAAACGATAAAGACGTCTTGAATAACTTGAAGTTTGCACAAAAACTGACCATTGATGAGGTAAAAGAGGTGCCAAAAGTTGGTTTCGAAAAGTTGTTGCGCGATTTTACGGCAATCTATCATTACAATACTTGGGCGTGGATTGCGGTTTCTTTTGCTATATTGTTTCTATTGTTTTTTATAGGCTACTATTTTTCTGTGAGCGCACTTTTTAAAAGAAGTTTTTTCTTCGGAATGTTTGTGTTGGTGTCTTTCCTTTTAATTAGTGTTTCGGCAGCTATTTTTGAAAAAAGCCATTTTCAAAATGAAAAGCCGGCCATTGTTTTTGCTGAAACGGCAGAAGTGAAAAGCGAACCACAACAGTCAGCATCGGCAATTTTTGTACTCCACGAAGGAACAAAAGTGTATGTACAACAAGTTTTAAGTAATTGGAAAAAAGTCCAACTTACAGATGGAACTGAAGGTTGGATTGAGAGTAGTGCTATTATGGAAGTGAAGTAGTTGGTCCCTATAAAGGTTGGGTTACTTCTTTTTCAAATGGTCGTACCATTTTTCAATCGAAGGAAAGATAAATCCCGCTGTTTTCTGAATCGGATTGTAAAATAAAGATTTATCCAGGGTTTCTTTTTTTGCCAAAAAGTTATTGTAGTTTATTTTTTCGAAAACAGTAAAAACAATACTCACAATCAGAACGGTTTTGAGAACTCGGAAAAAACCACCTCCTAATTTGTTGGGCAAGCCTAAATGAGCAAAATCAGCCAGACCGGTAAGGAATTTTCCCAATAATGATATTCCAATAACTACAACAATAAAAGTGAGTATAAAAGCGGTAATCTGAATCGTATTGGGATTCCATTTGAAGATGCCAGATAGAATACTCTTCATAAAGGAGGAAAATTTTATTGCGAAATAAATACCAGCCAGAAGTGAAATTAGTGAGGCTAATTCAATAAAAAGCCCGTTTTTTATCCCTTTATACATAGCGTAAGCCAATAACACAGCTAAAACAATATCCAGAAAACCCATAATGCTATTTTTAATATTTAAAAAGTGCAAATATAAAAGAAAAGAGGATTGTCTATTGCCAATTTTCAAGTTCTTATCTTTGCCAAAATAATTTTATGAAATGATGAACTCATGATTCATAATTCATAGCTCATAACTTATAATATGTCAAGAGACACACAATTAAAAGAACGCTGGGAACAGCTCGTAAACATACTTTCGGATCAATTTTCACAAGGAGAAGATTTAGATCTGGATGCCATCATTTATCTAATCGGAGTTCAGGAACTGGGCAAATTGCACCGTGAATTCAAAAAAGATGAAAAGTTAAACCTGATGCACATTGCCATTTGCAGGTTATTGGAACCTTACGGTTTCTATGAATTCGAATTTTTTGATGAAGACGGTTGGCCGCATTACAAAGTAAAAGAGGAGTTGCCGCCATTAAAAGCAGGAGAACAATCGGTTTTGATGAAAGAAGCAATTGTAAATTATTTTCTCGAAAAGGAATTAATTGATTAATTATTTATAGTACAGACAAGTCGCGACTTGTCCCTATCAACAATATTCCCTAAATTTGCACTTCTAGTAAAAGACAGATGATAGACAAGATAAAAGAATATATTGGTGAAGCACAGGCTTTCTCTACTCAAGATAAAGAAGAATTAGAAGTATTCCGAATTAAATTTCTAGGAAGCAAAGGACTTTTAAAAGATCTTTTTGCTGAATTCAAAAATGTTCCAAACGAACAAAAAAAGGAATTTGGTCAGGTAATCAATTTGCTTAAAACTTCTGCTGAAGACAAAGTGAAATCAATACAGGAAGCTTTGGAAAACAAAGAAGAAAGTAAAGGATTTTATGGTGATTTGACACGTTCAGCTGAACCGATAACCATTGGTTCCCGTCATCCAATTTCATTGGTTAAAAATCAAATTATCGATATTTTCTCTACTATTGGTTTCAATGTTTCCGAAGGTCCGGAAATCGAGGATGATTGGCATAATTTTACCGCATTGAACTTACCGGAATACCATCCGGCACGTGATATGCAGGATACTTTCTTCATTCAGACTAATCCTGATATTTTGTTGCGTACGCATACTTCATCGGTGCAAGTGCGTTACATGGAAAATAATAAACCACCTATCAGAACCATTTCTCCGGGAAGAGTTTTTCGTAATGAAGCTGTTTCGTCGCGTTCGCACTGTATTTTCCATCAAGTGGAAGGTTTGTATATAGACAAAGACGTTTCTTTTGCTGATTTAAAACAAACACTTTTGTATTTCACCAAAGAAATGTTTGGGAAATCAAAAATCCGTTTGCGTCCGTCTTATTTTCCGTTCACGGAACCAAGCGCTGAGATAGATATTTATTGGGGTTTGAAAACTGAAACGGATTACCGCATTACCAAAGGAACCGGTTGGTTAGAAATTGGTGGTTGTGGAATGGTTGACCCGAATGTATTGAAAAATTGCGGTATTAATCCGGACGAATATAATGGTTTTGCATTCGGAATGGGTGTGGAACGTATCGCGATGTTGCTTTATCAAATTGGAGATATCAGAATGTTCTACGAGAATGACGTTCGTTTCTTAGAGCAATTTAAAACGCTTATTTAATAACAGTATACAGTCAAAAATAGTAAAGTCATAAAATCTGAAGTTGGGTAATTTAAAATTATCTCTTTTGATTTTATGGCTTTTGATTTTGGAATTAAAATTTTTTAAAACAATTATGAAAAAAGATATCATCATACCCGAAGTAGAAAACGTGTTTTTAGCTGCAGTCCAAGAATGGAGCGACGATTTCATGGAAAAAGTTTGGTATGTCTATTTGGTGAATGACAGTGATTTTAATCTGGATAGTGTAATGGTTGTTTCCAAAGCTTTTGGCACCATCGATGGCGAAATGAAAAAAACCTCTCTTTTACGTCATGCATTTGTAGAAGTTCCTGCTGTTTCAGTAGCAAAAATTGAAATGATTGAAAAAAGTGTTTTGGTCTTAAATAACGAGTTTATGCTGACTTTTTTTATCGGAGACAAGCTGTATGATAAAAAATTCATTTTTAAGGCAAATTCCATCAATGAAGGAGCTACAGAAGAAGTCCCTATCTTATTCGTAGAAGGAATTATTGTAACTTAATTGCTTCTCAGTTTTGAAGAGTTTCGAATTATGCTAAAAGGCAAGGTTTGCTTCAGAAAACCGTAAAAAGATAGTCTTATAAAAAGTCTCAAGTATCGTCTGTTTGATTTGATAATCAGAGCGACGCTATTTGAGACTTTTTTAATTTTATAAGGCAAGGAAAAGTTTAATCCAGTTTTTCTGTCAGTTCCTTGAAAACCGATTTAGCGTCCTTTCCTTCATATAGAATCTCGTAGACAGCATCAATGATCGGTGTTTTAGCTTTGTATCCCTGATTAAGTTTGTAGGCGCTTTTGGTAGCATAATATCCTTCAGAGACCATGCTCATCTCCATCATGGCAGATTGTACTGTGTATCCTTTCCCAATCATATTCCCGAACATTCTGTTTCTGGAAAAGACAGAATACCCGGTCACCAATAAATCACCTAAATATGCCGAATCATTAATGTTTCGTTTCATTTTGTGTACTTTTCTGATGAATTTCTTCATTTCGCGGATAGCATTACTTATCAGTACAGCCTGGAAATTATCGCCATAACCCAAACCATGGGCAATTCCCGCAGCAATAGCGTAAATGTTCTTAAGCATAGCTGCATATTCTGTTCCGATAATATCGTCAGAAATCTTCGCTTTGATATAATTTCCGGATAAATTTTTGGCTACAGTTTTGGCTTTTTCTGGATCACCACAAGCAATAGTGAGATATGATAAGCGTTCTAAAGCAACTTCCTCGGCATGGCAAGGTCCTGTTATCACGCCAATATTATAGTAGGGGATGTCGTATGTGAAGTGAAAATGTTCTCCAACAATTAAACTTGTTTCAGGAACAATTCCTTTAATGGCAGAAAAAATTATTTTGTCTTTTAACGAAACGGTTAATTTTTTCAATTCAGCATCTAAAAAAGCAGACGGAATGGCAAAAATGAGATAGTCAGCATTGGTAATCGCTTCATTGATGTCATTGGTAAGTTTCAGTTTTTTGGTATCAAATTCTACTGAGCTTAGATAATTTGGATTGTGTTTGTATGTTTTAATGTGTTCTATAGCAGCATCATTACGCATATACCAATAGATCTCAGAAAGATTAACGCATAACATTTTTGTGATAGCAGTCGCCCAACTTCCTCCACCAATCACGGCAAATTTTAAATTTTCAGCCATTTTTTTATTAAATTTAATCAAAAGTACTTAAAAAAACAGTAATAATGCAAATAAATTTAAATCAAGAAACCCTTAATTCATGCGGGTTGCGGAAAGAATTAACAACTAAGTAATTTATTTTTTTTAATTTTTTTATCTTTTTATGTAATAAAAGCAATGATTTAACGTTCTAAGTATTTATAAATAAAGTTTTTAAGATAAAAAAATGCGGATTGAATTAGTTAGTTTTGTTTTAGTATTTTGAAAGGCGTTCCTATTATTTAAATAAGAACGCCTTTTATTTTAGCTGGGAGTTTTTTATTTAATAACTCATTTCCACAATTTCTTTTACTTTTTCTAAAGTAATATTTTGTTTTTCTCCCAATGCTTTCCAGCCTCTTTGTTCGAAGCGATTCACTATAAAACCAGCTGTTTTTTCAAAATCTTTGGCGTTTTCAGATAATTTGGTTTGCATTCCCATAGTATGGTAGAATTCAACAGTCTTGTTGATAGCCTCTTTGGCAATTTCGTCCTCGCTTCCGCTTAGATTAAAAATGCGTTTTCCATACTGAGCCAGTTTTCCTTTTTTAGTTTCAAATAGTACTTTATACAAGTTAGGACCAATAATAGCCAAGGTTCTGGCATGATCAATTCCGTATAAGGCAGTTAATTCGTGCCCAATCATGTGTGTTGCCCAGTCAGAAGGAACACCTTTTTGGATTAAACCGTTTAAGGCCATGGTACAACTCCACATAAAATTTGAAGCCAAGGTATAATTCGTTGGGTTTTCAACGACCTTAGGGCCAACTTGAATTAAGGTTTGTAAAATACCTTCTGCAATACGGTCTTGAAGAAAACCGTCGTGTGGGTAGGTCAAATATTGTTCTAAAACATGTACATAGGCATCAATTACACCATTTTGTAATTGTTTTTTCGGCAAAGACGCGATCACTGTTGGATCACAAATAGAGAACTGAGGAAATAGTGCGGAACCTCCAAAATCTAATTTTTCCTGAGTGGCTTCAATGGTAATAACCGCTCCGGAATTCATTTCGCTTCCTGTTGCAGGCAAGGTCAAAACGGTTCCAAAAGGCACTACTTTAGTAACATCTTTAAAGAGGATTCTTTTTTTAAGAATTTCAATCGGATCTCCGTCAAATAGAACGGCAGCTGAAATAAATTTTACACCATCAATCACACTGCCTCCTCCAACTGCAAGGATGAAATCAATTTTTTGTTGACGTATGATTTCAACTGCTTTCATCAAAGTTTCAAAATGTGGATTGGCTTCGATACCACCAAATTCAATTACTTCAAAACCTTCCAGGCTTTTGCAAACTTGTTCGTGGATGCCATTTTTAAAGATACTTCCGCCTCCGTAGGCAAGTAAGATTTTAGCATTTTGCGGAACAAGTGTGGCTAACTTTTCTATTTGTCCTTTTCCAAAAACCAGTTTTGT
>RCUJ01000478.1_pt1 | contig 23067 bp, 23 predicted proteins | sample 2166321 | NCBI WGS metagenome assembly RCUJ01 (sample SAMN09932808, study PRJNA488358) | compost metagenome | feature: garden; material: soil; isolation source: compost soil in an enriched community after 118 h of incubation | place: Germany: Experimental Botanical Garden Goettingen | collected... | reverse complement strand
GCAGCGGACTTTTAATCCGTTGGTCGCGAGTTCGAGTCTCGCACAACCCACCACCCCCTGCCTTTTTACGAAGGCAGAAGAGAATCAAGCACCTGCGAGCGATCGCGGTGCTTTTTTTTCGTCTGTAGGGCGAGGAGGGGTGATCTACTGCGCGATCAACTGCGCGATCAACTGCGCGATCAGGCGTGCGCTGGCCGCGCGATGCACAAGCTGGCGCAAACAAGCCCGCGCAATCAAGCTTACGCAAACAGCGCGGTCTTGGGGCCAACCGCCAGATTGACGCGCAATGCGTCTAAAATCCGCGGGCGTGTCGAACCGGACTTCTGTCTTTTGCTGGCCTCTCTGCCGAGCATCCCTTCATAGTGCAGCCCTCTATCGGCCCCTCTTCCGCCTTCACGTCCCCAGGCTCGTCCTACGCCGCCCGCATCCGCCAGGTGCAGGTCGACGCGTTGCGCCGGAGCTTTCCCTTCGCGCTGGCGGGATCGCTGATCACCGCCTGCTTTTCGGTCTTCGCGTTGCTCGACGTGCTGCCCCGGCACGAAATACTGCTGTGGATCACCGCGACGCTGGTGGTTGGCGGCTTGCGGCTGGCCGCCATGATCGCGTACGACCGCCGCGGCAACGATCCGTCGGCAGCCCGGCGCTGGGTGCGCCGCATGCTGGCCGGCAACCTGTGTTCGGGGATTCTGTGGGGACTGCCGTTCGCTTACTGGACGTTTGTCGTCCCGCTGGAATACCAGCTGTTCTTCATCGTCATTCTGTTCGGGCTGGGCACGGGCGCGATCTACTCGAATTACATGATGCTGCCGGTGATGTACGCGTTCGAAATTCCGGCTTTCGCGCCGATGTTCATTGCGCTGGCGGCGCAGCCGTCCGCCATCCATCTGGCGCTGGTGACGAGCGGGCTCGCGTATCTGGTGGCGACCCTGGCCTTTATCCATCGCATGAACCGCACCCATCTGGGCGCATTGCGGCTGGGCTATGAGAACCTGGCGCTGCTGGACCAGGTGCGCCAGGAAAAGACCGCGGCCGAACGCAGCGATCTGGAAAAGTCCCGGTTCCTGGCGGCGGCCAGCCACGACCTGCGCCAGCCCGTGCATGCCGTGAATTTGTTCCTGGGCCTGCTGACGAACGAGCCTTTGTCGCGGCATGGGCGCTACCTGCTGGACAACATCGCAAGCGCGATGTCCGCGATGGGGCATCTGTTCGACGCCCTGCTGAACCTGTCGCGGCTGGACGCTGGCGTCATCGACCCCCGCTTTGAGACGTTCCGCATCAGGCCGCTGCTGGACCAGTTGCGGGCCGAGTACACCCCCCAAGCCAGCGAGAAAGGGATACGCCTGCGGGTGCGCGCCTGCCCGGCCACCGTCCGGTCGGACCCCGTGCTGCTGGAACGCATTATTCGCAATCTGATCAGCAACGCCATCATGCACACCGCCCGGGGCCGTGTCCTGATTGGTTGCCGCCGCATCGCCGACCGATTGCGCATCGAGGTCTGGGACAACGGCCCCGGCATTCCGAAGGCGGAGCAGGAACGGGTGTTTTGGGAGTTCCATCAACTGGGCAATCCCGAGCGCGACCGGAGCAAGGGACTGGGTCTGGGGCTGGCCATCGTGCGCCGCACCGTGCGGCTGCTGGGGCACGAACTGGCGTTGCGCTCCGAAGAAGGCCGGGGCACGGTCTTCACGCTGACGGTGCCTATCGCCGATTCCGAAGGCTCCAGCCTGACCGTCGGCCAGCCCGGTGCGGTATCGCACCCCGCGCCTGTGTCCGGCAGCGACCTGCGCGGCAAGCTCATGCTGCTGGTGGATGACGACGCGCAGAACCTGGCCGGCCTGTCGATGCTGTTCGAAAGCTGGGGCTGCCGCGTCATCGCCGCCACCAGCGGCAATGCCCTGTTCGAGCGCGTGCTTCCGCTGGCCGAGCGCCCCGCGCTGATCGTCAGCGACTACCGGCTGCGCGAGCACGAGACCGGCATCCATGTGATTGAAAGACTGCGAGAGGAATATAACGACCCGGACCTGCCCGCCTTGCTGGTCAGCGGCGATACCGACCCGGCGCGGCTGGCGGAGGCCGCCGCTCGCGGCGTGCCGCTGCTGCACAAGCCCGTGCAGGTTCAGGCCCTGCGCGACCGGGTGGCGGCCTTGTTGCACGAGAACCGCGCCCAGCCCCTCACCGGAGACGCCGAATGACGGCAGTGCTTTTGATAGATGATCACGCCATGTTCCGCGAAGCGCTGGTCATGGCCATGGACTATTCGGTTCCGGGCCTGACGATCCATCCGGCGGCAAGCGGCCACGAGGCGCTTGACGTGCTTGACCGGCACTCGGCGATTCAGAACGTCATCATGGACTTCTACCTGCCCGACATGGCGGGGGCCGACCTGCTCAAGCGCTTGCGCCAGCGCCGCGCGCGATTGCGGATTCTTGTGCTGTCCGCGTCCGAAGATCCCGAGGACGAGCGCCGCGCGATGGACGCCGGCGCGCAGGGCTTCCTGAACAAGTCCGCCAGTTGCCAGGAACTGGCCGCCGCGTTGCAAGCCATCAACGACGCGCCGCTCTTGTCCGGCCGCAGCGGGGCCGCGGCCACGCTGCCCGCGGGGGCCCAGGACGAAGCCGCGTTGTTGCGGGCGCTGACGCCGCGCCAGCTCGAGGTGCTGCGCCTGATGTGCGACGGACTGCGCAACAAGGAAATATCGGAACAGTTGAGCATGACGGAGAAGACCGTCAAGACGCATGTATCGGCCATCTTGGGCACCCTGGGTGTGCTCAACCGTACGCAGGCGACGCTTGTGGCGCGCCGAGGCGGCGTGTTCGGGAAGCCGGTCTAGCGCTCCCGGCAGGGGACGGAAAACCACTTTCGTTTTCAGATGGCATCGCGTATAACGGTCTCACGATATGTGCACCGCAGCATGGTTCATGTCGCAGCCTTTTACGATCGCAAGCGCACCCCTGCATCCCTGCAAGGAGTTCCACTGTGGCCCGATCCAAAACGTCAGCGAGTTCCCGCGATCCCTTGTTGATCGATCTTGCCTTGCAAGGCGGAGGCGCGCACGGCGCCTTCACCTGGGGCGTGCTGGACCGCCTGCTGGAAGAGCCTTGGCTGGGGATAGACGGCATCTCGGGCACCTCCGCCGGCGCGATGAATGCGGCCGTGCTGGTGTTGGGGCATGCTCGCGGCGGATCCGAGGGCGCGCGCGCCGCGCTCGAGGATTTCTGGCGGCGCGTATCGCAGGCCGCCGCCTTCAGCCCGTTTCGCCGCAGCCCGTTCGATGTGCTGATGGGCTCGTGGTCGCTGGACAACTCGCCGTTGTTTGTCGCCTTCGATCTGGCGTCGCGCGTGTTCTCCCCCTATGACCTGCACGCATCGGGCTTCAATCCGCTTTCCGACATCCTCAAGGAAGCCATCGATTTCGATGAGCTCGCCAAAGCGCCCATTCATCTGTTCATCACGGCGACCAACGCGCGCACGGGCCGCGGCCGTGTATTCAAGAATGCCGATGTGACCGCCGACGTCCTGCTGGCGTCGGCCTGCCTGCCCACGATGTTCCGCGCGGTGATGATCGAAGGCGATCCCTATTGGGACGGCGGCTACAGCGGCAATCCGACCATCACGCCGCTCGTGCGGGAATGCAAATCGCGCGACACCATTCTGGTGCAGATCAACCCCGTCGAAAGGCCCGGCATCCCCAGCAGCGCCCGCGAAATCCTCAACCGCCTGAATGAAGTGACCTTCAACGCGCCGTTGCTCAAGGAGCTGCGCATGATCGCGCTGCTGCGCCAGGTGGCCGATCCCGGCAACGGCGAGGGCGCGATGTGGGCGGACATGCGCATTCACCGGGTATCGTCGGACAAGATGGTGGAGTTGGGCTATTCGTCCAAGCTCAACGCCGAATGGCCGTTCCTGTGCATGCTGCGCGATGAAGGCAGAAAGGCGGCGGACGGCTTTCTTGCGGCGCATGGCCACGACCTGGGCAAGCGCTCGACCCTCGACATCGACGAAATGCTGGGCGAGGTCTGACATCATGGGCCTCTTTGGAATCCTGCTTGCGCTGGTATTGCTGATCTGGCTGGCTTATCGCGGCTGGAGTATCTTGCTGCTGGCACCCGCCGCCGCAATGGTGACCGCCGCCGCATCCGGAGAACCGTTGCTGGCGCATTGGACGCAGACGTTCATGGGTGGCGCGGCCGGCTTCGTCGCGCAGTTTTTCCCCTTGTTCCTGTTGGGCGCCTTGTTTGGCAAGCTGATGGACGACAGCGGCTCCGTGACGGCGATCGCCAACTTCATGACGCGCAAGCTCGGCGCCAAGCGCGCCATCCTGGCGGTGGTGTTGGCGGGAGCCATCGTGACCTACGGCGGCGTCAGCCTGTTCGTGGCCTTTTTCGTGCTGGCGCCCATGGCGCACGCCTTGTTCAAGGCGGCTGGCATTCCGGTGCGCCTGATGCCCGCGGCCATCCTGCTCGGCACGTCCACCTTCACGATGTCCGCCTTGCCCGGCACGCCTGCCGTCCAGAACGCCATCCCGATGCCGTTCTTTTCGACCACGCCGTTCGCCGCGCCGGGCCTGGGGATCATCGCCAGCGCCATCATGCTGGGGTTTGGCTTGTGGTGGCTGACTCGCGCCGAAACGTCGGCGCGGCGCGCGGGGGAGGGCTATGTGGCGCCGGCCGGCATGGATGCCGACGTGTCCGAGGACGTGGTGGTCCGCGAGCGCGCAACCGTGGCGCGCGAGTTCGACCCCGCCGAGATCCATCACGGCCAGCGCAGCGACGGCGCACCATCGACGCTGACGGCGGCCATTCCGCTGGTGGTCGTCATTCTTGTGAATCTGCTCATGACGCTGCTGGTCCTGCCGCGCATGGATACGGCGTGGCTGGCCGAGGCGCAATGGGGCGGCACCAGCCTGGCGGCCGTCGGCGGCGTGTGGTCGGTGATTGCCGCGCTGCTCGCCGCCATCGCGGTGCTGGTGGCGTTGAATTTCCGCCGCCTGCCGTCGCTGCGCGACACCATGGACGCCGGCGTAAACGCGTCTGCCCTGCCTTTGCTGAGCGTCGCGAGCCTGGTGGGCTTTGGCGCGGTGGTCGCGTCGCTTCCCTCTTTTGCGCTGGTGCGCGATTGGGTGCTGTCCATCGAGGGCGGGCCGCTGGTGTCGCTGGCCGTGGCCACCAATGTGCTGGCGGCCTTGACCGGTTCGGCGTCCGGCGGGTTGACCATCGCCTTGCAGTCGCTGGCAAGCACCTACATGGAACTGGCGCACACCCTGGGGATCGATCCCGCGCTGATGCACCGCGTCTCGGTGATCGGCGCCGGCACGCTGGACAGCCTGCCGCATAACGGAGCGGTGGTGACGCTGCTGGCCGTCTGCGGCTCGACGCATCGGGACGGCTATATGAACATTGTGGTGGTGGGCATCATCGGGCCCATCATCGCGCTGGCCGCGGTCATCGCGCTGGGCGGCGCGCTGGGCTCGTTCTGACGGGAAACGCCGATCAGGACAGGGCGCGCGCCGGGAGCGCCGCCGACAGCTCGTTCAGGCTCAGGCCACAGCACCGGGCGCGTTCGGCCAGCATTTCGCTCTGTTCCAGGGCGCGCCGGCTTTCTTCCAGCAACACGTCGAGCTGCTCTTGCGGGGTCGACGCCATGGCCCAGGCCCGTTCGGCGAACAGGGCCGAAAAGTGGTCCACGCAGGTATTGCAGATGGCCGCGCCGTTCTTTTCAAGCAGCGCCGCGCCCTGAGCAAGCGTCGATTGGCAAAACATGCAGGCAAGGGCGTGGTTCATGGGGCTGGCGGCGGATTCAAGGGTGCGTAGAGGGGCGCGTGGATGACGGCGCCTGTCATGAACAACGGCGCGGCGCGCCAACTCTTAAATCGGACTGGTGTACATCCGCGCCCCCACGTGCCTGGATCGCCCGCGCCGCCCGCCTAGTCGACGATGAAGCATGTCGGGCACCACCAGGACGAAGGTCCGAGGATTGTCCACCAGCATTTCCATTTCCCGGATCCAGCTTGCCGAGTAGCCTTTCGGCGCGCCGCCATGCTTGGCCGTCACGATGGGGAACTGGGACAGGTCGTGGAAGAAAAAACGGTCGTGGTTCATTCGAATGCTCCAAGAGGGGAGACGGGCGCGTCCTTGGCGCAGCCGCAGCCGCAGCCGCCGTAGAGCACCAGGCTGTAGGAGTCCAGCTCGAAGCCGCAGCGTTTGGCGATCTTCCTGACCAGTTGCGCCATGGCGGCATCGCTGGATTCCTGGATCTGTCCGCAGCGCGTGCACACCAGGTGGTCGTGGTGCCCTTTGTCGTTGAGCTCGAACACGGTGGTGTGCGTATCGAGCTGGGTCCGTTTGAGCAGGCCGGCGTGCTCGAGTTGCGTGATCACGCGATACACGGTGGCCAGGCCGATGCTGCTCCGGTCCGAAACGAGGCTGCGATGGATATCCGCCGCGCTCATGTGCTGGTCGGCCTGCTGATAGAAGATGTCCAGGATCTTCAAACGCGGGAAAGTGGCCTTGATGCCGGCGTCGCGCAGCTTGGTGTGGTCCATGAAATTTCTCCGTACGGGGCTGATGCCCCATTGATGAGAATGATGTCCATTTTCAACTGGACCCGCTAACGGGAACCCGTCAACCTGTATCGCAAACCTGCCAACCATGCTTCACGTGGCCGTTGCCCCTGTGATGCCCATGCCAACCGATCCGTGTCTGCAGGATCTTGCCCACACGCTGCTGGACACCCCGGACGACACCGCGGGCATCGATGAATAGACGCAAGGATTGAATATGTCGTCGCGCGCCCTGATGCGCCGGTTTCGCCAGGAAACGGCGTGAACCTAGGGGGGAGTGCGTCAGCGGGCCCGCCTGTTGCGGGCGCTGGAAATGCTAAGCCGTGGCGGCTCAGTGACCGAAGCGGTGCTGTCGGTGGGCTACGAACGCACCTGCGCGTTCATCGGAAGCTTTCGCGCGGCCTTCGGCATGACTCCCACCCGCTATCTGGCGGGCCGCGCCTAGCAGGGAGCGCGCCGCACGCCGCCGCGCGTCAGGCCGCGGCCGGCTGGTCGGGATGCATGGGGCCCTGCGGGTCGTTCTCGGCATCCGGCCGGGGCGGCACGGCGGGCAGGCCCAGTCCCAGGCGCAGCCGCTGGCAGTCGGGATTAGGCGAACCGTCGGGCATCCAGATGTCGAATTCGCGACAGGGAGTGGGGCGGTTTTCGTAGATGGCGCAGTGGATGCCGGGCTGGCCCAGTTCGCCGCGCAGCGAGATGCAGCGCCCGCCGCCCATTTCCGTGCCCTTCATGCAGGCTCGCAACGGGCTCATCTGGGTGACGAGGTCCAGGGGCACGTGCCCGCCGTTTTCCCCCGCCAGTTCGCCGCAGTAGAACGACACCCTGAAATGCGAACAGCATGCCCCGCAGTCCAGGCAGGGATTGGCGGCCGGGTCGTCGCCGGCCAGGACGGCGGGCGATACGAAGGTAAGAAGGGAAGTTTCTAGCAGGGACATGAGGCGGAAGTCCGTAAGCCTGTCCGCTCCCCGCAATGGCGCAAACCGGGCCTGGGTCCGGCAGCCCGCCGTGCTGATCCGGGGCGCGCGCGGTCAGGGCCGGCGCGGGATCAAGGCCGGAAATATTAGCTGGATTTGAACCGCGGCTGCTACGACTTTTTTCAGGGACGTTGCTGGAGTAGCATCGGTAACCCGATAGCCGCCAGGAGCCTTTCCTTGAATGCCAGAACCGATTTCCCCGATGGCCTTGCCCGCTGCGGCTGGGTGGATACCTCCGCCGAATACATGGCGTACCACGATGCCGAATGGGGATGCCCCGTCAGCGACGACCGCGCGCTGTTCGAGCAGCTCTGCCTGGAAGGTTTTCAATCGGGCCTGAGCTGGCGCACCATCCTGTCCAAGCGCGAGGCCTTCCGCCGGGGCTTTGCCAACTTCGAGCCCGCCAAGGTGGCCCGTTACGGCGAAAAGGAAGTCACGGCGCTATTGGCCGATGCGGGCATCGTGCGCCACCGGGGCAAGATCGAAGCCATGATCAACAATGCCGCCCGCGCGCTGGAAATGATCGAGCGCGAGGGGTCGCTGGCGGCGTACTTCTGGCGTTTCGAGGCGCCGCCGGGGGCGCCGTCCACCTATGGCGCTTCGACCTCCGAACACTCCGAAGCCTTGTCCAAGGCGCTGAAGAAGCTGGGCTGGAAGTTTGTCGGGCCCACCACGGTCTACGCCTTCATGCAGGCCGTGGGCATGGTCAACGATCACAGCCCTGATTGCCATTGCCACCCCATCAGCGAAAAAAAGCGCCTGCTTCATGCGGCGGGGCGGTCTTCCGCGGCAGTCAGCACGGGCGCGGGCCCTGGCAGGCAATAGCGGCCTTCCCGGTAGGCCCAACTGGGCCACAGCGCATGGGCAAGCGCCTCGGTGGCCAGGCCGGCGTCGAGCGGCACGGGCACGTAATCCTCCGGCGCGGTGTAGCGGTATTGCACCGGCGTCTTGTTGGGCGCCAGCACGAGCAGATCGTTTTCCTTCAGATAGCCGTAGGTATTGTCGTACTGCATGATGGCCCGGCCGGGCGTGCTGCGCGTCAGGTCGTGCCCGATCATCGGATGTTCGGTATCCACCCCGATCAGCGACAGCAGGGTCGGGGGCAGATCGATCTGGCTGATGAGGCGGTCGTCGCGCCGCGCCGCAACGCCGGCGCCCAGGATCACGGCGGGAATATGGAAGTGGCGCACCGGCACCAGGCTGGCGCCGAACACGCGGGAATCGTGGTCGGCCGCCACCAGGAAGACGGTGTTTTCCCAGTAGGGCGAGGCCTTGGCGCGTTCGAAGAACCGGCCCAGGGCCCAGTCCGCGTAACGCACGGTGTTCTCCACCGTGGCGGGGTTGCCGTCGGTCTGGATGCGGCCCGCCGGATACTCCCAGGGGGAGTGGTTGGACACGCTGAAGGCCAGCGTGAAGGTGGGCTGGTCGCCGTCTTCGCGCAGCAGGCGGTCCAACTGGTTGAACATGTCTTCGTCCGATGCGCCCCAGGTGCCGACGAAAGCCGGATCGACGAAGTCGGCGCGGTCCACGATCTGCTTGAAACCGTTGCCCAGGAAGAAGCCCTTCATGTTGTCGAAGTGCGACTCTCCGCCGTAGATGAAGCGCGAATGGTAACCATGGCGGCCCAGCAGGTCCGCCAGCGAAAAGAAACCGCGCTGCGACCGGGGCAGCTTCAGCACCGCTTGCGCGGGGGTCGGCAGAAAGCCGGTGACCACGGCCTCCAGGCCCCGCACCGAGCGGGTCCCGGTGGCGTAGGCGCGCGTGAAGTTCCAGGCCTCGCGGGCCAGCGCGTCCAGTTCCGGCGTCAGGTCGGCGCCGCCCAGGCCGGCGCTGTACTGCGCGCCCAGGCTTTCTTCCAGGATGATCACCAGATTGAGCGGGCGCGGCGTCTTGCGCGTCGCCGGCTGGCGATGCAGGCTGGGGTATTGCGGGTCGGCGGGCGGATTGGGCAGGCCGGACCGGGCCAGCACCAGGTCGTGCATCTTGTCGTCGTCCATGCCGCCGTACACCGCGGACGCCGATTTTTCATTCTTCATGCTGTAGACCGCATAGAAGACGTTGTAGAGCGAATTCAGCGCCAGCGTATTGAGCATGCCATCCGAGGAATAGGCGACCGTGGACGGGTTGATGGGACGGTGGCCCAGCGTGCCCCGGATGGCCAGGATGACCACCGCCAGGATCGCCACGCTGGCGATGGGCATCTGCCACCAGCTCAATTGCGCATCGGGCCGCGCGTGGCCCAGCAGGGCGTAGGCGCCCCAGGCGATCATCGCCAGGACACCCAACCCCCCCAGCAGCGCCGCCTTGTAGCCGCGCCAAAGCATGCCGGAGACTTCCCGGGGGTGCTTCAGATATTCGACAAACAGCCGGTTGGGACGGGAGTCGTATTCCACGATGAAGGGCGGCGTTGCGACTTCCATGAATGCCAGCAGCACGAACGCAGCCAGATACCAGGCGGCTGTCACGGAGGCGGCCGCGGGAAAGTGGCCCAACAGCGGCGACAGCACGGCGGGCAGCGCCGCCAGCACCGCGATCTGGTGCGCGTCGATGCGCAGCCCTCTGAGCAGCAGGGGGGCCAGGCCGCCGGCGTTGCGCACGCGCTGCCACTGCCATACGGCAAGCGCCAGGCGGCTGAGCGTCAGCAGCGCAAACGCCGCCAACACGAAAATCAAGGTCGAGTGCCGCATCGGGCCTCCAGGTTAAGTCTGCCATCCGCACCGGTCAGGGGGACGCGGAATCGTCATCCAGCCATTGGAGCCGCGTCGGCGTCGAATGTTCGATGAATGCGGGCATTTCGGCCATTTCCGGCCGCTCGGACTCATCTCGTTTTGTAACGGCGCATGCGGGGTCAGGCACGCTTCGTGCTGGCCAATCCGCCGGGTGCGCGTGTCGCACGGCGCCGTCCGGTCAGGCTGGCGCGGAAAGATCCGCACACATTATGGGGCCGGCAAGCCCAACCCGCGCGGCGCGCCGCGATACCCTTGGGCGATAGACCAAGATCGGCATCGCGCCGGCGGCAATACCAAGGATAGTAACCATGACGCGTACAAGAAAAATAGCGATCGGGATAGTCGGGGGCGTCGCCCTCCTGGTGGTGGTGCTGGCGGTGGCGCTGGCCACTTTTGACTGGAACCGCGCCAAGCCCATGATCAACGAACGGGCCAGCGCCGCCATCGGACGTCCCTTCGCCATCAACGGTGACCTGAGCGTGGAATGGACGCGCGAAACCGGCGAAGGCGGCTGGCGTGCTTGGGTGCCGTGGCCGCGCGTGATCGCCAACGATATTTCGGTGGGCAATGCGCCGTGGGCAAAGGCGCCTCATTTCGCGACCTTGAAGCGCGGCGAGTTCAGCATCGCGCTGCTGCCGCTGCTGGGCCAGCGTGTGGTGATCCGCCGGATTCAACTGACGGAACCGGCCGCGGACCTGGAGCGGCTGGCTGATGGCCGGGCCAATTGGGTGTTTACGCTGCCGGATACCGGTGAACCATCGCCCTGGGTGCTGGATATCAACGAGATCGGCTTCGACAAGGGGCGCGTGGGGCTGGTGGACGGGGTCCTCAAGGCGGACTTGACGGTAGTGGTGGATCCGCTGGGCAAGCCGGTGCCGTTCGCGGACGTGGCCGGAGCAGCCTTCGTGGCGGAAGACGGATCGGCTCCGGCGCCCCGTGATTATGTCTTTGGCTGGAAAGTGGACGGCAAGTACAAGGGACTTGTCACCAAGGGCGAAGGCAAGGTCGGGGGCATGCTTGCCCTGCAAGACGCCCGGCAGCCGTTTCCCTTGCAGGCCGACGTCGCCATCGGCGGCACGAAAGCCTCGGTCGCGGGCACCCTGACCGACCCGGTCAACCTGGGGGCGCTCGACCTGCGCCTGAAGCTATCCGGCGCGTCGATGTCCCAGCTTTATCCCTTGACCGGCGTGACCTTGCCGGATACGCCGCCGTACGCCACGGACGGGCATCTTGTGGCCAGGCTGCAGGATCCCGGCGGCGCCAAGTTCGAATACAAGGGCTTTAACGGCAAGGTCGGCGATAGCGACCTGCATGGCGATGTCAGTTTCGCGCTGGGGACGCCGCGGCCCAAGCTGAGCGGCAAGCTGTCTTCCAAGCTGTTGCGCATGGCGGATCTGGGGCCCTTGATCGGCGTCCCTTCCGGCGGATCGCCCGCGGCCGCGGACAAGTCCAAGGATGCGCCGGCCAAGGCCAAGGGCGGCAAGGTCCTGCCCACGCAAGCCTTCCGCACGGACCGGTGGCGCGACATGGATGCCGATGTCGCCCTGGACGCCGCCCGTATCATTCATGACAGCAAGCTGCCCCTGTCGGACCTGTCCGTGCATGTGGTGCTGCAGGACGGAAAGCTCACGCTGGATCCCCTGCGCTTTGGCATGGCCGGCGGGACCATGAACGCCACGGCGCGCCTGGATGGCTCCGCCGCGCAACTGACCGGCCGTGTCGAGATGCATGCGCGCCGCCTGAGGCTCAAGCAGCTTTTCCCGGCCACCGAGGCCATGCAGAAGACCCTGGGCGAACTGAACGGAGACCTGGCCGTGAGCGGCACGGGCAACTCGGTCGCCGCCTTGCTCGGCTCGGCGACGGGCGACGTGAAAATGCTGGTGAACGATGGCGTGATCAGCCGCAGCCTGATGGAGATCGCCGGGTTGAATGTCGGCAACTACGTCGTCTCCAAGCTGTTCGGCGATGACGAGGTGAAGATCAATTGCGGCGCGGCGGACCTTGAGATGAAACGCGGCGTGATGACGCCGCGCGTGTTTGTCTTCGATACCGAAAATGCGCTGATCACCATCACCGGCTCGGCCGATTTCAAGAACGAGACGATCGACATGGACATCACGCCCGACAGCAAGGGCTTCCGCATCTTTTCGCTACGGTCGCCGCTGTATGTCCGCGGCACCTTCGGTTCTCCCGACGTGGGCGTGCATGTGGGGCCGCTGGCTGCGCGAGGCGCGGGCATGGTCGCCCTGGGCGTGCTGCTGACGCCGGCCGCCGGGCTACTGGCGCTGATCGCGCCCAGCACCACCGACGAAAATGCGTGCGGCCCGTTGCTGGAGCAGATGCGCAAGCCTCCCAAGGCGCCGGCCCCGCCCAAGGGGAAGTGAAGGTTCAGGGCGTGGACACCAGCCGCGAGCCTTCCTTGGCGGCGTCGTCCGCCACGCAGACGGCGTCGCGGCCGTGGTTCTTGGCGTAATAGAGCGTCTGGTCCGCGCGCTTGAAGACCGCCTCCAGGGTTGCGCCATGCTCGGGGTAATGCGCCACTCCCGCCGAGATGGTGATGGGCGCGGGGGCCTCCCGCGCGGCCAGGCGATTGCGCAGCCGCTGCGCAATCGCGATGGCCGCCGCCATTGACGCGCCGGGCAGCAGCATGACGAATTCTTCACCGCCCGCGCGAGCCAGCGTATCGCCGCTGCGCGAGCCTTCGCGCATGATGTTCGCCAGCGCCTGCAGGGCCTGGTCGCCCGCGGCATGGCCGTAGCGGTCGTTGATGCTCTTGAAATGGTCGATGTCGATGGCCACCACAGCGGCGGGCGCCGATTCTGCCTGCAGGAGCGCCAGCGCTTCGTCCAGGCCGCGCCGGTTCAGCAGCCCGGTCAAGGTATCCGTCGTGGTCTCGCGGCGCAGGTCGCTGAGCTTGTGGTGTATCAATGACAGCCCGATCAGCAGCGCGCGCTTGAGTTGGGCGGCTTCGAAATACCAGGAGCGCACGTCGCGGATGCGGTCGACCGAATCAGGATCCTGTATGCGCTCGGCGATGCCCGCCATCTCGCCGAGCGGCCGCGCGATCCAGCGCGACAACAGCCAGATCAATGCCACCGAGAGCAGAAGCAGGGGCAGGGTGTTGCGGGCGGTGGCCATGAGCAGGTCGCCCAAGGGCCGCAGGGTGCTGGCGACCGGGCGCTGCGCGATGATGCTCCAGCCGGTGCTGGGCACGGGCGCGTAGCCTGCAAGCATGTCGCGGCCCTGGTCGTCGATGAAGCGCCTTTGGCCGGTCTCGCCGCGTCGCGCCGACGCGAAGACATCGTTGTCGGGCGCGGTCTTGCCGAGCTGGCTGCGGTCGGGGTGATAGATCAGCGTGCCCTTGCGGTCCACGACATAGAGAAAGGAGTCGTCACGGTAGAAATGCTGGGCGAGCAGACGGTCCAGCATATTGTCTTCGTGCAGATAGAGCGAACCGGCGATGAATCCCAGATAGCGGTAGTCTCGCGAAAAAATCGGTTGCGTGTAGAGGATCTGCCAGCGGCCGTTGCGGGCCTGGAAGGGTTCGCTGATCGTTGGCCGCCGGGCCGTCAGCGCCTCGTTGACGGCGTCGCTGATCAGTTGCTGTCCCAGCAACTGCGGGTACGAAGACGACACCGCCAGCACCTTGCCTTGCGGCGATGCCACGAAGCTGGAATTGAAATGGCCAAGTTGCTGCTCCTGCCGCCGCGTTTCGTCGGCCATCTGCCCGGGGTTCGCTTCCATGTCGGCCAGCATATCGGCGCTGTAGGAAAGATAGCGCCGGATATCGTTCAGGAGGGCGTCGGTGGTGACGGCAAGCTTGGACGCATAGATGCGGTTCGCCTCGAGCGCGTTGTGCAGGAGCAGGGCGCGCTGCACCAGGTAGCTGGCATGCAGGCCGCCAGCCAGGACCAGGATGACCGACAGCAGACTGATCCACAGGATGAGGCGCCGTAGGTCGATGCGAAACATGGGGGCATCCGTCAGGAGCGGGCGCGGCCGGGAGGTGCGCCGGATGATGGCGGCGGGCTGTCCGCGGTCAGGGCGTCCCATGCGCACATCGCCTGCCGCGCCACGGCTTGCAAGGTCTTGCGGGTGGCCCCGTCGCGGGCCTGGATCGACATGCCGTGCAGCACGGTCGCATAAAACGCGGCAAGGCTTTTGAGGTCGGCGCCGGCGGGCAGTTCGCCTTGCGAGGCGCCCGCGTGCAGACGGGCGAGAATGCGGCTTTGCATTTCCCGGCGGTGGTCCCCGAGAAAATCGCCCACGCTGGCGTGGTTCACGCTGCCGGCCGGAGCGCCCAACACGATCATGCAGCCGGGCGGCGCACCGGGCGCCGTGAAGCGTTCGGCGGACGCAAGCAGCATGGCCTGGATGGCATCGCGGGCGGAGGGCCCCGCCAACAGCGCGCGTCTTGCCGAGCCGCCTTCGGTGTCGCGGTAGAGCTCGACGGCTTCGCGGAACAGGCTTTCCTTCGAGCCGAAGGCGCCATAGAGACTGGGCGAGTTGATGCCCATCGCCACCGTCAGATCGGTTAGCGATGCTCCTTCATATCCCTTCGACCAGAAGACTTCCATGGCCTTTTGCAAGGCCTGGGCCCGGTCGAAGCTCCGGGGGCGCCCACGTTCTGCCATAAACGCGATTTTAAACTCGGGGCGTATTTTGTGTTGATCGATAAAAAATAGATTGACGATCCCACCGAAAGACGGCGATCATATTTGTAATGATCACTACAAATTAAGGACGAACAATGCGGAACCTGACTGGAAAAGTGGCTTTCGTGACGGGCGGAAGCCGCGGCATCGGCGCGGCCATCGTGCGCCGCCTCGCTGCCGAGGGCGCGGACGTGGCCTTTACCTACGTGAGCGCCTCGTCCGCCGCCGCCGCGCAGGCGCTGGCGCAAGACCTGGCTGCGCAGGGGCGCGGGGCGCGCGCGATCCAGGCCGATTCCGCGGATGCGCAAGCGGTCAAGCGGGCGGTTGAAGAGGCGATCGCCGAACTCGGCCCGGTGGATATCCTGGTCAACAATGCCGGCATATTCCTGGCCGGCCCCATCGGCGAAGCGACCCTGCAGGACTACGAGCGGACGATGGACATCAATGTGCGTGCGCCTTTCGTCGCCATCCAGGCGGCACAGGCCGCCATGCCGGATGGCGGCCGCATCATCAACATCGGCAGTTGCCTCGCGGCCCGTGCCGGCCGCGCGGGCGTGGCGCTCTATGCCGCGAGCAAGTCCGCGCTGGTGGGGTTGACTCAAGGCCTGGCGCGCGACCTGGGCGCGCGCGGCATCACCGCGAACGTGGTGCACCCCGGCCCGATCGATACCGACATGAATCCTGCCGCCGGCGATAGCGCGCCCGATCTGGTGGCGGTGCTGTCGCTGCCGCACTATGGAGAAACGCGCGACATCGCCGGCATGGTGGCGTTTCTGGCGGGTCCGGACGGACGCTACGTCACCGGCGCAAGTCTCGCGGTGGACGGCGGATACGCGGCCTGATGCGGCGCGCTTCAAAAGTATTTGCGGGCCGACTTGCACAAACCAAAAAAGCTACATATAATCTTCCTTCTTCGCAGTACACACATCAACGAATCACAGCGGAAACGCAGCGGCGGCAACGCCACAATGTGAGCCGGAACTGAGTGAATTGCAGGGCTGTTAGCTCAGTTGGTAGAGCAGCGGACTCTTAATCCGTAGGTCGAGTGTTCGAGCCACTCACAGCCCACCAGAATTTCCAAGGCCGTTAGCGATGTAGTCGCTAGCGGCCTTTTCGCATTCTGAGCGCAACGTGAGCGGGTGCCGGAGGATGCATGCGCGGATGGGATGCGCGGACTGGATGCGCGCATGACGCAAGTCACCGCCGCACGAGATGCCAGATGTGCTTCGTGGAATTTCCACCCAGATGGGCCAGCCCTAAAAAACCACGCTCACCGACGTGCTTGAGGTCAGGCGTAATGTGACGTCGTGCCGCGGGCTGGCGAGGGAAGCGAGGCCTCGAAAAAAAGCCCAAGCCAAGCCAAGAACAGGGACAGTCGACGAGAACAGGTCATTGAATCGGGGCGGCGGATTGGTCGGAACAAGTTCCACCACGCTGCTCATGCCTTCGTTGCCCAGCGTGGCGCGGATACGGGCAATGGCTAAATCCAATGCTTCAACGTTCTCGAGAAAGAAGTTCTCCCGCCGCCTAAACAGCATGACGAGATCCTCTTCGCCCATCTGGTTGAAAAAGTAGGTGCGCGGTATGGCCATGGAACCTCCGTTGTCACAGGCATGATAGCTTTTCGCGTAGAGGCCACGCCGCCAATACAAAATGTTGCCCGTCGGCGGGTTCGCGCTTGCTAGCATGATTCTCGCCGGAATCATCCGGCACATCGGTGCGACAGTGGAGGTTGCCATGAATTCAAGAAGAATGATCAACCGGATCGCCGTGGTTGCGGCGGCGGGCGCGTTGCTGGCCGGGTGCGCCACGCAACAGCAAACGAACACCGCTGTGGGAACAGGCGCGGGCGCGGCGTTGGGCGCGGGCCTTGGCGCCTTGATCGGGCACGGCAAGGGCGCGGCGATCGGCGCTGGCATCGGCGCGGTGGCGGGCGGCTTGGTGGGCTACAACTGGAAGGTGGTCAAGGATGATGTGCAGAAGTCCGGCGCCTCGTCGCTGGGCATCGACGTGGTGGAAATGCCGGATGGCAGCTTGAAGGTCAATATTCCCAGCGGCGTGTCGTTCGACACGGACAAGGCGGTGCTCAAGCCGGCATTGCTGCCGGTTCTGGACAGCGTGGCGCGTTCGCTCAACCAGCATCCCGAACTGCGGGCCAAGGTGGTGGGGCATACCGACAGCACCGGCGCGCTGGCTCACAATCAGACCTTGTCTGTGAACCGCGCCAAGAGCGTCACCGACTACCTGGCCAGGCAAGGCGTCGCGTCGGGCCGTCTGACGGTGGAAGGCCGCGGGCCCAATGATCCGATCGGCGACAATGCGACCGCCGAAGGGCGCGCGCTGAACCGGCGCGTCGAAATCTACCTGTACGCGGTCCGGCAGTAAGCCAGGGGAGGCAAGCACGGGCGCGTCCCTGTTCCAAGGCGGCCGGCGCAACGCGCCGCCGCCTTTCATTCCCGGAGTCTGTCATGAGCATGTTTCCTCCCGCCCGTATCGGCACCGACATCGCCGTCGCCGCGCTCACCGGCTGGCAGGCAGTGGCGATGCGCGACGCCATCGAAAAGCGTTTCCGCTTTCCCAGCTTCAACGCGGCTTTTGGCTTCATGTCGCGTGTGGCCATGTTCGCGGAAAAGCTGAACCACCATCCCGAATGGACCAACGTCTACAACCGCGTGGACGTGACGTTGACTACCCATGACGCGGGCGGCGTGACCGAGCTTGATGTGCGCATGGCGCAGTTCATGGATGAAGCCGCCGCGCAGGCGGGGGCGACCGCGCCGAAAGCGGGCGCTTGAGCGGTCGGAGCTAGTCGGCCACGCTGTCCGCGTCGGCGTGCAGATGTCCGATCACGCGGTCCAGCATGTCGCCCAGCAGGCGTTGTTCTTCGGCGCTCAGGCAAGCGAAGATTTCGTCGTTGCGGCGGCCGATCAGGTCGATGATGCGCCGGTAGCTGGCGAGACCCTCCGGAGTCGGCGCCAGCACCACGCCGCGTCCGTCGGACGCCGATACCGTCTTTTCAACCAGGCCGCGATCCACCAGCGCCTGCGCCGAGCGGCTGGCCTGGCCTTTGTTCAGGTTGGCCGAGCGCGCCAGGTCGTTGACCGATAGCGGCGCGTAGCGGCCGATGGCCGCGAGGCAACGCGCTTCGCCCAAGGGAATGCCGCAGTCCGTCAGGTAGGCGCGATTCGTGTCCAGGTCCGTGATCTTGTTGAGCACGTGCAGGCGGTAGGTCAGGAATCGTTCCAGGGCGGGCGGTTTCACGTCGGGCGGGCGGAAGTGGAGGCCGGATAGTTTGCCACAGCGGGGTCGGACAGGCTGGCTGCTTCGGCCTGCGCCAGCAGCGCCATGGCATCTCGCGCATCCGGTAGCCGTTGCAGCAGCGAGAGTCCGAGTATCGAAAGAAAAAGCGGCGCCCGGGATTCTCCGACGCGCGTCAGCGCCTGCGCCATGCCCGTGTAGACCTGGTCCAGTTCATCGTTGTTCATGCTTGGCGTTTTTGGGTGGGGGCGGGGGAAACGCACGGATAGTAGGGCGCCAGCGCGGCGCGCAACACGGCGGCGGCGGGCGCCGTCCAGCGGCCCAGCACGTAGCCGTCCGGGCGCAGCAGATAGACGGTCTCGGCAGCGCTGCCGTAACGCAGGCGCAGTTGGCCGTGCGTATCCTGCAAACCGTCAGCGCCGGCCCGCAGCACGCGCAGGGGGTGAGGCGCGCTTTGCGTGGCGGCCGCCAGGGCGTCCAGTTCCGCCGACAAGGCGGCGCCGGGCGATAGCGCCAGCGCCACGAAGCCCGCGCCGAAACTGGCGCTGAGATAGCGCGGCGCGCCTCCGTCCAGAAAGAGGACGTCGGGCGCGGGTTGTCCGGGCGCGGCAGCATCGCCGGACTGCTGTGCGCCGTCGCCCAGGTTGAGCGGCGAGCCGTCATACGAAATGGGCGCGGATTGCCGCGGATTGATCAATGGCCGGACGCCGCTGTCCACCAGCGCCAGGCGCAGGGCGGCCTCGCGCATGAGCCTGAAGCCGAAGTCGGGCGGCGCCATGAACTCGGTGCTCTTGGCGCCGTAGGCGAGGTTCTGGCGGGTGGCGTGAACCCGTTCGACGCTGTAGCTGTCCAGCAGGCTGTCTGGTCCTTGTCCCTTCAGCACCCAGGCGAGCTTCCAGGCGAGGTTGCCCGCGTCGTCCAGCCCCGAGTTCAGGCCCCGCACGCCGAAGATCGGCACGAGGTGGGCGGCGTCGCCGGCGAACAGCACGCGGCCGTGGCGGTAGCGGTCCAGCGTCAGGCATTTGGCGTTGTAGATGGAAATCCAGAGCGGCTTCCAGGGCGCGGTTTCGCCGATCATGTCCAGGTGGCTTTGCACGCGCGGCAGCACATTTTCCGGCTTGACCGCTTCGTCGGGGTCTTCGTCATCGCGGATCTGGTAGTCGACGCGCCAGACGTTGCCTGGCTGCCGGTGCATCAGCAATGTGGAACCGGGGTTGGATGGGGGGTCGAACCACGCCAGGCGCTCGACCGGCCGCTGCGATTCCTGCTCGATGTCGACAATGACGTAACGCCCCTCGTACTGCATGCCTTCCAGCTTCAGCCCCATCGCCTCGCGCACGCTGCTGCGTCCGCCGTCGCAGGCGATCAGCCAGTCGGCGCGCACGGTCTGGCGTTTGCCTTCGGACTCGATTTCCACCGAGACGCCATCCGGCTCGGTCCGCAGGCCGACGGCACGGGCCGTCCATTGCAGCGCGGCCAGTCCTGGGTGGCGCTGCATGGCCTGGTGGGCGTATTCCTCGACGCGGTATTGCTGGATGTTGACCATCGGCGCGTAGCGCTGCGAGGGGTCGTGCGGCATTTCAAAATGCAGCACTTCGTGGTCGCGGAAGTAGCTGCGCCCGCCGGTCCAGGCCAGGCCGGTGGCCATCAGGGGCCGATCCGCGCCGACCCATCCCAGGATTTCCTGCGAACGCCGCGACATGCAGATGGCGCGGCTGCCGGTGCAATAGCCGTCGTCTGCCTCCACGGTCAGCGAGGCGATGCCGTATTCGGCCAATAGCGCGGCCAAGGTCAGGCCGACCGGGCCGCCGCCAGCGATCAGGACGGGCACATGGGGTGGAAGCGGCATGCTGTCTCCGTAATTTGGTTGTTTGCGCAACTATATTCTTGATATGTTGCGTGCGCAACTACTTATGGGGGGCAAAAAAAACCCGCCGGATCAGGCGGGTTTTTTGGGCTGGCCGGGATCAGTTGCGTATGTTGTAGATGCGCATGGCCTGCTGCTTCTGGGCGCTGTCCAACACGCGCAGCACCACGACCTTCGGGTTGAAACCGTCGGGCAGATTCAGCTGGCCCAGCGTGTAGTCGTACCGGTCTACATTCAGGACCGGTCCCTCGGGGGTGATCGTTGCCGACCGGCCGTTCGGATAGGAGCCTTCGATGGCGAACGTCAGCGTGCCTTTGAAGGGGGCGCCCTGGCGGTCTTCGCGCATGACCAGGACCTGATAGCCCAGTTGGCCGGGCGCGCGCTTGAAGGTGGCCGAGCGGATGCCCAGGTTGCCGCCGCGCGGGTCGGGCGGCATGGCGTCCTGGAACAGCACCAGTTCCTTGTTCAGCGTGTCGATCTTCGCGCGCGCTTCGGTGAGGTCGGTGGTCAGTTTTTCGTGGCCGGACTTGTTGGCGTCGCGTTGCTGCGTGGCTTCTTCAAGCTGGGTCTGCAGGCGCTGGCGCTCCAGGTTGGAGGCGCTCAGTTCGCTGTGCAGCTGTTCGGATTGCTCCACGGACAGCCGCTGCGGGCCATAGTTGGTTTGCAGGAAGAGCACGCCGCCCGCGCCAAGGGCAATGCCAACCAGCAGCAAGACGAGCCAGCGCGGCATGCGGCGCGTGCGTTGGCCCGGCTGGTATACGGAGGGCTTGAACACGGCCCGTTGCGATCTTCCAAACATCCCCATTCCTAGAAAACTTCCTGTGTGTTTGCCTGTGGGCACGCAGCGTGCGCATGCCAAAGCGTCAGAGAATACCCCGTTAGCCGGGGGCGTTGGGTGCGCGGACAATCCTGGTTGCGCACCTTGATATTGTGAAATATGTGGGCGTCAGCGGACCCAGCCGCCTAGCTGCGAGTCCAGGTCGGCCAGCCTTTGCGGTGTTCCGACATCCGTCCACCGTCCGGGGTGGCGGGCGCCGCGGGCCATGTCCCGGGCCATGGCCTGCCTGAGCAAGGGCGCCAGGGGCGCTGCCGCGCCGCGCGGGACATCCGCGAATAACGACGGATGGTAGACGCCGACGCCGGCAAAGGTCAAACGGGGCTCGCCCTCTGCGTGGACACGGCCGTCCGGGGTCAGGTGGAAATCGCCGGCGGGATGCTGGACCGGATTGTCCACCAGCAGCAGCCAGGCGCCCGCCGGGGGCAGGCCCGGCGCCACGTCTCTGGCCGTGGCGGGATTCCAGTCGCACCAGATGTCGCCATTGATGACCAGGAACGGGTCATCGCCCAGCAGCGGAAGTGCCTGGGCGATGCCGCCGGCGGTTTCCAGGGCGGTCTGCTCGGGTGAGTATCGGATCCGGACGCCGTGCGCGCGCCCATCCCCCAGCGCGCGTTCGATTTCGTGGCCCAGCCATGCGTGATTGATGACCACGTCGTGGATCCCGGCGGCGGCCAGCCGTTCCAGATGCCAGACGATCAGGGGCTTGCCGCCCGCCGGCAGCATGGGCTTGGGCAGGCGGTCGGTCAGCGGGCGCATGCGTTCGCCGCGGCCCGCGGCAAGAATCATGGCCCGCATCAGAACGTGTATCCGACGCTGACCTGGCGGTCGTCCAGGCGGTCCAGCAATCGGAGCAGCGGCGTAAAGACGCCGTAGCGCTGGGCCACCTGACGCACATAGCCGTTCACGCGCGGCATGTGGGCCAGGTAGTGCGCCTTGCCGTCGCGGTGGTTGAGCCGGGCGAACACGCCCAGGATGCGCAGGTTGCGTTGCAGGCCCATCCATTCGTAGGCGCGGTGGAAGTCCGCGAAATCGGATTCGACCGGCAGCCCGGCGGCGCGCGCCATTTCCCAGTAGCGGATGGCCCAGTCCAGTTGCTGGGGTTCTTCCCAGGTGGTGCGGGCGTCGGTGACCAGCGACGCCAGATCGTAGGTGATGGGACCCGCCAGCGCATCCTGGAAATCGATGACGCCGGGGTTGGGGCCGTATTGCGGCTGGTCGCAGACCATCAGGTTGGGCGAGTGGAAGTCGCGGTGCACCAGCACCTGGGGCTGTCCGCCATTGCTGGCCGACAGCAGGGCGAAGATCTTTTCCAGCGCGTTGGCGGTCTTGTCGTCCAGCGCGGCGCCGTGGTGCTTCTGCACGTACCACTCGGGGAACAGTTTGAGCTCGTCCGCCAGGCGGGCGCTGTCGTAGGAGGCCAGGCCGGCGGTGGACGCGTGCTGCAGCTTGACCAGCGCGGCCAGCGCTTCGCGGTACAGCGTCTGGAGCTGCTGGTCATCCAGTCCGGCCTGGATGCGCTGGTAGTAGGTCTGCTCGCCCAGGTCGGACAGAAGCAGCAGGCCCAGTCCCAGATCCTGCGCCAGCACGTCGGGCACGTTGAGCCCGGCGTCCGCCAGCGACCGGCCCACATGCAGGAAGGGCCGGCAGTCTTCGTGTTTGGGCGGCGCGTCCATGACAATCAGGGTGCGCTGGCCGGCGTCCAGTCGGAAATAGCGGCGGAAGCTGGCGTCGGCGGAGGCGGGGCGCAGGGTGTCCACGGCCAGGTTCAGGCCGGCCGGCAGGCCTTCCAGCCAGTTGCGGATCTGCGCCAGGCGGGGGTCGTGATCGTTTTTCAAGGAAGATCCGTGTCAGAAGGGCAATATTGCTGAAATTTGTGTTCTGCGAACTTAAGGCTGGGCGTTGTTCGCGGCTTCTCTATAATACCGGCTCGTTTCCGTCAGCATTGGCCCCGCCTGGGCGCCTTTGGCTCGCTCTCCCATGGTCAAAAAGGGCTGTTTTCATTCGTGCGCAAGGTTCGGTGGTTGATCCTCTCTGCTGTCAGCATCGCCGCGGGAGCCGTTCAGGCTCAAGGTAGCCAGGGGGCCGCTGCCTCCGCGCCGTCGGCCATACCCACCCCGGAGCTGCGCACCTCCCCCGGCTTGCGGATACACCGGCTGCCGGACGACAGCATCCCCGCCTATATGGAAG
>RCUJ01000472.1_pt1 | contig 23145 bp, 19 predicted proteins | sample 2166321 | NCBI WGS metagenome assembly RCUJ01 (sample SAMN09932808, study PRJNA488358) | compost metagenome | feature: garden; material: soil; isolation source: compost soil in an enriched community after 118 h of incubation | place: Germany: Experimental Botanical Garden Goettingen | collected... | reverse complement strand
GCCGAAGGCATGGGCAGCGTCGAGACGGTGGTGTCGTGCGTGGCCAATCGCTCGCGCGACGCCCGCATTGCGTGCAACGCCCCCAACCGCCGCGTCGAGGTGGTGGTGCAGGGCGTGAAGTAAGTCGCGTAAGTCGCACCGCGCGGCGGGCATTCCGGCGCTGCGTGCGCCGCGGGGCGTTGCCCCTTGCCCGCAGCGGCAGGGACAACGCCCCTTTTGGCGTGCATGCGGCCCGCAGTTTCGGACGAGTCCGATGGATTGTTCACGGGCCCATTTGTAAAGTCCTTGGCATGGGAACGGCGCCTGCCGCGCGGCTCCCACGTCGAGTTCCCCCGCTGCCGAGGCGCATGCGGGGCCCCCGCGAATTCCTTGTCGGTGCAATGCCATGAAAGTCCGATGCCATGGGGCAGGGACGGGTGTTGCCCCGATGTTTCACACCACCGGCATCCACGGCCCCGCCGCGCTGCCACAGGCCTGCCAACGGGCGAAGAGAAAAGAGAACCACATGGCTGCAGTGATCGCGCATGACGCCGTACCCGGCGTACCGGGAGCCCCCGGCAACGAGGCGTCGCCGATGGCGATGGTGGCGGAAGAGCGCGACACGCTGCTGCGCGCCGTGCACTGGCTGTGCGCGCACCACGGCCGCACGCTGAGCGAGGCCGCGCTGCAGGCGGGCCTGCCGCGCGAGATGCGCCTGTCGCCCACGCTGGCGGTGCGCATCCTGGAGCAGGCGGGCATCGGCGCGGGCTGGGTCAAGCGCGAGGTGGGCGACCTGCTCTCGTACCTGTTCCCCGTGGTGGCGCTGCGCAAGGAAGGCGGCGCGTGTGTGATCACCGGCCGCAACGGCCAGGGCGACAAGGCCACCTACGACGTGATCCTGCCGGAAGCCGGCACAGGCACCGTGACACTCACCGTGCAGGAGATGGCCGCGCTGTACGGCGGCCACGCGCTGCTCGCCAAGCCGCACGCGCAGCTGGACGACCGCGCCGGCCCCGAGGCCGAAGAGTCGGAAGGGCACTGGCTCTTTTCCACGCTGTGGCGCTACCGGCGCTACTACGCGAGCGCGGCGCTGGCGGCGCTGCTGATCAACATCCTCACGCTGGCGAGCACCTTCTTCACGATGAACGTGTACGACCGCGTGGTGCCCAACCAGGCGTATGTCACGCTGTGGTCGCTGGCCATCGGCGTGGTGTTCGCGATGGTGTTCGAGTTCAGTGCGCGCCACGTGCGCTCGCACCTGGTGGACATGGCGGGCAAGAAGGCCGACCTGATCCTGGGCTCGATGCTGTTTCGCAAGCTGCTGTCCACGCGCATGGAGCACAAGCCGCAGTCGTCGGGCTCGTCGGCCAACCAGCTGCGCGAGTTCGAATCGGTGCGCGACTTCGTGACCTCGGCCACCATCTCGACGCTGTCGGACCTGCCGTTCTGCCTGCTGTTCGTGGGCATCATCTTCATGATCGGCGGGCCGCTGGCGCTGGTGCCGCTGCTGTCCATTCCGCTCATCATCCTCATCAGCGTGGCCATCCAGTGGCCGCTGGCCAAGGTGATGCAGGAGAACCTGCGCGAGGGTTCCCTCAAGCAGGGTCTGCTCATCGAATCGATCGAAGGCATCGAGTCGCTCAAGGCCGCGCGCGGCGAGGGCGTGATGCAGCAGAAGTGGGAAAACTTCAGCGCGCTCGCGGCCACCAGCTCCATGAAGTCGCGCAAGCTCTCGAGCATGGCGGTGAACCTCGTCACGCTGATCCAGCAGGTGCAGACCGTGGTGCTGGTGGTGTGGGGCGTGTACCTCATCCATGCGGGCGAGTTCACGATGGGCGCGCTGTTCGGCACGGTGATCCTGGCCGGGCGCTCGACCTCGCCGCTGGCGGCGGTGGTGGGCCTGGCGGTGCGCTACCAGCAGGCCAAGACGGCGCTGACCTCGCTCAACCAGGTGATGGCCAAGCCGGCCGACCGCGTGGCCGAGCGACGCTACCTGGCCAAGCCGGTGTTCAACGGCCACGTCACGCTCAAGAAGATCAACTTTGCCTACCCCGCGCCGCCGATGCAGCCGGCACCGCCGGTGCTGCAGGACGTGAGCCTCGCGATCAAGGCGGGCGAACGCATCGCCATCCTGGGCAACATCGGTTGCGGCAAGTCGACGCTGCTGCGCGTGATGGCCGCGATGTACCAGCCCGGTGCCGGGCAGGTGCTGCTCGACGGCGTCGACGTGGGCCAGATCGACCCGGCCGACGTGCGCGCCGCGGTGGGCCTGCTGAGCCAGGACGCGCGCCTGTTCCACGGCACGCTGCGCGACAACGTGACCATCGGCCACCCCTCGGCCACCACGGAAGAGTTTCTGCACGTGGCGCGCATCACCGGCATCGACGCGATTGCGGCGCGCCATCCGCGCGGCTACGACATGCCCATCGGCGAGGGCGGCCACGGCCTGTCGGGCGGGCAGCGCCAGCTGGTGGCGCTCGCGCGCTGCCTGCTGCTGCGCCCGCGCATCCTGCTGATGGACGAGCCCACCAGCTCGATGGACCTGCAGACGGAGCACGAGTTTTTGCGCCGCATGGCGCACGTCACGCAGGGCCAGACCCTGGTCGTGGCCACGCACCGGCTGTCGGTGCTCGACCTGGTCGATCGCATCGTCGTGATGGACGGCGACGGCAAGGTGTTCCTCGATGGACCCAAAGACGCCGTGCTGGCGCGCTTGCGTGGCGCGGCCGGCAATGAACCGAACGAACAACCGGTGCCCGCGTGAGCGCGCACCCGATGCAAGGAAACGATGCCATGAACACGAACGAAACCACCGCAGGGCCCATGCCCGGCGCGGCCTTGCCGGCGAAGGTGCCGGCCCCCGTGGCGAAGCTGCCCGCGAAGCGCCCGGGCCCGAGCGGCCAGGCACGCCACGAAGACTCGCCCTTCGTGAAGGACCTGCGCGAGGCGATGCTGGTGCAGAAGACGCCGGGCAGCCTGGCGGTGCTGTACCTCATTGCGACGATCCTCGTGGTCGGCGGCGTGTGGGCGCACTTTGCCAAGGTGGAGGAGATCACGCAGGGCGAAGGCCGCGTGATTCCGGCCAGCCGCGAGCAGATCATCCAGAGCCTGGAAGGCGGCATCCTGGAAGAGATGAACGTGCACGAAGGCGACGTGGTCGAGCGCGGGCAGATCCTGCTCGAGATCGACCCGACGCGCGCGGGTGCGTCGTACCGCGAAGGGCTCTCGAAGGTGCAGGCGCTGAAGGGCTCCATTGCCCGCCTGCGCGCCGAGGCCTATGCGCAGCCGCTGGCGTTTCCGCCGGACGTGCAGGGCGTGGACTCGATCGTGCGCGACGAGACGCAGGCCTACAACGCGCGCCGCCAGACGCTCAACGAGAGCGTGGGCGCGCTGCAGCGCAGCCTGCAGCTGGCCGAGCGCGAGATCTCGCTGTCGGAGCCGCTGTCGGCGCGCGGCCTGATGTCGGAGGTGGAGGTCTTGCGCATGAAGCGCCAGGCCAACGAGTTCCGCCTGCAGATCGCCGAGCGCCAGAACAAGTACCGGGCCGAGGCCAACGCCGAGCTCACGCGCTTCGAGGGCGAGCTGGCGCAGGCCAAGGAGAACATGGGCGCGCGCGAAGACGTGATGAAGCGCACCACCATCAAGGCGCCCGTGAAGGGCACCGTGAAGAACATCCGCGTGAACACCATCGGCGGCGTGATCCAGCAGGGCGCGGACATCATGGAGATCGTGCCGCTGGAAGACCAGCTGCTGGTGGAAGCCAAGATCAAGCCCTCGGACGTGGCCTTCATCCGCCCGACGCTGCCGGCCACCGTGAAGATCTCGGCCTATGACTACGGCATCTACGGTGGCCTCACCGGCACGGTGGAGCACCTGAGCCCCGACACGCTGAAGGACGACGAGAAGGCACGCCAGGGCGCGCGCGGCGACACCTCGTACTACCGCCTGCTGGTGCGCACGGACAAAGCCTCCTTGAGCGCGGGCGACAAGGAGTTCCCCATCATTCCCGGCATGACCGCCACGGTCGAGATCCGCACGGGCGAGAAATCAGTCCTGAGCTACCTGCTGAAGCCGGTGCTCAAGGCACGCGAAGCGTTTCGCGAACGCTGAGCAGGAGTCGAAGTCATCATGAAAACGAAGAAGAACAAATCCATGCAGCCGGGCGTGTGCGCGCTGCTGTCGGTGTCGATGCTGTTCGGCGCCGGTGCGTCGGTGGCGCATGCGTCGCAGGACGAGGCGCCCGCGCTGAAGGTGGCGCGGCGGTTGGCTGTAGCACCGGCCGTGGCTGTTGCGGTGGCGCCGGTGGCCATGCCGATGCCGGCGCCGTTCGTGGCGGCATCGCCGCCGCCGTTCCAGATGCGCAAGGTGGCGGCTTCCGCCTCGTCGATGGGCCTCAGCGCCGACGCGGGCGAGCGCCTGCGCGCCTACCTCGACGAGAACGTGCGCAAGGCGCTCGAGCTCAGCGCCGAGGCGCGCGAGGCGCAGGCCAACTGGAAGGCGGCCGAGTACGACATCGACCAGGCCAAGGGCCAGCGGTGGCCGCAGGTGCAGGTGGGCGTGTCGTCGCCGTCCGCGACCTTCGGCGGCGGTGCCAACAGCGGCACGCGCAGCGCGGCGGGCAACCTCGCGATCACCACGCCGGTGTACGACTGGGGGCGCCTGAGCGCCACCATCGACAGCCGCACCGAGACCTCGAAGGCGGCCTACCAGGCGGCGCAGCAGGTGCGCCAGAAGATCGCCTACGACACCGTGTCGGCGCTGCTCGAACAGCGGCGCCACCAGGCGGCGCTCGAGGCCAGCCAGGGCTATGTGAAGCGCATGGAAGAGCTGGTCGACATGCTGAGCCAGATCGTGCAGAGCGACCGTGGCCGCGCCAGCGAACTCACGCAGGCGCGCGCACGCCGCCTGCAGGCCGTGACCGGCCGCGACGCCATCGTGGCCAAGCTGCGCGAGGTGCAGGTCAACCTCGTGAAGCTGGTCGGCGAAGAGGTGCAGTGGCCGGCCGACCTGGCATGGGAGATCCGCCCGGTCGCGCTGCAGGACGCCTTGATTGCGGGCGCCGAGCATCCGGCCATGCAGCAGGCGCGGGCCGAGGCGAAGGCCGCGGGCCTGTATGCGGAGTCGGTGAAGGCGGGGCGCCTGCCGCAGCTGAACTGGGTGGTCGGCAAGAGCACGCAGGAAGATTCGGCGGGCAACAAGCAGCCGTGGTCCACGGGCCTGTCGCTGCAGTGGAACGCGTTCCAGGGCGGCTCGGGGCGCGCGTCGGAACGCGCGGCCTTCGAGCGCGCGGCGGCCGGCGAGGAAAAGGCCGAGGCCTCGGCGCGCGACCTGGCCTACCGGCTGCGCACCTCGGCCGAGCAGCGCGACGCGGCGGCCAGCCGTGCCGGCGAGTACACCGAGCTGATCCAGGAAACCGACCGCGTGCGCAAGATCTTCTACGAGCAGTGGTACCACCTGGGCAAGCGCACGCTGCTGGACGTGCTCACGGCCGAGAGCGACCACTACAACAACCAGTCGGCCCAGGTGACGACGCGCTTCGACGCCGAGGCCGCCGACCTGCGCATGCGCGCCGACTCGGCCATGCTGCTGGACTGGCTGCGCGGCGCAAAGGTGCTCTGAGGCGCGCGAAAGGCGCGGCTTTTCGGAACAGTCCTATGTACGGGCCGTGCGGGCCTTCCTAGGATGGGTGAGCGCCGGGTTGCCTCAGTGGGCCCGCTGCCTTGTGCCGCATCGCATGCGGCATGAAGCGCGGGCGCAGCGGACGCGGCTTCATTCATTCTTTTGAGAATTTCGAGCACCCATGCCGGTCCTGATCACCGGGGTCGCGAACCGCGGCCCGAGCCCCCGAAAGCATTGCCTCGGGCATGTTGTTGCCGCAGCGGACTGTGAAGGGGCTCCCGCATGAGCCGCTTCTTCGCCGCACCCTCGGAGCCCCTGGCGCGCCCCGCCCGCCGCATCGGCGTGCTCGGCCATGCGCTGCGCGAGCGCGAGTACGCGCGGCGCGTGCTGCGCGCGCTGGGCGTGGCGCCGCTGGTCTTCACCAGCATCGACGAACTGGCGACGCTGGGCGACCGCCTGAACCTGCTGTTCCTGGCCGACGTGCCCGAGGCGGCGAGCGAGGAGGCGCCGGACGTGCTGTCGTTGATGGGGACGAAGATCGTTCCACTGGCGCAGGAGGCGCCCGCGCCCACGCGGCACCTGCGGGGGCGCCCGCCCGTAGCGGCACCGGCGTTCGACGACTTCTACCGCACCATCCTGCTGTCGCTCCGAACGCGCGGCCTGGCGTGCGCGATGCCAACGCCGCTCGTGTGGGGCGCCTACAGCTTCCAGCCGATGGACCGCAGCGTGAGCTTCCCGGGCCGCACGCAGCGCGTCGACCCGGTCACCTTCGACCTCGCGCTGGAGTTCTTCTTCAACGCCGAGCGCGTGCTGTCGATTCCGCGGCTGCGGCAGATGCTCAACCCCGTGCGCGGCGCGCGCAGGTTCTGGGGCAACGAACTCATCGGCACGCTGACGGACGTGGTGGACGAGTTGCAGCTGCACGGCGCCCACGGCTGGCGCCTGGTGCACTGCGAGCCCGAGGCGTTCCGGCTGGACCGGGTGCCGGTGGGAGAGACGGCATCGGACGCCTGAACGAAAAAAGCCCTAAGTCGTTGAAAACTTAGGGCTTTTTGAGCCATTCCGCCGGGGCGGGGAGGCTGTGTTGGTGGCTCTTCACGGACTCGAACCGCGGACCTGTGGATTATGATTCCATCGCTCTAACCGACTGAGCTAAAGAGCCGTCAGTGCAATTCAGCACCGAGCCCAAAATTATAGCCCAGGCTTTGGGCCCAGTTCAACTCCCGGCGTTTTCAGGTCGATTTTTCTGCGATCGAATGCGTCGGATCGCATCGCGACTTAACCCCGATCGCCTCCGTGCGCCGTACAAGCTCGGGTGACAATCCTGCGATGTCTGCGCTGCCACGCGCCCCTTCTGCTGCTGCCCGCACCGCCACCGAGCGCGACGCCATGCCCGACGATCAGTTGATGCTGGCCTACGCCCACGGCGACGCCGCCGCCTTCGACGTGCTCTATGCGCGCCACGAAGGCGGCCTGTTCCGCTTCGTCAAGCGCCTGCTCGGCGCGCGGCTGGCCGCGCAGGCCGACGAGGTGTTCCAGGACACCTGGGTGCGGATCATCTCGGCGCGCGACAGCTTCTCGCCGCAGGGCGCCACCTGGCGCACCTGGGCCTTCACCATCGCGCACAACCTCGCGATGGACCGCCTGCGCGTGAGCGGGCGCGAGGTGACGCTCGATGGCCATGCGACCGATGACGACGGCGACGCCGTGCCCGCGCTCGACCGCGGCGTGCACGGGGCCACCGACTTGTCGGCGCACCCGTCGGCCGAAGAGCTGGCGTTCTGGCGCGCCGCCGGGCGCCGGCTGCTGGCTTGTCTCGACGAACTGCCGGCCGAGCAACGCGCGGCTTTTCTCCTGCACCATGAAGACGGCCTGACCGTCGACGCGCTCGCGGCCCGGCTGGAGATCGGCTTCGAGACCGTGCGCAGCCGTCTGCGCTACGGGCTGCAGAAGCTGCGCGGCTGCATGGAACGCTACCTGTCGGTGCTGGAGCAGCGGGCATGAGCATCGGCATGGACGACGACGACCTGCACGACGCGCGGCTGCGTCGCGCGCTGGATCACGCGCCCGACCGCGACGCCGTGCCCGCGGCCCACACGCGCGAGGCGATCCTGAAGATGGCGCACAACCTCGCCGCGGCCTCCGCGCCGGCGGCCGGCCCTGCGGTTCAGGCCGCGCCCTGGTGGCGACGCCTGTTCGGCGGCGGCAGTCCCCGCTCGCGCATGCCATGGAACGCGGCCTTCGCGACCGTGCTCGTGGCGACCTTCGTCACCGTGCTGTGGCATCGCGAGCCGGTGCCCGACGCGCGGCTCGATGGCGAGGCGCAAGTGGCCGGGGCGCCCGCGCCGGCGTCGGCACCGCCTGCGCAATCGGCCGAAGCACCGGCCGTGGCCGCAGCACCTGCGCCAGCCGCTGAACCGGCCGCAACGGCGGACACGGCACCGCCCGCTGCGCAGCGCAGCGAAGCGGCGCGCGATGCGAAAGAAACCCTGAAGCAGCGCGAGACGCAGGAAACGCGTGAAGCGTCGCGGCGGCGCGAAGCCCCTGCGGCGGCGGCGTCGGTCCAGAAGGACGAAGCACGGGCGATGGAAAAGGCGGCGCCCGCGGCCCCGGTGGTGCAAGCCCCGGCGCCTGTGACTGCGCCTGCTGCGCCGGCCATCGCATCTGCGCCCATGCCGGCCGCGCCGCCCATGGCCGATGTCGGCCAGAGTCCGATGCCCTACGCAGCCGCACCGCCGGCGCCGGCCGTAGCACCTGCAGCGCCTGCAGCGCCGATGCAGCGCGAGTCCGCAGAGACGGCGCCGTCGCTTGCCGCGCAAGGCGGTGCCAGCGCGAATGTCGCCGGCATGCAGCGTCGGGCCGCTCCTGTGCAAGCCGCACCGGCTCCGTCGGCCGCCGCCAAGGCGGCACCGCGCGCAGCCACCGAAGCCGTGGTGAGCGGCGGCTTCACGGCACTGGACCGCTGGACCGCCCTCGACATCACGCGCGCCGGCACCACCACGCGCCAGGCGCGCGGCGACACCGAAGGCCTCGCGGCGCTGGTGAACACCGTGGCGCGCGCGGCCACCGTGTCGGGCGGGGAACTGGGTGCGCCGGTCGAGGCGCGCATCGAACTGCGACGCGACGGCGCGTTGCTGGCCGTGCTCGAGATCGCGGGCGACCAGGTGCGGTGGACGCCGCAGCCGGGCGGCCCCGCCTCCATCGGCACGCCGCCGGCGCAGGCGCTCGAGGCGCTGCGCACGGCGCTGTCGCGAGCCCGCTGACGGCAACCGCTGCTGCGGTCGCCGGGCCCGCGACGATCAGCCTGATCAGGCGTTCTTGAAGTCCGGCTGGCGCTTGGCCAGGAAGGCGTCCATGCCTTCCTTCTGGTCCTGCGTGGCGAACAGCGCGTGGAACAGGCGGCGTTCGAACATCACGCCGTCGCTCAGGCCGCTCTCGAAGGCGCGGTTGACCGATTCCTTGGCCGCCATCACGGCGATCTGCGAGAAGCCCGCGATGATCAGCGCGGCGCCCAGCGCTTCGTCGGCCAGCTTCTCAAACGGCACGACGCGGCTCACGAGGCCCGCGCGCTCGGCTTCGGCGGCGTCCATCATGCGGGCGGTGAGCGCCATGTCCATGGCCTTGCTCTTGCCCACCGCGCGCGGCAGGCGCTGCGTGCCGCCGGCGCCGGGGATCACGCCGATCTTGATTTCGGGCTGGCCGAACTTGGCGTTGTCGGCCGCGATGATGAAGTCGCACATCATCGCCAGCTCGCAGCCGCCGCCCAGCGCGAAGCCGCTCACGGCCGCGATCACCGGCTTGCGGATCGAGCGGATGGTTTCCCAGTTGCGCGTGATGTAGTCGCCCTTGTAGGTGTCGATGAAGCTGTACTTGGCCATCGCCGCGATGTCGGCGCCGGCCGCGAAGGCGCGCTCGCTGCCCGTGAGGATGATGCAGCCGATGGCGTCGTCGGCGTCGAAGGCCTTGAGCGCCTGGCCCAGCTCGGTCATCAGCGCGTCGTTCAGCGCATTGAGGGCCTTGGGACGGTTGAGGGTGATGATGCCGACCTTGCCTGCTTCGGTCCGCACGTCGATGTTTTCGTAGCTCATGGTGTCGCTGTCTCCGGGGGAGGTGGGGAAAAAAACGCGTCCCACTATACCCAGCCAGGCTTCGGGCCCGCTGACGCGCGGGTGTTTCATTTGAGAATTGTTCTCATCTAGAATGGCCGCCATGGACTTCCCGATGCAAGAACATGCCGTGTTGCTGCGGGCCTATGCCCGGGTGCAGGAGCGTTGCTCGCGCCTGCTGATGGAGCATGCCGCCCGGGTCGAGCGGCTCGAGGCGCAGGTCGTGCGGTTGCGCGGCGCACTGGTGGCGCGCGACTCGGCGATTGCCATCGTGCGCGAGGAGCTGGCGGCGCGCGCCGACAGAGGCACTGCCTTGCCCCAGCGCCTGCATGCGCTGCTGGCGCCGGGCGGCCGGCGCCACCATGCCTTGCCGCCGGGGCCGCAGGTGCCGGCCGACCTGCGGGCCAAGTCGGTGCTGTGCGTGGGCCGTTCGGAAGCGGCGCCCGAGGCGCCTTCGCTGGCGCGCCAGCTCGTGGAGATTGCCGGCGGCCATTACCTGCACCACGACGGCGGCGACGAGGCCGACGACCCCGCGGCGCTCGAGGCGGGCCTGCGCGCCGCCGACCTCGTGATCTGCCAGACCGGCTGCGTGAGCCACGGCGCCTACTGGCGCGTGCAGGACCACTGCCGCCGCACCGGCAAGCCCTGCGTGCTGGTGGGCGAGCCGCAGCCGATGCTGTTCGTGCGGCCGCCGCTGGTGGCGGCCGTCGATCACCCGGCCTGAAAACGAGTTACGGCTTGGCTGCGAGCCAGGCCGAGATCTTGGCCGCGTCGTGCGAGAACAGCCGCCACGTGGTCGAGCCCGTCGGCAGCGTGAGCGGCAGGCGCAGCAGCCGGCGGTCGCGCGCGACGAGGGCGGTGCATTTGGTGGCATCGCCAAGGTACAGCGCCAGGTCGTCGAGCTTCGTGAGGCGCCAGGCCTGCGCGGGTTGCGACGCGCCCTTGCCGCGACCACCGACGGCCGGCAGTTCGATGCCGAGCCATTCGTCGTTGGCCGAGAAACCGGCCTTTTCGGCGGCGCCGCCGCGCAGCACCACCTTGATCTGCACGCTGCCGCCGGTTTCGGCCACGCGCAGGCCGAGCGCCTGCGCGGGTTGCGAGGGGTCGTCGAGCGTGGCCACGCCGTGCGCGCGCAGCAGGTCGGCCAGCGGGAGTTCGTCGGTCGAATGCACCCAGCGCGCGAGCTCGGGGGCGTACGAGCGTCCGCCCACGGCTTCGAGCGCGGCGGCGATGTCGGCCTCGCTGATCGGGCCGCCGTTGCTGTGCGTCCAGAGGTGGCGCATCACGTCGTCGAGCGTGCCCTTGCCTTCCTGGCGCAGCGTGAGGTCGAAGCAGAGCGCCACCAGCGCACCCTTGGTGTAGTAGCTGACGGTGCTGTTGGGCGTCTGCTCGTCCTGGCGGTAGTACTTGACCCAGGCGTCGAAGCTCGCGTCGGCCACCGGCTGCACCAGCCGGCCGGGCGTCTGCAGCACCTGGTTGATGGTCTTGTTGAGCAGGCGCAGGTACGCGGCGTCGTCGATGCGGCCGGCGCGGCGCAGCAGCAGGTCGTCGTAGTAGCTCGTGAAGCCTTCGAAGAACCACAGCAGCTGCGTGTAGTTCTCGCGGCTGTAGTCGTAGCTGGCGAACTCCGCCGGGCGCATGCGCTTGACGTTCCAGGTGTGGAAGTACTCGTGGCTGATGAGGCCCAGCAGCGTGGTGTAGCCCTCGGGCTGCTTCTTCTTTTCGCCGCGCAGCGGCAGGTCGCGGCGGTTGCAGATGAGCGCGGTGGAATGGCGGTGCTCGAGCCCGCCGTAGCCGTCGTCCACCGCGTTGAGCATGAACACGTAGCGGTCAATCGGCAGCTTCGGCCCGCCGCGCTTTCCGGCCTTGTCGCCGTGCCAGAAGCGGATCTCGGCTTCGCAGATGGCCTTGGTGTCGGCAATGAGGCGATCGCCGTCGAACGAGGCCGCGGCGCCCGCGATCACGAAGCGGTGCGGCACGCCGCAGGCGTCGAACTCGGCGCTCCAGAAGGCGCCCATCTCGACCGGGCTGTCGGCCAGTTCGTCGTAGCCGGCGGCGCGGTAGCTGCCGAAGCCGTGCTTGTCGGCCTTCGTCGGCACGAGCGCGGTGGCGCACGACCAGCGCGCGGCGTCGGCCGGCAGCGCGGGCGGCACGATCTCCAGCGCGTGCGGCGCCTCGGTCTGGCCTTCGACACGCAGGCAGACGCTGGTGCCGTTGAAGAAGCCGCGCGTGGCGTCGAGCCAGGCGGTGCGCACCGAGTTGTCGTAGGCGCACACCTGGTAGTGCAGCACCAGCGGCTGGCCCGGCACGCAGTCGATCTGCCAGCTGCACTTGTCGAGCTGCGTCAGCACCGGCTTGCGGCGGCCCTGCGTGGCGCGCAGGCCCTGCAGGTTCTTGGCGAACTCGCGCACGAGGTAGCTGCCCGGAATCCACACCGGCAGCGCCACGCGCTGCTGCGCGGCGGGCGCGGCGATGGTCAGCGTGACGGCGAACAGGCGCGCATGCAGGTCGGCGCACTCGACGCGGCAATGCACAGCGGGCGTGGCGGTTGCAGCCGCGGCTGCGCGCCGGGAAGCGGAGGTCGTCGCCATCGGATCAGTTGGCGGCGGCGAGCTGCTTCTCGACCTGCTCGGCGGGAATGGCGCCCGGGACGCGGCTGCCGTCGGTGAAGATCAGCGTGGGCGTGCCGGTGATGTTGTACTTGCGGCCGAACTCCACGTTGCGCTCCAGCGCCGTCACGTTGCAGCTGGTGGCTGCGGCGGCGGGCTTGACGTTGCCTTCCATCCAGTCGGCCCAGGCCTTGCCCGGGTCCTTGCTGCACCAGATGTCGCGCGACTTGGCGGTCGAATCGGGGCCGAGCACGGGGTACAGGAACATGTAGACGGTCACGTTGTCGACCTTCTTCATGTCCTTCTCGAAGCGCTTGCAGTAGCCGCAGTTCGGGTCTTCGAAGACCGCGACCTTGCGCTTGCCGTTGCCGCGCACGATCTTGATCGCGTCTTTCAGCGGCAGCTTGTCGAAGGCGACGGCGGTGAGCTTCTCGACGCGCTCCTCGGTGAGGTTGCGGCGGGTCTTGGCGTCGATCAGGCTGCCCTGCAACAGGTAGCCGCCTTGCTCGTCGGTGTACAGGATCTGGCTGCCGTTGACGCGCACTTCGTACAGGCCCGGCACGGGCGTCTTGGTGACTTCCTCGATGGGCGGCAGCTGCGGGATGTGCGTCGGCAGGTTCTTGCGGATCTCGGCCTCGCCCGCGCCGGCGGTGGAGAGCGTGAGCAGCGCGCAGGCGGCGACGAGAAGGTGGCGGACGAAGGTCATCGGGAAGGTTTCGGGAAAAAGGTGGAGGGCTGGTGGGCGCGGGGCGTCAGGCCTTCAGGCCCATGGCTTGTGCGGTGATCCAGTGCTTCACGAAGCGCGTGCGGTCGAAACCGCGCATGCCCCAGTTGCGCAACGCAGGCAGTGGACCCAGGTTGTGCGAGAAAAGTTGCTGCAATCCGTCGGTGGCCAGGCTCATCTGCAGCACGTCGGCGCGGCGGGCGCGTTCGTAGCGGCGCAGCAGGCGGGCGTCGCCCACGCTGCGCCAGTAGTCGCGGGTGCGGATCACGTCGGCCAGCGCGGCCGCGTCGGCCAGGCCGAGGTTCAGGCCCTGGCCCGCCAGCGGATGCACCGTGTGCGCGGCGTCGCCCGCGAGCACCCACGATTGGGTGGGCTGGCCGGGCATCGTGCCGGACCAGCGGTCGGCGATGGCGCGCGACAGCGGCCACACGGCGCGTTCGCTCGTGAGCCGCAGCGAGCCCAGCTCGCCGTGGCTGGCTTCGCTCACGGCGGCGCTGAATTCTTCGGCGCTTTGCGCGACCAGCTCGGGCACGCGCAGCTGGTCGACCGACCACACCAGCGCCAGCGTCTTGCCGTGCACGCCGCCCAGCGGCAGCAGGGCGAACACCTCGCCGCGGTCGTTGAACCACTGGCGCGCGATGCCGTCGTGCGTGTGCGCGGCCTCGAGCCGCGCGGCAATGGCGTGCTGCGGGTAGCGCGTGACCTCGTAGCTCACGCCCAGCGCGGCGCGCGAGGCGCTGGCCTTGCCTTCGCACACCACCGTGAGCGGCGCGGCCACGGGCTCGGTCACCACGTCGATCAGGGGCTGGAAGCGCACCGCGTCGGCCAGCTGCTGCTCGAGCGCGGGCACGTCGACGATCCAGGCCAGCGCCTCGACCTTCTGGCGCGCGGCGCTGAACTGCACGCGGCCGCCGTCGTCGCCGTGCACCTGCATCTCGTGCACCGGCGTGGCATGGGCCGTGTCGGGCCAGGCGCGCAGCGATTCGAGCATGGTGCGGGACGCCGCGTTGAGCGCGTACGCCCGGATGTCTTCCTTGCCCGCAGGGGCCGGCGGCACCACGAGCGCGACACGCACGCGTTCGCGCGCCAGCAGCAGCGCCAGCGTGCGGCCGACGATGCCGGCGCCGCGGATACAAACTTCGGGTGAGAGGGCCATCGGATGATTGTAGGAGTTGCCTCGCGCGCGGGCGCCGATACCCGTTCATGCGGGAGAATGGCCAGCGATTTCAAAGGAACCCCCACCGTGTCGCAGCCGCCCGCTTTCGATCTCCAGGCCACCATCGCCCGCCTGTTCGTGTACCCCGTCAAGTCGTGCGCCGGCGTCGAGCTCGACGAGATGCTGCTCACCGAAACCGGCCTGGAGTTCGACCGCGCCTGGATGGTGGTCGATGCGCAGGGCGAGTTCGTCACCCAGCGGCAGCTGCCGCGCATGGCGCTCATCCAGCCGCAGATGAAGCACACCGAGGTCGTGCTGCGCGCGCCCGGCATGCTGGCGCTGCACCTGGCCTTCGACCGCGTCGAGCAGCCGGTGCGCGTGCGCGTGTGGAAGGACGAGGTGGCGGCCTACGACATGGGCGACATCGCCGCCCAGTGGTTCAGCGATTTCCTCTCGGAGCCCGGCAAGCCGCAGACGCTGCGCCTGGTGCGCTTCGACCCCGAGCACCAGCGCCTGTCGAGCCTGAAGTGGACCGACGGCGTCGAGGCGCTGAACCAGTTCGCCGACGGCTTCCCGCTGCTGGTGGCCAGCGAAGGCTCGATCGCCGAGCTCAACGAGCGCCTGGCGGCGGCCGGCCACGGCCCGGTCGGCATCGAGCGCTTCCGCCCGAACATCGTGCTGGCCGGCATCGAGTCGCACGACGAAGACCGGGTCGACGCGCTGCACGTCACCACCGGCGAAGGCGAGGCCGAGCTGCGCCCGGTCAAGCCCTGCACGCGCTGCCCCATTCCCGACATCGACCCGGCCACCGCGCTCAGCAGCCCCGAGGTCGGCGACATGCTGCGCACCTACCGCGCCGACGCGCGCGTGGACGGCGGCATCACCTTCGGCATGAACTGCATCGTGGTGCAGGGCGTGGAGCACATGCTCAAGGTGGGGCAGGTGGTGAGCGCGAACTACAGGTTCGAGTAAGCGCCGTGGTCTCTACGACCAGCGAATCGGATTTCCCGTTTCGATGGCTGCGCTGCACAAGACCCGAAGCGGCTCGACGATGTAGTTGAAGTCGGCACTCGTGCGGTCGCGCATCTCGAAATGAACCGCCGTCGGGTAGCTGGAGCGACACTGACCCGCATCGTTCTGCATGCGACCGTCGGGCCAGGCAATGTCGGGTCCGGGCATCGCAAGCGCGCAGCGAAAGCTCCTGCCTGAATCCAGATCAGTCAAAAGCGCAGGGCCCGACCTGACCGGGTCTGAGCCTTCAGGCGCCAGCAGGGCCTGCGTGAAGCGCTTGCTGCGAAACAGCACCTCGGCGTCTCCCGACACGACGAAGAAGCCCTCGGCATCGACGCCCAGACGCAGTTCGGACGTCAGCACAAACTGGTGCGACGCCGAGGCGCTGCGCAGTTCATCGCCCGAGGTCGAGTCCAGCAGAACGAAGCGTTGGCCGAAGCGCGCGGACTGTTCGAAATCCGACAGCTCCGCGAGCATGCGCGATGCCACGGCGGCGGGTGCCAGACCGCCATTCGCCACCGGCAGGTTGTCGAACAGCGTCGGGAAGCGCTCGGCACCGCCTGCTTGGTGCAATGCGTACTGAAACTCCCGATAGCCGTGCCAGTTTGCGAGGTGTTCGTGGGCCTGTTTCATGCCCGGGTGGACGCAGCATGTCTGCAGCCACTCCCAGAACGGGCCGAAGTCGGGGTCGTCCTCGTCCTTCAACCCGGGGTAGCCCTCTTCGTCGATGGCGATGCGCGATGCCAGGGGCGTCGGCCGGGTCAGGCCACGTTCCCAGCAGTTGCAGCGGACCGAGGCGTCGAGGCCCATTCAGAATGCGACGCCCGCGACCAGGATGATGTTCGCGTAGGGCGTGCATTCGCCCGTGCGCACCACGGCCTTGGCGCGCGCGCTCACGCGCTTCAGTTCTTCGTGCGAGATGACCTGCGGCACCACGCCCAGTTGCCCTTCGCACCACGCGGGCAGCGTGCCGGCAGGCAAGTGCTCCAGCGCTTCGCGCGCCATGAGTGCGCTTTCCACCTGCATCTCCGACAGCACAGCCTTCAGCACATCGCTGATCCCCGGCACGCCGCGCGCCACGGCCAGGTCGATGCGGCGCGGGCCGTCGGGAATGGGCAGGCCGGCGTCGCCGATCACCAGCATGTCGCCGTGGCCCATCGAGGCGATCACGTGGGAGAGTTCGGCGTGCAGCAGGGGAGAGCGTTTCACAGCGTGATCCAGTCGGGAGGCAGGGGGCTGCGCAGCACGGCGTCGCGCAGCGGAATGGAGGGTTGGGCGCCGGGCTGCTGGATGCACAGCGCGGCGGCGCGGATGCCCAGGCGCACGGCCTCGTCGAAGGACTGGCCTTCGCCCAGCGCCACGGCGAGCGCGCCCAGGAAGGTGTCGCCGGCGGCGGTGGTGTCGACCGCCTGCACCTTCGGCGCGGGATGGTGGCGCGCGCCGTCGGCGTCGACCGCCACGGCGCCGCGCGAACCCAGCGTCACGACCACGCGGGCGATGCCGCGCGCGCGCAGCGCCTGGCCGGCCTGCGCTGCTTCTTCGGGGCTGTCGGCGTTCTGGCCCGACAGGGTCTGCGCCTCGATCTCGTTGACCACCAGCGTGTCGATGCGGGGCCAGAGCGCCTCGGCGATGGCTTGCACCGGCGAGGGGTTGAGCATCACCGCGCAGCCCGCGTCGTGCGCGGCGTTGATGGCGCGTGTCACCTGGTCCATCGGGGTCTCGAACTGCGCGACGAGGAAGGCCGCGCCCTGCACCTGCTGCGTCAGCGAGGCCTCGTCGATGGCGACGCGCGCGTTGGCGCCGGGAATCATCACGATGCGGTTCTGGCCGCTGTCTTCCACGAGGATCAGCGCCGTGCCGGTCGGCTCGCCCGCCACGGTGCGCAGCGCGGCGGTGTCGATGCCGTCGCGCGCGAGCGCATCGCGCAGGGCCGCGCCATGCGCGTCGTCGCCCACGCAGCCGATCATCTGCACCTGCGCGCCTTGGCGTGCGCAGCTCACGGCCTGGTTGGCGCCCTTGCCGCCGGGGATGGCGTCGATGGAGCGGCCCAGCAGGGTTTCGCCCGCGGCCGGGGCGTGCGGCACGCGCAGCACGATGTCCATGTTCAGGCTGCCGAGCACCACGATGCGCGGCGGCTTGGAGGAAGAAAGAGGCTGAAGGCTCACGAGGTGCGGGACTTGGAAGGTGTGGCGGTGGTGGAAGGGGCAGGCGTCACGCCGGCTTCGCGAAAGCCCGCGTGGCGCGCGGTCGAGGCGCGCACGCGCAGCTCGGGCTGCAGCACGACCTTGCGCGCGTCGCGGCGCTTGCCGCCCATGCGCTCCAGCAGCATGTCGACCGCCAGCGCGCCGATGCGCTCCTTGGGCTGGGCCACGGTGGTGAGCGGCGGGCTGGTGTAGGCCGACAGTTCGATGTCGTCGAAGCCCACGATGGACAGTTCGTCGGGCACGCGCACGCCGCTTTCATGCGCGGCGCGCAGCGCGCCGATGGCCATCAGGTCGTTGCACACGAACACGGCCGAGGGCTTCTGCTCGGTGCGCAGGATGGCGTGCATCGCCTCGTAGCCGCCCTGGCTGGTGAAGCCGCCGCGCCACAGCAGCGCGTCGGCGTTCGGCGCCGAGCCGGTTTCCGCCAGCGCCATGCGCCAGCCTTCGATGCGCTGCTCGCTCGAGGTCACGCCCAGCGGCCCGCCGATGCAGGCGATGCGCTTGTGGCCCAGCGACAGCAGGTGCCGCACGGCGAGCAGGCCGCCCTGCATGTGGGCGGTTTCCACCAGGTCGCAGGCCGGGTCGGCGATCTCGCGGTCGACCAGCACGGTGGGAATGCGCAGGCCGCGCAGCTGGGTGGCGAGCGAGTCGTCCTCGTCGGCGCCGGTCGACACCACGATGAGCCCGTCGATGCGGCGCTCGGCCAGCACCTGCAGGTACACGCTCTGGCGCCGGGGCTCGTCGTCGGTGTTGCACAGCACCAGCGTGTAGCCGGCGCCGAAGCAGCGGTCTTCCACGATGCGCACGATCTCGGCGAAGTAGGGGTTCGAGCTGTTGGGAATCAGCATGCCCAGCGTCGAGGTGGTGTTGCTCTTGAGGCTGCGCGCCATCGCGTTGGGCACGTAGCCCAGCTCGCGGATCGCCAGCTCGACGCGCTCGCGCACCTTGGCGCTCACGTGGCGCGTGTCGTTGACGACGTGCGACACGGTGGTGACGGAAACGCCCGCCTGGAGTGCGACGTCCTTGATGGTGGCCATGGTTGTCTTTGTTCCTGTGGAAGCTCAGGCCAGTCGACGATCGGCCCGGCGCTGGCGCAGGGTGTCGATGATGACGGCCACCACGATCACCGCGCCCGTGATGATGCGCTTGCTCGGTTCGCTCGCGCCCACCTGCGCCAGGCCGGCCTCGAGCACGGCGATGATCAGCACGCCGAAGAAGGTGTTGACCACCGAGCCGCGCCCGCCCATGAGGCTGGTGCCGCCGATGACCACGGCCGCGATCACCTGCAGCTCGATGCCCACGCCCGCGTTCGGGTCGGCCGCTTCGAGGCGGGCCGACTGCATCAGGCCCGCGAGCCCGGCCAAGAGGCCGGTGACGGCGAACACGATGATGCGGATCGGCCGCGGGTCGATGCCCGCCAGGCGCATGGCTTCCTCGTTGGTGCCGATGCCCACGACATGGCGGCCGAACACGCTGCGCGTGAGCACCAGCTGCCCCACGGCCACCAGCACCACCGCGAGCACGAAGGCGGCCGAGATGCCGCCGATCCACGGCGCGGCCAGGCCCGAGATGGCGTCGCCCACGTACTGCGTGCGCGAGTCGGTGACCAGGTAGGCGCCGCCGCGCACGGCTTCGAGCATGCCCAGCGAGACGATGAAGCTCGGCAGCCGCCAGGCGACCGACACCGCGCCCGTCACCGTGCCGCAGATGAGGCCGGTGGCCAGGCCGAGCAGGGCGGCCAGCGGCACCGAGAGCTTCCATTCGAGGATGGCGGCGGCCGTGACGGCCGCGCTCAGCGCGAGCACCGAGCCCACCGACAGGTCGATGCCCGCGATGATCAGCACGAAGGTCATGCCCACCGCCATCACGGCCAGCGCCGGGATCTCGTTGGCGATGGAGATGAAGGTCTCGCGCGTGAGGAAGTATTCGCTCATCGAGCCGAAGAGCGCAATCATGCCCAGCAGCACGACCGTCAGGCCCAGGTAGGTGCCGAGCTGGCCCTTGAGCGCGGACGGCGGCTTGCCGGCGGCGGCGGAAGCAGGAGAAGAGGGAGAGGCTGCGTTCATGGTCGTCAGGCGTCGGCGGAAGTCGGGGCGGATGCGGAAGGGGCGGAATCCGCCGGGGAACCGGGCACGCGGCCCGTGGCGTCGCTGAAGGCGGCGGCGAGCAGCGACTGTTCGCTCCACTCGCCGCGCTCGAACACCGCGACCAGCCGGCCGGCGCTCATCACGCCGATGCGGTCGCACATGGCCATCAGCTCGCGCAGGTCGCTGGACACCATCAGGAGCGCCTTGCCGGCGTCGGTCATGCGGTCGAGTTCGGCGTACAGGTCGGCGCGCGCGCCCACGTCCACGCCGCGCGTGGGTTCGTCCAGCAGCAGCACCTTGCATTCGCGGTGCAGCCAGCGTGCGAACACCACCTTCTGCTGGTTGCCGCCGCTGAGCGTCGATACGGGTTGTTCGATGCTGCGCGAGCGGATGCGCAGCAGCTCGACCAGCCGGCGGGCAATCTGGCGCTCCTTGGCGCGGCGCAGCCAGCCGGCGTGCGAGATCGCGCCGAGGTCGCTCAGCGTGGCGTTGACGCGGATCGGTTGCGACAGCAGCAGGCCCTGCGACTTGCGGTCTTCGGTGACGAGGCCGATGCCCGCGCGAATGGCCTGCATCGGCGAGCGCCAGCCCTTGCGCGCATGCCGCACGGGCTGCGCGGCCGGCGTGCCGTCGTGCAGCACGACCTCGCCGCGGTCGGCGCGGTCGGCGCCGAACAGCAGCCGCACGAGCTCGGTGCGGCCCGAGCCGACCAGGCCGGCCAGCCCCATGACTTCGCCCGCGCGCAGTTCGAGATCGACGTCGCGCACCACCTGCGCCCGGCCGATGCCGCGCGCGCTCAGCAGCACCGGGCCCGCCACGCGGCGCGCGCGGCCTTCGTGCTCGTGCACCGCGCGCCCGACCATGCGCTGCACCAGTTCGGATTCGCGCACGCCGGCCATGGCGCGCACGTCGACCAGCTTGCCGTCGCGCAGCACCGCCACGCGGTCGGCGATGCGCTGCAGTTCTTCGAGGCGGTGCGACACGTAGACGATCGCCACGCCGCGCAGCTTCAGCAGTTCGATCTGCTCGAACAGGTGCGCGGTTTCGCGCGGCGTGAGCATGGCGGTGGGCTCGTCGAGCACCAGCACGCGCGTGTCGTCCTGCAGGTTGCGCGCGATCTCCACCATCTGCTGCTGGCCGATGCCCAGCCGCGCCACCGGCGTGGCCGGGTCGATGCCGTCCAGGCCGATCTTGGCGAGCTGGCGCTCGGCCAGCTCGTGCAGCGTGGCGCGGCGGATCCAGCCGCTCTTGTGCGGCAGGCGGTCGAGCAGCAGGTTCTCGGCCACCGACAGCGTGGTGACGAGGCCGAGTTCCTGCATGACCATGCGCACGCCCAGGCGCTCGGCATCGCGGCGCGAGGCCGGCGCGAAGGGCTGGCCATCGAGCAGCATGCCGCCGCGCGTGGGCTGCACCAGCCCGCAGACGATCTTCGACAGCGTGCTCTTGCCCGCGCCGTTCTCGCCCGTGAGCGCCAGCACCTCGCCGGCGCGCAGCTCGAGAGAAACGCCGTCGAGCACCGGCGCCGCGTAGTCCTTGCCGACCGTGCTCAGGGAGAGCACGGCGGTGGGCAAGGGCGGATTCATGGCGGCGTCGGGTGCGGCAGTCAAAACGAGGTCTTCTTCTTTTTAGGGGGAGCGGAGTGGGCTTACTTGGAGGACTTGGTGACCAGCACCACGTCGGTCTTCACTTCGGCCGGCATTTCCGATTGCTTCTTCTTGTCGGCGATGGCCTTCAGCGCGGTCTCGATGCCGAACACCGCCTGCTTGGCGGCGAACTGGTCGGCGGTGGCGAGCACGCGGCCGTCCTTCAGCATCGGCTTGATGGCGCCGATGTTGTCGTAGCCCACCACCAGCACCTTGCCGGTCTTGCCCGCGGCCTTGACGGCGGCCACGGCGCCCAGCGCCATGCTGTCGTTGCCGGCCAGCAGGGCCTTCAGGTCGGGGTGCTCGCGCATCATGCCGGCGGCCACGGTGTTGCCCTTGTCGATTTCCCACTGGCCCGACTGCACGCCGACCACGGTCATGCCGCCGGCCTTCATGGCGTCCTGGTAGCCCAGCGTGCGCTGCTGCGCATTGAAGGTGGTCGACACGCCTTCGATGATGCCGACCTTGTCGCCCGACTTCAGCTCCTTGGCCAGCGCATCGCCCACCAGCTTGGCGCCGGCGCGGTTGTCGGGGCCGACGAAGGGCACCTGGATGCCCTTTTCCTTCAGGGCGTCGGCGTCCAGCCGGTTGTCGATGTTCACGACCAGGATGCCCTTGTCGATGGCCGCCTTGATCACCGGCACCAGCGCCTTCGAATCGGCGGGCGCGATGACCAGCGCGTTGATCTTCTGCGCCACCATCTGCTCGACCATCTTGATCTGGGCGGCGGTGTCGGTCTCGTCCTTGATGCCGTTGGCCACCAGCGTGTACTGCGCGGCGTTGGCCTTCTGGTGCGCCTTGGCGCCGTCTTCCATGGTGCGGAAGAACTCGTTGGCCAGCGACTTCATGACCAGCGCGACCTTCGGCTTGTCCTGCGCGAAGGCGGGCGTTCCGGCGATGGCGCCCAGCAAGGTCAATGCGGCAGCGCTTTGCAGGGTACGGCGGGTGAACTTCATGGTGGATGTCTCCTGAAATGAGGGGTCAGAGCGGAACGCCGGTCTGTGCCGGGGGCCCCGATGTTAATCGAGGGAAACGTTTGCGCAAACGTTTGCCAGTCGGGTCAAACCCTGAGCCTTTCAGCCCTCGAAGCCGCTGCCAGAGGGCTTTCGGGCGGAGTCGAGCGCCTTGGAAAAGGGCGCGCCGGCGTGGTGGGAAGGGAGCCTCGCCAGGGGGAGAACCCGGTCAGCCTAAAATCGGGGGTTACCCAAGAGGACCTCCCATGAGTTTGCAATGCGGCATCGTCGGCCTGCCCAACGTCGGTAAATCCACCCTTTTCAATGCGTTGACCAAGGCCGGCATCGCAGCGGAAAACTATCCGTTCTGCACCATCGAGCCCAACGTGGGCGTGGTGGAAGTGCCCGATCCGCGGCTCGACCAGCTGAGCGAGATCGTCAAGCCCGAGCGCGTGGTGCCCGCCATCGTCGAGTTCGTCGACATCGCCGGCCTGGTGGCCGGTGCCAGCACCGGTGAAGGCCTGGGCAACAAGTTCCTGGCGCACATCCGCGAGACCGACGCCACCGTGAACGTGGTGCGCTGCTTCGACGACGAGAACGTGATCCACGTGGCCGGCAAGGTCGACCCGATCTCCGACATCGAGGTGATCCAGACCGAACTCTGCCTGGCCGACCTGGCCACGGTCGAGAAGGCGCTGCACCGCCACACCAAGGTGGCCCGCTCGGGCGACAAGGACGCGCAGAAGCTCGTCGGCCTGCTCGAACGCTGCCAGGCCGCGCTGAACGAGAACACGCCCGTGCGCGCGCTCGAGTTCACGAAGGAAGAGCTGCCGCTGGTGAAGAGCTTCACGCTCATCACCGCCAAGCCCGCGATGTTCGTGGGCAACGTGTCGGAAGACGGCTTCGAGAACAACCCCTACCTGGACCGCCTGCGCGAGTACGCCGCCAAGCAGGGCGCGCCCGTGGTCGCCATCTGCGCCAAGATCGAAGCCGACCTGGCCGAGATGGACGACGAAGACAAGAAGATGTTCCTGGCCGAAATCGGCCAGGAAGA
>RCUJ01000471.1_pt1 | contig 23168 bp, 21 predicted proteins | sample 2166321 | NCBI WGS metagenome assembly RCUJ01 (sample SAMN09932808, study PRJNA488358) | compost metagenome | feature: garden; material: soil; isolation source: compost soil in an enriched community after 118 h of incubation | place: Germany: Experimental Botanical Garden Goettingen | collected... | reverse complement strand
CTGGCGGTTCCAGTCGGTGGCGGGCAGTTCGGCGCCCGGCACCGAGAGCTCCGCGATCCAGTTGATCAGCGAACGCCCTTGGCGGCGCAAGGGTTCCGAAATGGGATAGCAGACGAACTTCTGGTCTTGGTGCCCCGCCATGAACATGCTGCGGCCGTCCAGGTACGGCGGGGCCTCGGTCACCGCGCGCCACAACATCCGTCCGGAAAAACGGGGTTCGTCACCCACCGGATGCAGTTGGCGGCGCAGCGCGGAATGAATGCCATCCGCCCCCACCAGGATGTCGCCCTGCACCCGATGCGTGGTCCCGTCCGCCCGCCGCCGAAATACGGCGGTGGCGCCACTTGCGTCCTGCTCGGCGGATTCCAGCACCATGCCCGTGACGATGGCCCCCTCGCCCAGCCGTTCGCGCACGGCTTGCGCCAGCATCATCTGGAATTCTCCGCGATGCACGGAAAACTGCGGCAAGGGATAGCCCGCCTCTAGCCCGCGCGGCTCGCGCCAGATCGGCTGGCCAAGCTTGTTGTAGTAGTGCAGTTGCGACGTTTCGATGGCGCGCTCGGCCAGCCCGGGCATCAGCCCCAGCTGTTCCAGTTCACTGACGGCGTGCGGCAGCAGGTTGATGCCGACGCCCAAGGGCCTGAGTTCCTGCGCGCTTTCATACACGCGGCAATCGATGCCGCGCCGATGCAGCATCAGCGCAAGCGTCAGGCCGCCGATGCCGGCCCCGGCAATGACGATTTGCATGTCTACTCCTGGTTTTATTTGTTATGCAACATAACAAAAACCAGATACTCTGCGCACCCCGGGGATTTCCCGTAACCCCATGGCGCGGCGCCCCCGACTGCATTAGTGTTGAGGCCCCCGGCATCAAGGCCCCTGCCCCCCCACCCAGCGCCATGTCCAGAGCTGCATCCCAACGCCCCCGCCGCCCCGCCGCGCGGGGCGAGCAATTTCAGCCCCACGTTCCCGGCATCCAGTACGGCGCGCTGGACGGCCTGGTCGGCTACGCCATCCGGCGCGCGCAGATCGTCATCTACGAAGACTTCCTGGCCGCCCTTGCGCCCTGGGACATCACGCCGCAACGCTTTTCCGCCCTGACGCTGATCGCGGCCAACGCCAACCTGAAGCTCACCGACCTGGCGCGCATCCTGGGCATCGCCCGCTCAGGCGCCGTGCAGATCGTGAATCACTTGCAAGGCTTGGGATATGTCGAAAGGCTGGACGTTGAACACGACAAGCGAGCCTACTCACTGACGATGACGGCCGCCGGCAGCAAGGTACTGGCCGACATCACGCAGGCCGTCGAGGCACATGACGCGCGTATCAGCCACCAGTTGGACGCGGCGGAAAAGCGGCAATTGATCGGTTTGCTGGGAAAGCTGGGCGGATAGCGCTTCGGGTGATGCGAGTCCGATGGCGGTGATACGATCGTCCGACTCATTCTTGCCCTTTCAGGTACCCATGCCCACCGCCATGCCGCACACGGAAAGCTTCGTCCCAACCCAGGCAGCGCTCCAACGCCGCCTGCCCCTTGAAAACGTCCACAACGCGCGCGACCTTGGCGGGCTGACCGGCATTGATGGGCGGCGCTTGCGCACGGGCAAGCTCTTTCGCAGCGGCAACCCGGGCCGAGCCAGCGCCGCCGATCTGGACCGGCTTGGCGCCTTGGGCTTGGAAGCGGTCATCGACTTTCGCGCCGAACCTGAGAAAGCCCAGGACGACGCACACTTCGGCAAACGCTTTCACTGGATTGCATCGCCGGTACTGGACGGCAACATGACCATGGCCGTGTTGTTGCCGCGCCTGCGCGAGGCCACGCAAGCCTTCAGCACCACCATGATGATGGAGATTTATCGCGAGTTTCCCTCGCGCTACCAGGAGCCGTTCGGCGGCTTCCTGAAAACGGCGATGACCGGCAAGACGCTGCTGTTCCATTGCACCGCCGGCAAGGACCGCACCGGCTTCGCGTCACTGCTGCTGTTGTCGGCGCTAGGCGTGGCGCACGACGACATCGCGTCGAACTACCTGGAATCGAATCACTGCAACGCCCAGTTCTTCCAGGACATCCTCGCCAAATCTTCCGAGCGCGGCGTCACGGAAGACGTGATGATGCCGCTGCTGGAAGTGGCCCCCTCCTACCTGGATGCCTCGGTGCAGGCGATCAAGCAGGAATTTGGCGGCATGGACCGCTATCTGACGGAGGTGCTGGAGATAGACGTGGACGTCTTGCGGGACCACTACCTGGAGCGCTGACCGATGCGGCCGATGGCAGAAACCATCGCAGGATCAACCGCCAGATCAATTGCCGGAACTGCGGCGCAAGCGGTCGGACGATTCCTGGTTCAGGCGCTTCGCTTCCTCTTCCGCATAGTCTTCTTCGCCGGGGTCGTACGACCCCTCGTGCATGCAACTGCTGCGGTACCACTGACACTCGCTACTCCGGGAATCTCCAAGTCCGACGAAAGAACACCCCGAACCCATTGCGATAAGCGCCACCGCCGCTCCGCAACGGACCAATGATTGAATCGACATTTGCTCGCCTACGTTGAAACTACAAGGGCCTTTATACCAGTCGTTTGTCCCCATTAAGGGGCGCGCATTACATCCCCTAACTCAAACATCAGGATCGAAACCATGCTGAAAGACCGCGCGTTCCTGGCCTGGCTTGCCGTGTTTGCCGTGGTTGCGGGCACGCTCGTGGCCTTGCTGTGGCCCAAGCATTCCACAAGCCCGTCAATCGGTGGCGGCGGCTACGATCTTTCGGACTGGGTGTACACCCTGGCGCTCCTGTCCTTCACGGGATTGTGGTCGCTGATTACGCTGGCAATCGGCATGAGCCGCGGCAACGCGGTGGCGGCAAAGCGCGCGTATGGGTTAGCGGCCGTGGGAGGGATAACGTTTGTGGTGGGAGTGCTGGCGTTTGGGGGCAACCTTCATTGAGCCAAAGGCTGAGCCAAAAACAAAAGCAAAAAGCCCGCTGAAAACTTGCGTTTTCAGCGGGCTTGTCCTTAGCGAACTTTTTGCGAGGAATTCTTGGTGCCGACGGCGAGACTCGAACTCGCACAGCTTTCGCCACTACCCCCTCAAGATAGCGTGTCTACCAATTTCACCACGTCGGCTTTCACCAGTTTTCTTAAAGCCTTGCCATAGGCAATGCCAGAAAGTCGAGCATTCTAGCACGGAATTTACGAAACCCGGAATTCCACCCAAAAGGGCCTTACCGCGCCCCTTCACGGCCTAGAAAGCATACCTGGCACTGAGCATCACATTACGAGGCGCGCCGTAGATGCCGCCATAGGCGCTCAGGCCGCTGTAGTACGACTTGTCGAATACATTGTTGACGTTCAGGGTGGTGCTGAACTGCTTGTTGAATTCGTACCGGGCCATCGCGTTGACGACGGTGTAGGCCGATTGCTGGGCTTCTCCAACGTAGCCAGACACACTTTGCCAGTTCAGCCCGCCGCCCACGGTCAGCCGGTTCAGCGTACCTGGCAAGCGATAGGTCGTGAACAGCTTGACGCTGTGGCGCGGGATTTGCGCGATGGCGCGCTGGCCCTGGGCATCCTCGCTGAGCGAATAGGTATAGCCGGCCGCGACATTCCAGCCTGGACGCAACTCCCCGGTCAACTCCAGTTCGGCGCCCTTGGTTTGAATGCCCTGAAGCGCCACGTATGACGAAGTGGCGGCGTCGTAATTAGCCAGATTGCTTTGCCGGGTCTTGAACAAGGCCAGCCCGGCGTTCAGGCGGTCTTCCATGAAGCTGGATTTGATACCCAGCTCGTAGCTGGTCCCGCTTTCGGGATCCAGGACATTGTTGTTGACGTCGCGCGTGGACGCCGACTGGGGACTGAAGATGCGGGTGTAGCTGCCGTAGACGGTCCAGTTTTCGTTCAAGTCGTGCACCAGGCCGGCATACGGAACAATGACACCTGTTTCGCGGGTGTTGGCGTTGGTGTGGCCAGGTACGCCGACCACGCTCGTGTCGGCATTGCGTTCCCAGTTGATGATCCGTGCGCCGGCGATCAGGCTGGTTGGGTCCGCCAGTTTGAAACGCGAGGTCACGTAAGCGCTGTATTGCGTTTCCTTCGTATGGGTTTCGCCCGCCTTGACGAAGTCAGGCCGGTTCGACTCCCCGTTCCAGTTCCGGAAGTCGGCGATTGAGCCGTCATAGCCCGTCCACGGCCCAAGCCATCCACCATAGTCCGGCGTATCAGAACGAAGTTGCGAGAGCGAGATACCTGCCACGATTTCATGCTGGCGACCCAGCAAATCGAACGGGCCGGTAAGGTGCGCATCCAGCGTGGTCTGCTTGTCGTTGCTTTTCCAGCGTACCGGCCACAGCGCGGCACCCTGCCCCGTGGCTTGGTCGATTGCACCGGTCAGAAAATACAGCGCGCTGTCGTAGCGGTACAGCGTGTGCGTGACTTCGACCTTGCCATTCCAACCTTTGCCGAAGTCGTGTTTGATGGAAGCGAACAGGTTGGTCAGCTCGCTGTCGTAAAAGCTCCAGTCGGGGGCAGCGTTTTTCGACCGTTTGAAGTCCGTTGCCACGCCGTTGCTGTAGGTGAACGGCAGGCCGGTGCGCAGCGGCGAATCGTTCTTGTTGGTCTCGTGGCTGAACCCCAGCGTAAGCAGCGTAGCGCTGCCTGCGTCCAGTTCGGCGATGCCATAGATCAAGCGGTTTTTCTTTTGGTACCGATCGATCCAGGAATGCTGGTCTTCATCGTCCACCACCACCCGGCCTCGGAGCTTCCCATTGTCAGACAAGGGGCCGGACAGGTCGGCGCCCAAGCCATAGCGGTCCCAACTTCCAGCCTCGGCATTGATGCTGGCCTGCCAATCCGCCGTCGGGCGCTTGCGCACCAGGTTGATGCTGGCGGCAGGCGTACCCATGCCGCTCATCAGGCCTGTCGCGCCGCGTACGACTTCAATGCGGTCATACATGGCGGTATTGCGCCAATAGCTGGACGAACCCAGCGAACTGGGAATGCCATCGACCAGAAAATTGGATATGGTGAACCCGCGCGACCACAGGCCGCTTAGATCGGTGCCCATGCCTTGGCGAAACGCGGTGACGCCCGTGGTGCTTTCCAGGGCATCGATCACGCTTTCCAGCTTTTGATCGTCCAACCGCTGGCGGGTAATGACCGTAACTGACTGCGGCGTTTCTCTCACACTAAGCGACAACGGGGTGCCTGTGGCGCTAGGCCCCGTGGCTGTGTATGAACCGGTGTTCTCGGTCACGGCGGGATCCCGATCTCCCGTGACCTGTACGGCATCCAGCGTCACGACGCCTGCTGCCGGTTGCGGCAAGCGGCGCAAGGTCCAACCTCCGCTGCCGGCACGCAGCAATTGCAGGCCGCTGCCGGCAATGGCGGCTTGCGCCGCTTGCTCCGCGGTGTAGCGCCCACGTACGGCGGGCGCGTTAATCCCGCGCAGCAGATCCGCGTCAACCGATATGGTTTCGCCGCTTTCGCTGGCGATGCGGGCCAGGCTGCTGCCCAATGCACCGGGCGCAATATCGTAGGTGCGCAACACACTGGTGGCGTCAACCACGGGGGTGGTGCTGTCGGCCACTGGCTGCGCATGGGCGTCCGACGCCGAGAACAAGGCGATCAGCGCCGCGGCCAGCAGCGACAGCCGCGGATCGGTAACGGTAGACATGACGAGATTTCCCTCAAGAATGTCGTGAATCGAACTAGCTTCAAGAGGGATGTGGCGCGACCCGGCAAAAGTGACAGTGCTATCCAGGATTTATTTTTAGCTGTCCGACGGCATATCGATAATGACAAGCGCGCCGGCGCCATAGCGGCGCACGCGCACAGGCAGGGTTTCGGCCACGATAGCCAACGTGCGGTCGGTGTCGTCCAGCGAATAAGCGCCGTACACGCGCTGTCTGGCGGCGGCGGGGCTGATACGCACGTAGCCGCGACGGTAAGGGCGCAAGGCGAGAATCAGATCGCCAAGCGGTTGATCGTGCAATTGAATCTGGCCCTGCTCCCACGCGGCTGCCGTCTGCGCGGGAATGGAGAGCCGCTGCACGCCCTGATCGGTCATGATCGCGGAGTCGCCTTCGTCCAGCGTCGCCTGCTGACCGGTCTTCGACAGCAACAAAGCGCGGTGCCGCAGCATCGCAATATGCGTGCTACCCACCTGCTGGCGCACCGCGATGCGCGTGCCCAACGCTCGAATCTCGCCTTGCGCGGTCCGGATGGCGAACGGCGGCCGGGTCACCGCGCCCACGATGGTGGGCGCCACGTCAACAATCAGTTCACCTTCGCGCAGGATCAACAAGCGCTGCGCGTCTGAAACCGCCACGTCGACAGCGCTACGCGCATTCAGCCGAAGCAGGCTGCCATCGGACAAGGCGACCACGCGGCGTTCGGCCGTGCCGGTGACGTAATCCGCCAACAGTTGAGTCAGCGGCAAGTTTCGCTCGGCCAGCGCCAAGGCGGCTAACGTCCCGACACCCGCCACGCTGAACGCGCCCTTGAGCCATTGGCGACGAGCGCGCCCGGCGGCCTGCGCACGCAGCAAGGTCTGCGCCAGCACATCACTCTGCGCGCTGGAAGCATGCGGCTGATGCGAGCGCACATGGTGCAAGGGATGATCGACGGCCTCGGTCAGTGCAGCCCAGGCAGCGGCGTGCATCGGATGTGCCCGCAGCCAGGTCTCATGACGCTGGAGGTCTAGCGCCGTGGCTTCGCCGGACCGCAGGGTCACAAGCCAGCCCATCGCGGCGTCGTTGATCTGGGAGTCCAGAGTGCCGTGGCGGGTCAATTGCGGCCGCATCGCACGGCGCGCTTAAATGACATCATTCAGGCCCGCCATGCGGCGAAAAGCCTGAGCCATGTACTGGCGCACCATGCTGGCTGACACCCCGAGCCGCGCCGCGATCTCGCCATAGGTCAGGCCGTCCAACTGGCTATAAAGAAATGCTTGCTGCGCCTTGGCTGGCAAGCCCTCCAGCGCCGCCGCCACGGCATCCAGCGCTTCAATGAACTGTTGGCGCTCTTCCGTCGACGGCACCACAGCCTCGCTTTGCAGCGCAAGCGTTTCCAGATACGCCTGCTCCAGGTCGCGTCTGCGCCACAACTGGAAAATCTGCCGTTTGGCGATCGTGGTCAAGAACGCGCGGGGTTCGCGCACCTCGTTCAAGCCCTGGCTTTTGGCCTGGATCGCCACGGCTTGCGAAAATGTTTCGGCCGCGACATCTTCGGCTTCCGCCTGGTTGCGCAGATGCCGATGCACGCGCTCCAGCAACCAGCCGTGATGCCCCCGAAACCAGCTTTCCAGCACGGCCATCGCGCGAGCCGGCGCGACCGTTGGACGGGCGGCGTGCGTGTTGTCAGTAAGAAAAGGCATGGGAATTGCGCCGGAACAGGAGAGAAGCCACGGAAGAAGCCGGCGGATTATATCAATCATGAGAACCATTCTCAATATCTTCCGGGACGTAAAAAAACCCATAACCGGCAAGCGACGGCGGCGGGTTTTCGTTCACGCGGTTTCCAGTGCGACACAAAACAAACGCAAAAAGGCCGGCGTTTTCGCGCCGGCCTTTTTTTGAGCATGCCTGAACTTACTTGGCGGGCGTTTCTGCCGGCTTTTCCGTCGTGGCGGGAGCCGGTGCGGACGGCACCGAGGCGTCGGGCTTGGCCGGCGCGGCGGGAGCAGCAGGAGCAGCCGGAACCGATGCGGCGCCCGGGACCGAAGCACCACCGGTAGCCGGTGCGGCGGGCGCGGCGCCCGGCACTTGCGGCACGGAGCGGTCGGCCGGGAAGTTCTGCATCACGCCCGAGTCAACGGCGGGGCCGCTGGTGCCCTTGTGGCTGACATAGGCCAGGCCGGCGGTGGACGCGAAGAAGACCACGGCGGCCCACTTGGTGGCGCGCGACAGGAAGTTCGCGGCGCCGGTGGCACCGAACAGGCTGCCGGACGAGCCGCTACCGAAAGCGGACCCCATGTCGGCGCCCTTGCCCTGCTGCAGCAGGACCAGAACGATGATAGCCAGCGCCGATATCACTTGGACGGCCAGCAAAAGTTTAAGCATCAAGGGCATTACAGACTCCGGAACGGAAACTTAGATGGCGGCAATACGCAAAAATTCTTCAGCCACTAGCGACGCGCCGCCGACCAGGGCCCCGTCGATATCAGTCATGGCGAACAAACTGGCGGCGTTGGCAGCTTTTACGCTGCCGCCGTACAAAACCTGTACTTGCGCCGCGCCCAGCGCGCGCAAGGCGGCGCGGATGGCGGCATGAACTTCCTGTGCCTGCTCGGGGCTGGCGGTGCGGCCGGTGCCGATGGCCCACACGGGCTCGTAGGCCAGGACCATGCGCGACACGGCGTCAGCGCCCAGCGCCAACACGGGCTTCAACTGGCGTTCGATGACGGCCAGCGTGTTGCCGGCTTCGCGGTCAGCCAGCGATTCGCCCACGCAGACCACCGGGGTCAGGCCAGCGGCCAGCGCGGCTTGCGCCTTGGCGGCGACGATCTCGTCGGTCTCACCGTGCAGCACGCGGCGCTCGGAGTGGCCCGCAAGCGCCCAGCGGCAACCAAATTCTTTCAGCATGGCGCCGGACACTTCACCCGTGTAGGCGCCCTTTTCGTGCGCGCTGACGTCTTGCGCGCCCCAGGACACGCTGCTTCCGGTCAGGGCCGAGCCAGCTTGCGCCAGGTAGGGAAACGGAACACAGATGCCGATCTCGCAGTGGCTCGCGGCGTCCGCGGCGCGCAGCTCGGTCAGCAACGCGGCGTTCTCGGCCAGGTTGCCGTGCATCTTCCAGTTGCCCAGCACAAGGCGGGCGCGGTTTTCGACTGAAGTCATGGCAAGGTGTCAGAGTGGGTGAGTCCCGGGGGATGATGCAACCGCGCACGGGACTGCCTGGAAAAAATTCCAGGCGAAACCCGAGATTGTATCCTGTTGCGCGGCGATACGCCGAACGCCGCGCGATTCTTACATCGTCAGGATAATTTTGCCGATGTTTTCACCGCTTTCCATCATGGCGTGGGCCTTGGAGGCCTCGGCCAGCGGGAAGGTGGCGTGCACGATCGGCTTGATGGCCCCTTTTTCCAGCAAGGGCCAGGCCTGCTCGCGCAGGGCGCGGGCGATGGCGCCCTTGAAGGCGACCGGGCGGGGACGCAAGGTGGATCCCGTGATCGTCAGGCGACGGCGCATGACCTGCGAGGTGTCCACATCGGCGCGCGAACCGCCCAACTGGGCAATGATGACGATGCGGCCGTCGTCAGCCAGGCACTGCATGTCGCGGGCGATGTAGTCGCCGGCCACCATGTCCAGGATGACGTCCACGCCGCGCCCGTCGGTCGCGTCCATGACTTCCTTCACGAAATCCTGGGTCTTGTAGTTGATGCCCTTTTCCGCGCCCAGCGCTTCGACCGCGCGGGCCCGATCGTCGCTGCCGACCGTGGCGTAGACCTTGTTGCCCATCGCACGCGCCAGTTGGATCGCCGTGGTGCCGATGCCGCTTGCGCCGCCGTGCACCAGCAGGATCTCGCCTTCGGACAGGCGACCGCGATCGAACACGTTGCTCCAGACCGTGAAATAGGTTTCGGGCAAACCGGCCGCTTCAATGTCGGACAGGCCTTTGGGGATGGGCAGGCATTGCGCCACGGGGGCAACGCAGTATTCGGCGTAACCGCCGCCCGCGACCAGGGCGCAGACCTTGTCGCCGATGGCAAAGCCGCTGTCGGCCAGGTCACCACCGACGATTTCGCCAGCCACTTCCAGGCCCGGCAGATCGGACACGCCGCGCGGCGGTGCGTAGTTGCCCTTGCGCTGGAACACGTCGGGGCGGTTGATGCCCGCAGCGCTGACTTTGATCAGGACTTCACCCGCGCCGGCCTCGGGCGTGGGACGTTCGACGGGGACCAGAACTTCGGGGCCGCCGGGGCGGGAGATTTCTACAGCATGCATCGCGTGCCTCCTTTGCAGCAAATAGATTATTATTGCGCCCTTTACGGCATCTCGCGTTTTGGTTTTGGCAGAATGTTTGCCTGACGGCCGAATCGCCCAATAGCCGTAACGCCGCAGCCTGACCCGCGGCAAAGCATCACCCGGAAGCGTGGCAGAGTGGTCGATTGCACCGGTCTTGAAAACCGGCAACGGGCAACCGTTCGTGAGTTCGAATCTCACCGCTTCCGCCAGACCCTCTATGGCAGCCTACACGCCCTTGCGGCGCGGCTGCTTTCCTCCGTGCCCCCCCCGTTACCCCTACAGACCGGCCCGAAACGTCTTCGGAATGCCCGCCGCCGCCACGCCACTGCGCAGCGCTTCCTGCGGCAGGGCCTCAGCCAGCAATGCGCGCGCGGCCAAGAGACGGGGCAAATCCACGCCCGTGCGGTAGCCCATGCTTTCCAGCATGAACACCAGGTCTTCCGTGACGATGTTGCCGGACGCCCCCGGCGCGAACGGGCAACCGCCCAGCCCGCCCAGGCAGGAATCGAACGCGCGTATGCCTTCGTCCAGCCCCGCCAGCGCATTGGCCAGCCCCAGCCCCATCGTGTCGTGCAGATGCAGCTTGGTCAGCCTAGCGCCCACCGCGTCCTGGGTGGCGCGCACGACCTGGCGAACTTGCGCGGGGTGCGCGTAGCCCACTGTGTCGGCCAGCGCGATTTCATCGACGCCCGTGCGCGCCACGGCGGCGGCCACCTCGGCCACCCGGTGAACGGGCACGGGGCCTTCCAGCGAGCAGCCAAACGCCGTGGCCACCGCCGCGTCGATCCGCATTGGGCGTGGCTGCGCGCGCACCCAATCCACGATGGACGCCATCATCTCCACCTGCGCATCCGTGCCCTTGCCCACATTGGCGCGGCTGTGCGTGTCGCTGACCGAGATGGGAAAGGCCACGACGTGCGCGCCGGCTTCGTACGCCGCGATGGCGCCTTTCAGGTTGCATGCCAGCGCGCAGACGGTCAGCCCGTCGATCCCAAGCGCGTGAGGCAACACGCCGCCCGTATCGGCCATCTGCGGCACCAGCCGTGGCGACACGAAGCTGCCCACTTCGATTTCACGCAGGCCGGCCGCCGCCAGTTGGCCGATCCACCGCAATTTGTCGGCGGTGGGCATCATGCCCCGCGCCATCTGCAGCCCATCGCGCGGACCCACTTCGCAAATCCTGACTTCCTGATTCATATGGTGCTCCGTTGTCGCTGCCGATGCCGCCGCAAGATCATTGCTGGACCACAATGCCCGCGCTTTTGATCGTCTGCTTGGCCTTGCCAATATCCGCCTGGATCAGCGAAGCGAACTGCGCGCTGGAAACGGGATCCGCTTCCAGGCCCTGCGCCGCCAAAGCCTCACGCACGTCTTTCTTGGCCAACAGTTTGTTGAAGTCCGCGTTCAGCCGCTGGACGATGTCCTTGGGCGTCTTGGAGGGCGCCAGCACACCGTAATACGTCACCACGCTGAAATCCTTGTAGCCAAGTTCGGCAACCGTGGGCACGTCGGGCAACGCGGCATTGCGCTTGGGCGAGGTCACCGCCAGCGCGCGGACCTTGCCCGATTTGATCAACGAAGCCGCCGACGAAATCGACGATCCCGCAAACTGCAAATGCCCGCCCATCAGGTCCGCCAGCGCCGGCGCCGAGCCCTTGTAGGGCACGTGCTGCATCTTGAAGCCGGCTTCGTGCTGCAGCATTTCCATGGCGATGTGCACGCCGCCCCCGGTTCCCGAGGTGCCGTAGGAAATCTGGTTGGGCTCTTTCTTGGCCGCTTCGATCACTTCGGGCAGCGTCTTGTAGGGCGACGCGTCCGACACCAGCAGCACCATCGGGGTGGTGGCCACCAGCGCCACCGGCGTCAGGTCCTGGACGGGGTCATAGGCCACTTTCATCAGCAGCGGAATCAGCGTGACGTTGTCCGACTGGCCGATCACCAGGTCATAGCCCTGTGCGGGCGCGCGCGCCGCCTCGGCCAGGCCCAATGCCGTGCCCGCGCCAGGCTTGTTTTCAGGCACGACCGTCCAGCCGTTCAGTTCGTGCAGCTTGGTGCTCATCAGGCGACCGATGTAGTCGGTGCCCCCGCCCGGCGTGGACGGGATGATGATGCGGATCGGCTTGCTGGGATAGTCCTGGGCCTGGGCGGTGCAGGCGACGGCCAGTACAGCCAGCGCGGCGAGTTTGCGGATCATGTTGTCTCCTCTTTGATGGATGTCTTGGCGGTCTGACGCCGCCTCGACAGGGATCCGGGCGCTATGGCCCGGTCATGCAATCACTCCCGCGGCGCGCAGGGCGTCGATGCGCGCGGCATCCAGCCCCAGCCCCTGCAAGATGGCGTGCGTGTGGGCGCCTTGGTCGGGCGGGTCCATGCGCTTGCCGGCCTTGCGGCCGTCGAATTCAAGCGGCAGCGCGGCGGCGGATATCTCGGCGCCGTCGGGCAGCCGCGTCTTCAGCAACGCGCCACCGGCGGTCAGATGGGCGTCATCCAGCAAGTCGTGGGGCTGGCGGATCGGGCCGTAAGACAGGTTGGCTGCTTCCAGCGCGGCGCACAGGTCGGCGGTGTTCCAGGATTTCAGTATCTCGGCCACGCCCGGCACCAGCCAGGAGCGCGCGGCTTCGCGGTCGACCGCCGTGGCCAGGCGCGGGTCGGCGGCCCATTCGGGTGGCAGGAATTTCTGCGCGAAGTTGCGCCATTGCGCGTCACCCACCACCGCCACGAACACGCGGCCATCGGCGGTTTCGAACACGTCGTACACGCCCCATGGCGGCTTGCGCTCGGCGCCCATGGGCTTGGGCGCGGTGCCGGTCAACTGGAATTGCGCGATGAACTGCGCGACCAGCAGAAGATTGTTTTCGAACAGGCCGGACCGCACATGGCGGCCGCGACCCGTGGCGTGGCGGTCGTGCAGTGCGGCCAAGGCGCCCACCACGCCGAACGTGCCGCCCAGGATGTCGTTGACCGACGCGGCCACGCGCTGCGGCGTGTCGGCGCCGCCGTTGATATAGGCCAGGCCGCCCATCATCTGCACCACTTCATCCAGCGCCGTCCGGTGCTTGTAAGGCCCCGACAGAAAGCCCTTGAGCGACACGTAGATCAGCCTGGGGTTTTCGGCCGACAGCGATTCATAGTCCAGCCCGTACTGCGCCAGGCTGCCGTCGCGAAAGTTCTCCACCACCATGTCGGTTTGCAGCGCCAACCTGCGCACCAGCTCCTGGCCTTGCGCCGACTTCAGATCGATCGCCAGGCTTTGCTTATTGCGGTTGAACACCGGAAAGTAGCCGCTGCCCGAGCCTTTCAGCCGGCGCGTGCGGTCACCGTCAATGGGTTCCACCTTGATGACGTCGGCGCCCAGATCGGCCAGCGACAAGCCCGCGGCCGGCCCCATGATCATGTGCGACAGTTCCAGCACCTTGATGCCGCGCAACGGCAATTCAGCGCTGTCCATGAAGGGTGAAGGCGGTGCTGCGCTCATCGGGATGTCCTTGTTGGCCGGTGAAGATGCAAGCATGATCGCGGGCGTCGGCGCATCGCGGGTAGCGGTCTTTCATCACCGGGGCATTCTCGTTTGGGAATGTCCGGGTAAGCCCGAAGCTGGGTAGCCCGAAGCAGGTCAGCTCCGAAGCAGGTAAGCCCGAGCCTGTTCGCCTTCACGCCGACGGCAGCACGCCCAGATGCGCCAGCAAGGTTCGCGCGGCGGGCGCCAGCGCATCCGGGTCCCGCACGGCGATGCACAAGGGCGTGCTGGACCACGGCCCCGTCAACGGGATGAAGCGGATATCCAGATGGGCCTGGCGCGCCTTCAGATACAGCGGCACCACCGCCACGCCCATGCCGCGCGCAACCAGCGTGCAGATCGTCTCGTGCCCGCTGACGCGCGCGCTGATGCGCCGCGTCACGCCCATCGCCTGGGCGGTTTGCTCGAACACGCTGCTGATGCCGTTGTCACGGTTCAGTTCGATCTGCTCAAAAGGCAGCAGTTGCGCATAGTCGAGCGTCTCGCGCTGGGCCAGCACATGCTGACCCGGCACCACGGCAGCCAGTTCGCAATGCCCGTACGGGAACACCTGCAAGCCGTCATGCCCGAAGTCCGACCCCGCCGCCACGTCCGCCTGTCCTTCCAGCACCGCGCGAAAGGCGGCTTGCGTCGTGTCTTCCTGCAGCAGGATGTCGATCTCGGGGTGCGCCCGGCGAAACGATTGGATCCGCGCGGGCAAATCGCCCGACAAGGCCGCCACGCTGACCGCCAGGCGCACGCGCCCCCGCACGCCCGTCGCAAAGCCCGCCATCTCGCGGTGCATGTGTTCCAGGTCCTGCAACAACCGGCGCACATGCGTGGCCAGCGCGTTGCCGGCCGGCGTGGCCTGCACGCCCTTGACGCCGCGCTCCAGCAGCGGCACGCCAAATGCTTCCTCCATTTCCGACATGCGCTTGCTGACCGCCGACGGCACGATGTTCTCGCGCGCGGCGGCCCGCGCCAGGCTGCCTTCTTCCAGCGCGGATAAGAACAAGCGCAGCGATATGGGATCAATATCGCGGACGGGGCTGGAAGGGCTTGAGGCGCTTGAGGAACTTGATGCGCTTGATGGGGCTTGGGCAGGCTTCATGGCCGAGAGTGTCCCGCGTTGTTCGTGGGCGCGGTGATCCGGGTTTTCCCTAGCGCAAGACTTGAGTATCATCCGCGCTCCGGTCGTTGTTGTACGGCCCCGGCATCACCAGGATTCCCGTTTCCATGCAATGCCCCCGCTGCAATTGGCAAAACCCCGCCTCCAATACGCAATGCTTCAGTTGCCAGGCGCCCTTGCCCGTCCCTGCCGCGCCTGCGCCCGGCAAACAAAAAGCCAAACCATCAAAAGCCCCCGCGTCCAAGGCCCCTGCCCAGTCCGCGCATCACAATGCGCAGGTGTTTCCCAACATCTGGGCCCGGCTGGGCGCAAGCGCCATCGACGCCATCGTCATGGCGGTGGGGATGATCGTCCTGATCATGGCCGCCCAACTGACCTACGAAGGCCTGACCGGCAACAAACCGCCCTTTTTGATTGCCTTTGCCGCCGGCTTGATCGGCTGGTTCCTGCCGGCTTTCATGGACGCCTGGGGTAACGGTTCACCCGGCAAGCGCGTCGTGAAGCAGCGGGTGGTCAATCGCAAGGGCCAGGCCCCGGGCCTGCTTCGCTCGATGTGGCGCCATACCTTGAAGTACACGGTGAACATGCTGCTGCCCGGCCTGTTCCACCATTTGCAGCAGATGATCTTTGGCGAACGCGCCATGCACAACGCCTTGGCGGGCACCCACGTGGTCACGCGCGATGCGAACCCGCGCGCCATGCAGGCCGCCGTCGCCCGTGCTCCCTCGGTGACCGGCGCGGGCAAGTTCCTGTTTGCCGTGTTCGGCATCCTGGCGCTGGTCGTGGTGGGCATCGTCATTGGCATCAACGCCACCGGCGATAGCAATAGCGACAACCCGCTGCATGCCGACATCAACCGCCTGGACCTGGTCTCAGACCCGGTGCGCCGGCTCGCGGAAAACCACTATCGGCGCACGCAGAAGTTTCCGTCCAGCCTGGACGAGCTGGGCATCAGCGCCCAGTCGATGCAAGACAGCGGCTTTTCCAAGGTGGAGATGAATCCGGTCAACGGCGTATTGCGCTTCACGATTGCCGGCACGCCCAGCACCGACGGCACCCCCAGCCTGGCGGGCAAGCATCTGGTCTACGTGCCGGAACTGCGCGCCGAACGCAAGGGCGGCGGCGTGCGGCGGTGGGAATGCGGCAGCGACGACATCCCCGCCAGCGACCGCACCTACTCTTGCCGCCACGACGCCAGCGCCTTCGCGCGCTAAGCCTTCCGGCCTTAGTCACAAGCTGCCTTGTAAAACAGCAAAACCCCACGACGGAACCCTACGCATGTCCGCCTTGATCGAAGCCATCCAACGCGCCGAAGACGGCAGCGACCTGCCCAAAATGTTGTCGCTGTGCGAACAGGCCGTGCGCGAACAGCCCGGTTCGGCCACTGCCTGGGGCTTGCGCGCCCGCTGCCACGCCCAACGCAAAGCCTACGCCCAACGTGACGCCGACGTGGCCCGCGCCCTGGCGCTGGACCCGCAATGTAGCGACGCCATCGCCGTGCAGGCCGTGGTGCGCTACGACGAAGGCGACGAACAGGAAGCCTGGCGCGCCGTGCGCGACGCCCGCCAGCGCGCCCCTTCCCACTACGGCTTGCTGATGGCCGAAGCCTACCTGCTGATCAACGATCGCCGGCTGGATGACGCCATCGCCAGTTGGACCCGCGCGTCTCAAATCCGCTCGGCCGCCGCGGCGCCCCATTGCTATATCGGCTCAAACCTGCACAACGCCGGCCGCTACGCGGATGCCCTGCCCTACCACCAGCGCGCCGTCGCCCTGGCGCCCAACAATGGCGGCTTTCTGTACGACGCCGGCAACAATTACCGTCGTCTGGGTGATTTGAACAACGCCATCGCCATGTTCGACCGCGCCCGCGCCATCCTGGGTGAAGAGAACGCCATCCAGCACAACCGCGCGTCCTGCCTGCAAGCCATGGGCCGCGACGCCGACGCGGTGGAAGAATGGACCAGCCTGCTGCGGCGCGAACCCGACTGGGACTGGCCGCTGGAAGGCAAGGCACGATCCCTGCACCGGTTGGGCCGGGCCGAGGAAGCCACCCCGCTGTGGCGCCATCTGGACGCGCTGTCCGACACGGGCTGGGAAGGCCGCAAGGAACAGGCCCGCGAATACGTGCGCGGCGGCAAACCCGAACTGGCTGAACAGGCGCTGCTAGGCCTGGATCCGCTTGATAGCGGCGACGCCCAGTTGCTGTTCGTGGCGGGTAACGCCCAGCGCGACCAGCGCAACTGGGAAGCCGCGCTGGCGTACTACCTGAAAGGCTATGAACTCGCGCCCGGCGACGATTTCCTGCCCGGCAACGCCGCCGACATGCTGAACTACCTGGAACGCCACGACGAAGCGCTGCCCCTGGCGGAAGTGGCGATTTCACTGGACCCGGACTGGCTGAAATGGCGCCGCGTCCGCATTGAAGCGCTGACGCACCTGGACCGCGCCGACGAGGCCGTGGCCTATGCCGACACCACCTTGGAACGCTGGTCCGACAGCGGCCCGCTGCATGCCGAACGCATCAACGCGCTGATCGCCGCCAAGCGCCATGACGAAGGGCTGGCCGCGTGCGACCGCCTGCTGGCGCTGGACCCGGACTATCGCAGTTGGGCGCTGTTTGCGCGTGGCAGGATCTTCGGCCAGATGAAGCGCCACGCCGAATCGGCCGTGGCCTACCGTCAGGCTTCCGCGTCTTACCAGCAAAACGGCAAACCCTATTTTCAAGAGCTGTCGATGAAGAACGCGCTGGAAGCGGAAGCGGCCGCCTCCAAGCCCGCCGGTTTTCTTGGCCGGCTGTTCGGCCGCAAGTAGCCGGGGCGCCAGCGGCGGGATGTTATAGTCACGCCCGCTGCCGACCCTTGCAAAGGGCCGCGCATCGCCCGAGTGGTGAAATTGGTAGACACAAGGGACTTAAAAAATTTGAGCCCTTTGGGGGAAACTCCAAAGGTGTAGCCCGTCAAACTCGGCGAACGCCCTGGACCTGTTCCGAGCCAACGCCGAGCCAAGCCCCGATTGAAAAACCGGGGAAGGTGTAGAGAGCAGACGGCGGGCACCTACGGCCGCAAGGCTATGGTGAAGGCGTGCTCCAGACCACGAACAGCGCACCCGCGCTGGCGGCGAAAGCCGAAGTGGTAAGAAAATCCCTCGGCCGCAAGGCCGTACCGGTTCGATTCCGGTCTCGGGCACCACCTGCTGCGCCCGCAGCTTGCACAGGCCAGGCGATTGCGCTTGGCCGGACGACCACACTTGAACGCTCCTTCCGCCCCTGCCCCCTTCATCGTCCTGGACGCCTGCGTCCTGATGTCCGGCATCCTGCGCCGGCTGTTGTTGCGCTTGGCCGAGGCCGGCGTGTTCACGCCTGTGTGGACCGAACGCATCGGCGAGGAATGGCGGCGCAACGCGGCGCGCATCTGGGATATTCCGCCCGAGGTATTGGCCGAGTTCTGGGCCGAGATGAACGCGAGCTTTCCCCAGGCGAACGAAACCGACACGCAGGTGTACGAAGCGTCGTTGCGCTACAGCGATCCGAAGGATTTCCACGTGATTGCGGCCGGATTGGCGCGGCGGGCACGCTGTGGCTTGCAGCAGCCGCCCGTGGTGCAGGTGTTGACCTGGAACCTGAAGGATTTCAACCGTTCGGAATTGCGCCGCCAGGGGCTGGACGTCTACAACCCGGACCGCATGCTGGTGCAATGGTGGCAGGCCGACCCGGCACGCATGCGCGAGGCCGTGGCCCAGATTCCGGCCGACTACATCGCCTTGGACCGCGAGCCGCTGCCGCTGTCCACGATCTTGCATCGTGAACGCCTGTATGGTCTGAAGAGCCTGGTGGCACGCGAGATGGGCGAAAAAGCGGCCTGAACCGCAGGCAAAAAAAACGAGCCTGGGCAGCTTGCGCCGCACCAGGCCCGGAGCCAATCTTGTTCCCGGGGTCAGTCGACCTCGACGAACGTTTCCTCGCGCTTCTTGCGCAGCGCCGGCAGCATCACCAGCACCAGCAGGATGGCGGCCAGGGCCAGCAGCGTCGCCGACAGCGGGCGCGTGACGAACGTGCTGAATTCACCGCGCGACAACAGTAGCGCCCGGCGGAAGTTCTCTTCCATCATCGGACCCAGCACCAGGCCCAGCAACAGCGGCGCGCCCTCGCAACCCAACTTGCTCCACACATACCCGATGACGCCGAAAATGGCGAACATGAAGATGTCGAACACGTTGTAGTTCAGCGAATACACCCCGATCGTGCAGAACACGAGAATGGCCGGGAACAGCATGCGGTAGGGTACGCGCAGCAATTTCACCCAGATGCCGATCAGCGGCAGGTTCAGGATCACCAGCATCAGGTTGCCGATCCACATCGAGGCGATCAGGCCCCAGAAGAGTTCGGGGTGGCTGGTCATCACTTGCGGGCCGGGCTGGATGTTGTGGATGGTCATTGCCCCCACCATCAGCGCCATCACCGCGTTGCCGGGAATACCCAGCGTCAGCAAGGGAATGAACGAGGTTTGTGCACCGGCGTTGTTGGCCGACTCCGGCCCCGCCAGGCCGGCCGGGTGACCCTTGCCAAAGCGCTCGGGTTCTTTCGACAGCTTTTTCTCAAGCGTGTACGAGGCAAACGCCGACAACACCGAACCGCCGCCAGGCAAGATCCCCAGCGCCGAACCCAGGGCGGTGCCCCGGATGATGGCGGGCGCGGCTTCGCGGAATTCCTGGCGGCTGGGATACAGCGAGCCCACCTTGTCGGTGATTTCGACGCGGTTCTCTTTCTGCTCCAGGTTGGCCATGATTTCCGACAGTCCGAAAACACCCATCGCCACGATTGCGAAATCGATACCGTCCTGCAACTCCGGAATGCTGAAGTCGTAGCGGGCGACCCCGGAATTGACGTCGGTGCCCACCATGCCCAGCAGCAGGCCCAGCAAGATCATGCAGATGGCCTTGGGCAGCGAGCCCGACGCCAGCACGACCGCGCCGATCAGCCCCAACGCCATCAGCGAAAAGTACTCCGCCGGGCCGAATGCGAACGCCACTTCCGCCAGGGGCGGCGCAAACGCCGCGATCAGGACGGTGGCGACGCTACCCGCGAAAAATGAACCGATGGCGGCTAGCGACAGCGCGGCGCCGGCTCTGCCGTTACGCGCCATCTGGTGGCCATCCAGCACCGTCACCACCGCGGACGTCTCACCCGGCAAATTCACCAGAATGGCCGTGGTCGAACCCCCGTACTGGGTGCCGTAGTAAATGCCGGCCAGCATGATCAGGCCGGCCGTGGGCGGCAACACATACGTGATGGGAAGCAGCATGGCAATGGTGGGAACGGGCCCCAGCCCCGGCAAAACGCCGACCAGCGTGCCCAGCAGGCAACCCAGGAATGCATAGCTGAGGTTTTCCGGCGTGAACGCCACGGAGAAACCCAGCATCAGGTTTTGTAGAAGTTCCATTGTTGTCTCCTAGTTGCCGAATGCGCTGGGCCACAGCGGGAATATCAAACCCAGGCCCCGTATGAACGCAAGGTAGGAGAACGCCACGAGGAACAGGCCGTTGGCGACGGCGACTTTCCAATTGAATTCATGGCTGGCAAGGCTGCTGATGAGAACCAGCAGGAATACCGAGATGTAGAGCCCCAGGTACCGCAGCGCGAAACCGTAGAACACCACGGATCCGACCACCAGGAAGAGGATGCGGAAATCGTAGCGGCTGATCGTGGTGGTCTCGGCTTTCTTGGCCAGCGCGCTGATCAGCACGACCGCGCCCATCAGCGCCAGCACGATGCCCAGCCAAAATGGGAAATATCCCGGGCCCATGCGGGCCGCGCTACCCATGGAATATTCGGTGGCCTGTACGGAAAAGGCACCCCCTAAAGCGATAAACATGGCTCCGGACCAAAAGTCCTGTCTGTTTCTTATCAAGCTGCAGTCTCCCTAGTCTGGCGCGCCGAAAAAATGCTGGAAACAGTGGCGCGCCCTTATCTCTACGCCCTCCCAGCCTTGGCAAGCCGTTGGCGGAAAAGCGAAGTGGCAGATGCTAAATCGCATGACGACATATCGAATATCCGTATGAACCATGACTTTTTTGGGGATATCCCTAGTCCAAATATTGGACAGATTTTCCTCAAACGGCCGCAATTTCTGCTTTCGAAATACCTTCAATTCGCTTTCAAGCCGCTTGCTGCGGAGATGTCCGCCATCTCAAAAAAGTTCAACGGGTGGCAAAAAAAATCTGGTTCCTGGCCTGCGCCGCGCAACTTTTTTTTTCAACTATTTGCCTTCGAATCGTGCAGACGCACGTGAAAACGCCCGCAAAGTGCGGGCGCCTGAGGTCGATGGAATGGAGAGCAACGCGGCCTTGAGCCGCCGCGTTCAGTGGTCGTGGTTGCTGGCCGCGAAGCCCGCGGCGTTCAGCACATCGATCACTTCAAGAATGTGCTCCGGCCCGCGCGTTTGCAGCACGAAGTCCACTTCAACGTTGCGCACCGGCAGCGACGTGAAGGCGCGCTGGTGATGCACTTCGGTGATGTTGGCCTGGGCGTCGGCGATGAGCTTGGTGGCATGCGCCAGGGCGCCGGGCAGGTCGCGCAGGTCCACGCGGATGCGGGCCAGGCGGCCGGCGCGCACCATGCCGCGTTCGATCAGTTCGCCCAGCATCAGCGGGTCGATGTTGCCGCCCGTCAGCACCAGGCCGATGCGCTTGCCCTTGAACCGGTCGCTGCCCGCTTCCTGCGCGCGCAATAGCGCGGCCAGCCCGGCGGCGCCCGCGCCTTCGACCACGGTCTTCTCAATTTCCAGCAGCACGACGATGGCGTGCTCGATATCGCTTTCGCTGACCAGTTCAATGTGATCGACCAGCTTGGCGACGATGGGCTGGGTCAGCGCGCCGGGCGACTTCACCGCAATGCCTTCCGCGATGGTGTATTGCCCCTGCGGCATGGCCACGCCCTTGACGGCCGCGTACATGGACGGAAAGCGTTCCGTCTGCACGCCCACGATCTCGATGCCGGGCTTCAAGGCCTTGGCCGCGGTGGCCATCCCGGAAATCAAGCCGCCGCCACCAATGGCGATCACCAGCGTGTCCAACTGCGGCTGGTCTTCCAGCATTTCCAGCGCCACGGTGCCCTGCCCGGAAATGACGGCCTCGTCATCGTAGGGATGGATCATGATCAGGCCGCGCGCCTGGGCAAGTTCGTAGCCGTGCGCCTTGGCGTCGTCAAAGGTATCGCCGGCCAGCACCACTTCGGCGCCGAAGCGGCGGGTGTTGGCCACCTTGACCGTGGGCGTGAAGCGCGGCATCACGATCACGGCGGGCACGCCCATGCGCTGCGCATGGTAGGCCACGCCCTGGGCGTGGTTACCGGCCGACACCGCGATCACGCCCTTGGCGCGCTCGTCGGCCGTCAGGGTCAACATTCGGTTCAGGGCGCCGCGTTCCTTGAAGGACGCCGTGAACTGCAGGTTCTCGAACTTCAGCCAGATCTCGGCGCCGAAGATGTCGGACAGCGTGCGCGACAGGGTAAAGGGGGTCTTCAGCACCTGGCCGCGCAGGTTGTCGCGGGCGGTCTGGATGGAAACGATATCGATCACGATGGGAAGATCCTGTTAGCGCACAGGCAGAAAATTGAACAGCAGGAGGCCCTGCGCATAGTTGATGCCGATGCGGCGCGAATTTTCGCCAAGCAGGTTGGCGATCAGGTCCAGCCGGCCGATGATGGCGCCGAACTCGCGCTCGAAGCTCAGGTTCGTGGCGGTAGGAGACATTTCATTGGCCAGCAAGAGCAGTTCGCCCTGATTGTTGCGGCGCGACGCCAGCAGCCAGGCGGCGGCCTCGACATTCCGTGCGGCATTGTAGACCCGCTGACCATCCAGCGCGTCGGTGGCGTACAGGCGGGTCTTGCCGTTGTGCGCCGCGATGATGGTGTCGGCCATCCCGTAGATAAAGGCGCCGACGCGGTCGCCGGTGTAGTTCGGGTCCAGCGATACGGCCAGAATCTGGATGTCTCGCAGGCCGGTCAGGTCGCTGGGCGGGACGCGGACTTCGATGGCGTGCTTGACGCGGTTAACGGCTGCCTTGTGGTCCGCCGCGCCGGTCTTGCGCCATTCGCGGGGGTTGCGGCGATAGAGCTTGTCCAGCAGCGAATACAGGCTGTCCAGGTTGTCGCGCACTTCAAGCGTGACCGTGCGGTTGAAATCGGTCTGGCCAAACTGGTCGGCGGACATGGCTTCGCCTTTGGGGCCGCGTTGGCCCGGACCGGGGCTGCTCATGCAGCCGGTCAGCAGCGCGGCAAGCAGCGCCACGGCGGTGGCGCCCGCCGCCCAGCCCGTCATGCTTGGATCATCCGTTTTTCCCTCCGTCTGGCGCAAGACTTTACAGGAAAGGCGGCCTGGCCCCAAAAAAAACGGCGCCTTGCGGCGCCGTTCTTCGGTCAATCAGGCAGCAAGCTTATTCAGCTTGCGGTTCCGATTGGGGGGCAGCTTCGGGAGCGGCAGCGGGTTGCTGCGCTTCGATGCCACCGATTGCCTTGATGGACAGGCGCAGGCGGCCCTTGTCGTCGGCCTCGATGACCTTGACGCGGACTTGCTGGCCGACCTTCA
>RCUJ01000468.1_pt1 | contig 23199 bp, 20 predicted proteins | sample 2166321 | NCBI WGS metagenome assembly RCUJ01 (sample SAMN09932808, study PRJNA488358) | compost metagenome | feature: garden; material: soil; isolation source: compost soil in an enriched community after 118 h of incubation | place: Germany: Experimental Botanical Garden Goettingen | collected... | reverse complement strand
CTATAGCAAATAGTTCTATTTTGCACATAGTCAAGCTATGTGAAAAGTAAAAACATCTATCAAACTCTTTAAATACTATAATTTCTATGCTTCTATGTGGTAAAAAAAAATCACCCGACGGCTTAATTTACATATTTCTATTTCATTAGAATTTGTTTCGTCTTTTCATCTGGCAGCTTATTATTCTAGTCTGACCGAAAGGATTTTGAAGTTGTTTTTATTTTAAAACAGGCAAAATAAAGGAAATCACTCCCGTTAAAATCCCGTATATTTGCTATAAAATAAGAGTTTTCTTTAGGCTTGTTTCACAATTTTAGACAAGCTGATTTTTAGGTAAGTAAAAGAACCCAAATGCGTAAAACAGTAATTTTATTAGTATCCTTTTTCTATTTGACAAGTGTTTATTCCCAAACCAATCCAACGGTTGCCAAAGACACTGTAATGGAAAACTTAGTGGCAAAATACAGGCAGGTTTTTTGGGACAACCTACCGCATCGATCCGGCTGGATTAATGACTATGAAAATTTGTACACGAAAAAAGAAGAGCACCAACTGGATAGCCTCATCCATTTTTTTGAAAAAAAGACAACAATCGAAATAGCAGTAGTTACCATTGACACGATCAAAACTTCAAAAGAAAACTTTGACAACTTATCGCTTCATATGGCGCAACAATGGAATTTAGGAAAACAAGATTTCCAAAACGGAATACTCATCGCTATTTCCCGTGGCCATAGAAAAATGCGTATTCAAAACGGGAATGGAATTGAACTATTAATTTCGGATGAGGAAACCAAAGCTATAATTGATACCTATTTCATTCCGTATTTTAAAAAAGAGGACTACTATAATGGAACTTTTGTTGGTCTGAAGGAATTAATGAAACTTTTAGAGACAAAAATTAAATAACCATTTTTAGCTGCCTATGTCCGCATAACAGTAGTGATGCCATTTTTATCAAAATAATTTTAAACTATGAGTGAGCAAGAATACACGGTAAGAAATGCAAAACCCAATGAATTTACCGAAATCGGTAAGCTGTTGGTTCAGGTTTATTCCCAACTGGAGGGTTTTCCTAAAGAATCAGAACAACCCAACTATTACAAAATGCTGGCCAATATCGGTGAGTTAACAGCCAATCCGGGAACAGAACTCTTAGTAGCTGTTTCCTCTGATGACAAAATAGCTGGTGCAGTCGTTTTCTTTAATGACATGAAGAATTATGGTTCAGGTGGAACTGCCACCAAAGAACAAAATGCAGCCGGGTTCAGATTATTGGCGGTAAGCCCATTGACCAGAGGAAAAGGAATTGGCAAACTTTTGACGAAGGAATGCATCCGAAAAGCAAAAGATCAAAAACTGCAACAACTAATTATCCATTCAACAATGGCAATGCAAGTAGCCTGGAAAATGTACGAAAATCTGGATTTCAAAAGAGCTGAGGATTTGGATTTTATGCAAGGGGAACTGCCTGTTTTTGGATTTAGATTAATTCTTTAATTGTAAATAACTGTTTCTTGCCAAAACGGTGTGATGAAAATAAAGCCTAATGGATTTAACCCAACATTATAACCATCTTTACAATGAATCTGTTGAAACCATTGCAGCGAACCGATACCAAATAGATCCTCTAATAGATTCTGCAACAGACAATCGATTTGGAATCACGTTAATCATTCGACCTGACGCTGCAATCAAAAATAAAATTCAGGGTTTTCTAGACGACTTAAGAGCGATAGATTCTGAGCAATATTACTATCCTGATTCTGATATTCATATCACGGTACTGTCTATTATATCTTGTTATGATGGATTTGATTTGGCCACTATTTCGGTTTCCGATTATGTTGCCATCATAGAAAAAAGTTTGCTTGGCATAAAAGACATAACCATCAACTTTCAAGGGATTACAGCCTCTTCTTCGGCTATTATGCTGCAGGGTTTTACCGATAGCGATTCCCTTAACGATCTAAGAAACAATTTAAGAACCCATTTTACAAATTCAGCTCTGGAGCAAAGTATTGATAAACGCTATTCCATTCAAACAGCCCATGTCACTGTAGCCCCTGTTAAAAACGACAATTGGAGTGTTTTTGCAGCGTAAAGCGAAGCGTAAAATATATCATGAATCGTTTTTTTAATTCATCTCTTCCGAAATGGTGAGGTACGATATGATTTTCTCATTAAAACCGAGCTTTTTTCATTTGAAAAAGTAAAAAAAAAGCAGTTTAAATCATATATTTACTACTAATTATCTGGCTTAAATTTCTACTAATTATTTAGTAAACTAAACTAAGAATTCCATTCATTTTAACAATAATTAATAACAATACAATGACATAACTATGGAAAATAAAACCTACTCTACGGCTTACAGAATCGTGCATTGGGCAATCGCAATCAGTATGATTTTGCTACTTCTTACAATATTCCTCAGGTTAACATGGATGAATAAAAACCATGTAGCTGACATCATTCAGAATTACCTCTCGACCACAGACCAAACACTCTCGCGAGATCAAGCTATTATACTTGCCAAGCAAATACGAAAACCAATGTGGGATTGGCACATTTATATTGGCTATGTTTTAGTGGGCTTGTATGCCATAAGACTGGTACTGCCATTTTTTGGACAAATGCAATTTTCAAATCCGTTAAAAAAAGAACTTACCATAAAAGCAAAATTCCAGTATTGGGTATATATAGTTTTCTATGTCTGTGTAGCTGTTTCGTTGATTACCGGGTTAATTATTGAATTCGGATCGAAAGATCTTAAAAAACCAATGGAGGAAATTCATGTCCTGTCTATCTACTATCTTTTGGCCTTTATATTTCTTCATCTGGGAGGCGTAATACTAGCCGAATTGACGACGGAACAAGGCATTATTTCCAAAATAGTAAGTGGAACTTCAAAGACGAAATAAAATTAAAACCTGAAATCAAAAACGGTGCTCGTTTCAAAACCGGAATAAAACGAATAATTCATTCAAAGAACCTATTTTAAATTATTTGGAAGAGCTTTTTTATTTTGAATATTAGGGATTTTTTTCATGTTAATTAACTTGTTTAAAACGCTTTAGATCCATTTTTTTTTATAAAAAAAGTAGCTCATCTCTGCTAAATCACCTATATTTACTCTAGGTTTTTCGGAATAAAACTTTTTTTTAACAAACTGAATTCTAAATAAAAAATCATAAAAATGTATAGACAAGGAGCCGTTGGAGCATTGCTTGACATATATGAACAGGCAATTCGGGATTTCAAAAAAGTCATTGAAGATATTTCTGATGATGTTTTGACTATGCCTATAGAACCGCATACCACTGACGAAAATTGTAAATCAATTCAAACCATTTTATCACATACAGTAAGTTCCGGTTATAGTTACGCCATCTATATTGATAACCTGAAAGGACACCAAACCGACCGACCAGAAAAAACCTTTCACGAAACAACCAAAGAATATTTAGAAGATTTCGACCAGGTTTTCAGCTATACCGAAAATATCTTTAAGAACATCAAAGATCATGAACTGGAACAATTTGATGGTGCCAAAAAAATAATCACTTCCTGGGGACAGATTTATGATATGGAACAGCTAATGGAACATGCCATCGTGCATATTTTGCGTCATCAAAGACAAATTGAAAAATTTAAAAATGTGTTGCTCTAATCTACACTTAGACGAAAACACAATGAAAAATTAAATTGAATAATCGCAATCTGCTCTTGCCAAAAAAATTAAAAAGAAATACTCCTAAAAATGCTAATCTAAAACTTATCATATGGCAACCCCTTCATTGAGAATTTATATCTTTTTTTTACTGTTTGCAATCAGCAAGTTCACTGTCGCTCAAAATAATCTTATTATCAATGACAGTCTGACGGCCAATGCTGAGAAACTAAAAATAAAAATGGGCAGTCAAATGATGGGCAAAACATGGAAATTCAGTTTTGGCAATTATGCGGTTATCAGTAGTAAGAACAGCATCCAAAAAGAAAGCACAAAAACGAACAACTGGTTATTCCCAACTAAGTCTGAGACTAAATCAGACGCTAAATTTTCATTTACATTAGAAAATAAAACCACTGAAACGGCAAATGTCAATGCAATAATCAGTCGTGTGACCGAATCAAAAACAAAATATAACGGGCTGGGCATCGAAAAGACAGTAGGAGAAGATGACCCTTCCGTATACATCACACAAGAGAACCAAATTGCAAAAGACCTTACCGTTTTTGAATCGCTGATAACCACAAGCGGTGATACTTCGACCGTATGGCATTTGGTCTTTCGTTTTGAAACCACTAATGAACAGGCAGAACACAACGAAACCTATCTTACCGATGGCGCAAGAAAAATCATAATTTACCCCATCAGCTCTGCCAAAAAAGGAGAACAAGTACAATTGCCTGCCTTAGGATATGAATTTGTTGAGAACGGGAAAGCACTTTGCGCCCTTCAATATTACGGAGGAGGCCTATTCGGTATGAATAAAAATACCATTTGGTTAGATAAAAGACTTACGCCAAGAATGAGCCTGATACTCGCCGCCGCCATGACTTCTATTTTGCAATTTAAAAATTAAATCATCCAATTAATATCTCTTTGTTGGCTACAGTATTAGGTCAATAAAAAAGAATTAATTAATATCCGTAATACTCAAAAAGTTATGGATTTTTCATACTTTTATCTACCTGTTGCAAACTATTTCTTAACCAAAACCGACCAAAAAATGAAATTAGCAAAATTACTCCTTTTAATAGTTCTCTTTTTTACTGTTAGCGGATTAAAAGCCGTAGAAAAAGCTGAAGGACCATCGAGAGAATTTTACCAAATCAAAATATATACTCTAAATTCTGAGCAACAACTGACAACCACTGAAAAATATTTGAAAGAAGCCTATCTCCCAGGCTTGAGAAAACAGGGAATTAAGAATATCGGAGTGTTTAAAGCCAATACAAATGCTACCGATTCCATAAAAAAAATCATCGTCTTAATTCCATTTTCATCAATGGATCAATTTCTTAGCTTGGAAGATAAATTAGCAAAAGACAAAACATATTTAGCCTCTGGAGCCAATTATTTAAATGCGCCTTACAACCAGGCTCCTTATTTACGAATTGAATCTGTTCTTTTGCAAGCTTTTACAGACCATCCTGTTTTAAAAATTCCCAAACTGGATAGCCCAAGAGCCAAAAGAGTTTATGAATTAAGAAGTTACGAATCGGCCACCGAAGCTATTTATAAAAACAAAGTCGACATGTTTAATGCCGGTGGCGAAATCAAACTCTTTGACCGTCTGGGATTCAATGCAGTTTTCTACGGAGAAGTCATTTCGGGAGCCAAAATGCCTAATCTGATGTACCTGACTACATTCGCAGATCAGGAAAGTCGTGAAGCACATTGGAAAGCCTTTGGTGATTCACCGGAATGGAAAGAAATCTCAGCTTTACCAAAATACCAAAACAATATTTCTCACATGGACATTACGTTTTTGCACCCAACAGATTATTCGGATTATTAAACACTTGATTTTGATTAAGTGTTTTTTTTTATGAAGCAGAAAATAATAATTTCTTAAATGAAAATTGCCGCTCCTTCTTTAAACTTTGATAAAAGATGGGTAATCACCAATACAAATCTATTATGAACCCCAAAAGAACCAAATCTTTCTCCCTACAATTTGTAAAAATCAATACCATAATTCCCCTATTATTTTTGTTTTGTACATTTTCGATAATGGCACAAAAAGCAGCATCTAAAATAGATACAACCCAATCTGAAACAGCCAAATTAGAGCAACTATCTTCCAGGATTAACACAATCGCAAAAAAAGAATTGGAAGACAGCAAAGCAAATTATGAGAATAATCAAACCGCTCAAAAACAAAACAACAGTTTTAATCTCATCAATACTGAAATTCAAAAAGCTAATTTCACGCTCAAACAAGGGAATGACTACAAAGATTTTATAAAGGAAATCAACAAATTTGTAGCTTGGAAAAAATTTGCAGTTGAAGGCATCATTACCAATAGAGACCGCACTCAAACTATCAGAAATTTAACCTCGACCTCGATTCTGCTAGATGAACTTTTAAACAGGACCAATAATCGATTAGATCTCATAAAAAGCGATACTAAACTATTAGGCGATATCCAGAAAAAAATTGATTCACTGGCAGCAGATAAAGAATTGTATCAGGTGCCCAAAGATTCCGTTGCTATGTTGAACTATTTTCAACGGCTGACTTTCATGACAAAGGATATAAAAATATTAAATGTGAGCCTTAAAAATGCCTTGGACAGTATTCAAAAATTACAAATTCAGGGAGATTTATTTAAATACAGTTTAGAGAACGATATCGTTGAGATTGAAGTTGAACGAAAATATATTTCTAAAAACTTTCAATTTGGAAAGCCCGAAACTCCTATAAAAAAAAATAATTTAAAGGATCAATCTTTTATTGACGCCGTTAAGTATTCGTTTAATAAAGGAATCCTGGTGCTTCTTTTTTATTTAGTAAATCACAGCACCCTTATCTACATCATGATCTTCTTTATCATTGCTATTACAATTTATTTAATAGTACTCAAAGAAAAATATACAAAAGCTAATCGGCACAAAGAATTAAATTCGGGGCATGTATTTACATATCCGTTAGCTTCCTCAATTGTAATCACAACGACTATTTTTCAATTTTTCCTACCATTGCCGCCATTTATTTTGTCAGCAATAATCTGGATAATCAGCACTATAGCTTTGATTACTATTATTCGAAAATCATTTACTCCTTATCGGTTCAAAGCCTGGATGTTTTTGTTCTCTTTAAATATTTTAGCCATAATTGATAATTTAATACTCCCGTATTCGATATTCGAATCTTGGTTCATAATTATTCTAAGTTGTCTTGGAGTAGCTTTAGGACTGTATTTATTAAAGGAAAGAAGATATGAAATTAAAGAGAAAGCAATTCTGATTACCATTATATTGATGATTGTATTTGAAATTTTAGCTGTCTATTTTATGTTGAACGAAAGATACAATCTAAGTAAAGTATTAATGACGGGGGGATATTTCGGAATACTATTGGTTTATTTAATGGTTTGGACGTATCGATTAACAATTGATATAGTGATGCTTTCCTTAAATCTAAAAGAAAAAACTGATGAAAACAAATACGAATTAGTAGATAACTCAAACTATAAAATCCCTTTACTGTTTCATATATCATTTTTTGTGGGATGGTATGTACTGACCAATAGAAATACTTATATCTTTCAAAACTTAATTGAGCCTTTTAAAAATGAATTAGTTCAGAACAGAAAATTTGGAGAGTTTACATTCACCTATGAGAATATATTTCTTTTCTTTTTCGTACTATTCTTATCAGGATTCATTTCAAAAACAGTAGCATTCTTAGCCCGAGAAAACAGATTTCATGTTGCCCCTCTCAAAAAAAAGGGTATTGGCAGTTGGCTCCTGTTAATTAGAATCGGTTTAATAACTGCAGGGATTGTAATTGCGTTTATACTGGCTGGCATACCTATGGGTAAAATTGCTATCATCCTGGGAGCTCTGGGTGTTGGTATTGGATTTGGATTACAGGCGTTGGTAAATAATCTTATAAGTGGACTAATTATCGCTTTTGAAAAACCTGTCAATTTAGATGATGTTGTCGAAATAGGAGGTCAAACAGGAAAAATGAAATCCATCGGGATTCGTAGTAGCGTCATTACAACCTGGGATGGAGCCGATGTCATCATACCAAACGGTGATTTATTAAACCAACATCTCGTGAACTGGACTTTGGGAAACAGTAAAAGTCGTTTCACCATTAAACTTGGCGTAGCCTATGGAACTGATTTAGGAAAAACCAAACATCTCCTGATGCAATTAATGGAAAAAAATCCAAAAATATTATTCTTCCCACAACCTATTGTGTTGATTACAGAATTTAATGATAGCTCAATCGACATTGATATAAAATTCTGGGTACCAGACTTCAACATTGGTTTAGATGTAAAAAGTGATTTAATTCTTGAAATCGATTCGGTTTTCAAAGAACATGGAATTGTAATCCCTTTTCCACAGCAGGATGTTCATATCAAATCACCCAATAATGAAGATGAAAAAGATTCGTGATCAGTCTACTTTTTTAAACACCAGTAAAACCCCTGATGGATTGGAAAGGGACAGGCGCATATTTGCTATAGAATAACTCGTGGTACTTTGCAGGGCTTTCAAAAAATCATCTTCTTTATTATTGCCTCCACAGGCCATTAAGGTCGAGGCAACATCAGTAAAACGCAAAAGTCCTTTTTCAAAAAACAAACTGCCATTCATATGGTTGCAGCCTGCAAAACCATAAAATTGATTCTTTGTGGTATTCATTTCCAGTCGAGGCAGATTAGCGTTATAATCGGATATACTTGCTTTCTTCCCATTGATTTGCTCCAAAACCCAAATATCATACAAGCGGTAATCAGTAATGTATTGCCCCTGTCCTTTGAAAATTTTAAACTCCTCATCTGCCCCTCTTTTAATTTCCACCATCACCGAATAAGGATAAATTTTTCCCGCCATGGAGTCTGTGGTCTCTTCCTGTGTGATTTGAATATTCATTTTAACGGATTCCGTTTCGAGACGATATAGTTTCACATTGGCATCCATCGCCTGTATAGGTGTACTATGAGGCGCTTTGAATATTTCAAACCCCGGGACTAGTGATTTAAATACGATTTCTTTTTCTGAAATATCCAAATCCCAAAAAGGTTCGTTTCCATTCGCTTTAAAATAGGATACCTCGTCAACAAAAATTGTAGTCCCTGATGTATCTTCCTGAACAACGGTTTGTTTTGGAGTAACCGTCTTACAACCAACTCCAAAGCATAAGAATAATCCCAAAAACACTATTTTTTTCATTTTTACTTTTTGTTTTTATTAAATCCTAAAAGAAGTCTATCATAACCAAATGTATTCAGAACAAAAAAGATACAATTGAAATAAAACAAAATGCTAACCTCAATCTAATTCAGCTAATTCACAGATAATCAGACCGAATTTATGAAAAATAAACGGAGAAGGCAAATTAAAAACGAGCTCAAAAAACACCTACATAGCATAAAATACGTACTCATTTTAAAAATAAATCTAAAAAAAATAAAAAAATAAGTATTCAAATTAAGTATTTATACGTATATTTGCTTTGTAATACTTAATTAATGAGTTATGATTAAAGTAATAGTAGTCGGAAACGGCATGGTAGGTTACAAATTTTGTGAAAAATTCATCACAAAAACAGGACATGAAAATTATCAAATTACCGTATTTGGAGAGGAACCAAGACGCGCCTATGATAGAGTTCACTTAAGTGAATACTTCGCAGGAAAAAGTGCTGATGACCTATCTCTATCTACATCAAATTGGTATGAAGAGAATAATATTATACTTAATACATCTGAATTAATTACTGATATTAACAGAGAGCAAAAAACCATACATACACATTTAGAAAAAACACATACTTATGACTACTTAGTTTTAGCCACAGGTTCTTCTGCCTTTGTACCGCCAATTGAAGGGGTAGAAAAAGAAGGTGTTTTTGTCTATCGCACCATTGAGGATTTGGATGCTATTATGGCTTACGCTAAAAAAATAAAACAAAACGGCGCAACAGAAGCAGCGGTACTCGGAGGAGGACTATTAGGACTGGAAGCCGCAAAAGCAGTATATGACCTGGGATTGAATCCGCATGTGGTTGAATTTGCGCCACGATTAATGCCAAGACAATTAGACAAAGGTGCCAGCGATATGTTGCAGTCAAAAATTGAACAACTTAATATTGGTATTCATCTTAATAAATCAACTCAATATATTGCCGGAGAAGAAAGCATCACAGGGATGATGTTTGAAGGAGATGAACTCCTAAAAGTGGATATGTTAGTGATCTCAGCCGGTATTAAACCAAGAGATGAACTAGGAAGAGTTTCTGGTTTAGAAGTAGGTGTCCGAGGAGGAATTTTGGTTAATAACAAAATGCAAACTTCAGACCCATCTATCTATGCCATCGGTGAAGTAGCATTATACAATCATATGATTTATGGTCTTGTGGCTCCCGGTTATGAAATGGCCGATGTAGCCGCCGAACAAATCCTTCAAGGAGATAAAACGATGAGGGAAACCATCGATATGTCTACACAATTAAAATTAATTGGTGTTGAAGTTGCGAGTTTTGGTGATCCTTTTATCGAAAACGAAGACGTAACAGCTATCGTTTACGAAAATAAATTCAACGGAATTTATAAAAGAATCAATGTGACCAAAGACGGAAAAACACTTTTGGGTGGAATTCTTGTTGGTGACTCAAGCGATTACAATGGACTATTCCAAATTTACAGCAATGCTATGGCCTTGCCTAAAAACCCTGAAGATTTGATTCTGGGTTCAAGAGGCGGTGAGGCATCTACTTTAGGAAGCGTTATGGATTTGCCGGATACTGCTGTAATTTGTTCTTGTGAAAATGTGACAAAAGGAGCTATTTGCTGCTCAATCACAGATGGAACTTGTGAAACTTTATCAGATGTAGTAAAATTAACAAAAGCAACTTCAGGTTGTGGAGGTTGTAAACCAATGGTGGTTGATTTAGTTAAAGAAGCTCAAAAATCAATTGGTAAAGAAGTCAAAGAAAGCATTTGTGAACACTTTCATTTCACCAGACAAGAATTATTTGATATCGTAAAAATCAATAAATACACTAACTTTTACGAAGTTATTGATCACCACGGAAATGGAGATGGATGTGAGGTTTGTAAGCCAGTTGTCGCTTCTATTTTCTCAAGTATCTACAATGACACCGCTAACAAACACGTTACCACTCAAGACACCAATGACCGATTTCTGGCTAACATCCAAAGAAACGGAACCTATTCAGTGGTACCAAGAGTTGCAGGAGGTGAGATTACTCCAGACAAATTAATTGTTATTGGAGAAGTAGCCAAACAATTTGATTTATACACCAAAATAACGGGAGCACAACGTGTCGATTTATTTGGGGCCCACTTGAATGATTTACCGAAAATCTGGAAAATACTAATTGAAAATGGTTTTGAAAGCGGACATGCTTACGGAAAATCATTAAGAGCTGTAAAAAGCTGTGTAGGTAATGCTTGGTGCCGTTACGGAATGGATGATAGTGCCGGATTTGCCATTGAACTTGAAGACCGTTACAAAGGTATTCGTGCCCCTCACAAAATTAAAGGAGGAGTTTCGGCTTGTATTAGAGAATGTGCTGAAGCAAGAGGAAAAGATTTTGGACTAATCGCTGTGGAAGGCGGTTGGAATCTATACATCTGCGGAAACGGTGGAGCCAATCCAAAACACGCTGTTTTACTGGCAGAACAAATTGATAAAGCGACTGTTATTAAATACTTAGATCGTTTTTTAATGTATTACATCCGTACAGCCGGGCCTTTAGTACGTACGGCAACTTGGCTGGATAAATTGGAAGGTGGATTGGATTATTTAAAAGAAATTATCATCCACGACCGTATTGGTATCTGTGAAGCATTAGAATCTGAAATGGAATCACTTGTTGGAACTTTTGAATGTGAATGGAAACAAGTGCTTGAAAAACCAAGATTAATGAAACGTTTTAGTCACTTTGTTAATTCAGATGAAACGGATGATAATATTGAATACGTACCGTTAAGAGATCAAAAAATGCCAAAACCTTGGTAAAAAAATAATTAAATTCTTTCTAGTAAACACAACTTCAACGACTTTTTCTGGTATTTCGCAGCCATTAAAACCGTTGAAGTTATGAAAACACAAAAAAATAGAATCATGGAAAATATATTAAACGATTACAAAGCTGTTACTTTAGAAGAAGTTAAAGTTTGGTTTAAAGCCGGAAAAATAAAAGACTTTCCTAGTAATAGAGGAGGATGTATCAAATATAAAAACAAACAAATTGCCCTATTTAATTTCGAAAGAAGAAATGAATGGTACGCTTGTCAAAATGCTTGTCCTCACAAAATGGAAATGGTCTTGTCAAGAGGGATGACAGGTTCAGCAGACGGTGTTCCGAAAATTGCCTGTCCAATGCACAAAAAAACCTTTTCTCTTGTGGATGGATCGAACCTAAATGGAGAAGATTATTCTATCGCAACCTATCCTGTAAAAATTGTTGATGGAGAAGTATTCGTTGGCTTTTTGGAATAATTATGTATCTTTGGTTTTAAACTTTTCAAATGACGACAACCCCATTTCAAAATGCCAGCGCTTGGATTGATGCAGAAAATGCTCAAGATCCTAATCACGAAATATACCAATCCAAAACATATCCAAAGGAATTATTGTATTCGAATCGAATGTATGAAAGACTGATGGACTTTAATCCGGATGCCTCCGAAGCCGTTCAGATTGCGTCCAAAGCACAACACATTTGCCGATGGAAAATTGCTCGTGAATCCTATCCGATGGATCGCGTTGGGTATTTAAAATGGCGTGAAGATTTAAAAAAATTCCATGCGAAAACGACGGCTGCCATTTTAGAAAAAGCAGGATACAGTCAGGATTTTATTGACAGGGTTTCTTTCCTCATCGAAAAAAAATTACTAAAAAAAGACGAAGAGACACAACTTCTGGAAGATGTAATTTGTCTGGTATTCCTAGAGTTTTATTTAGATCCTTTTGTACACAAACACGATACTGAAAAACTCAAAAATATTATTCTTAAAACCTGGAATAAAATGTCTGAAAAAGGACATCAGGAAGCTTTAAAAATCAACTTTAACGAAACAAATCTTCAATTGATAAAAGAGGCACTTGGATTGTAATTCGGATTTATCATGATAAACAGGGCCGCAACATCTGTCGACACCATTTCATTCAAAAATTTACGACGTTTGTATCTTTTTGCCTTGTTGACTATTGCCTTTACCGTGCTCTTGAGCCAATTACTGATACAATACAACCTCAACAGCCAGTTGAGCGATTCTAAAATAATCAACATTTCAGGAAAGCAAAGAATGTTGAGTCAGAAATTAACCAAGGAGATTCTGATTCTGAATTTTGTGACCGATACTGTAAAAAGCAAACAGGAAATCGATCGCATTACTGAAATCATCCAGCTTTGGAAATTCAATCATTCTGCTTTAGAAAACGGCAATGACAGTCTGGGTTTTCCAAAAGAAAAAAGCCCTGCCCTTTCGCAATTATTTGTTGCTATCAAACCCAATTTTGACAGTATCATTTCTGCCAGTTCTCAATTTTTAGCACACAAAAAGCTAAACATAAACCATCAGGAAAACCAAAAACTAGTAGAAACCATTCTTAAAAATGAGTCGGTTTTTCTTGAAAAAATGAACCAAATTGTAGGCGAATATGACAAGGAAGCCCTCGAAAAAGTAACCTTACAAAGCAAAACGGAATACGCCATTCTAGCATTTACCTTATTGGTTCTGCTATTGGAATTCCTTTTTATTTTTAAACCTACCAATAAAAAAGTAGAGACTCTCATCTCTAAACTTCTATTCTCAGAAAAGAAAGCCTTAAAGCTCGCTCATGATACTGAGGTTATCAGTGAAATAAAAGAAAACTCCGTTAAAGAATTGAAATCGCTCAATTACGCTATGGAGAATACCCTACTCTATTGCCGCGTGGCACCAGATGGTTCTCTGATACACATTGGCGAAAAATTTTCGAAACTGCTGCATCACAATCCATTTATTACTGACAGAAGCTTTTCTCAAGTAGTAACACCAATCGAAAAAGAACAAATTGTAATCGACAGGATTATTGCCGAGAAACAACGAAGTGGCTGGCAAGGTGAGCTCCATATCACCAATAGAAATGAGGAGTCCATTTGGCTTGATCTATCAATGGTTCCTGTGACTATCAAAAAAGATGAATCTGAATTACTGATTATCTGTTTTGATATTACCGAACGTAAAAATGCAGAGAAGGAAGTGGAGCGTTTGAATACCGAAAATGTTAATGATAAAATCAACCAACAGAAGATAATCTCAAGCAGAATTGTCGAAAATCAGGAAAACGAACAGAACCGAATTGCACGGGAAATCCATGACGGTATCGGACAAATGCTTACGGGTTTAAAATTTAGTCTCGAAAGTATCAATCTGGATGATAAAGAAAAAGCGGCCCAGAAAATAGAATACCTGAAAAAACTGGCTTTAGATATCATAAAAGGGGTGCGAACTGCCACTTTCAACCTGATGCCTCCGGAATTAAGCGATCATGGTATTGTTTCTTCGCTGTCTAAACTGACTCAGGAATTATCGAAACTGACCGGTAAAAACATTCTTTTTTATAATAAAACCGGTTTCGACAAACGATTGGATTCTTTAATCGAAATCAACATTTACCGACTGACCCAGGAAGCCATTAACAACGCCATCAAATATGCCGATTCCACTCATATTATCGTACAACTTTCACACAGTGACAAAATTCTGAGTATCACGATTGACGATAACGGAAAAGGATTTGATGTAAATGGAGTCGAGAAAAAAAGAAACAGCGAATCCGGAATGGGATTACTTTTTATGAAAGAACGAATTCAATACATCAACGGACGCGTTTTCATTAATTCTATTCCAGGTGAAGGAACCCGCATCTCGTTCAATATTCCTATTTAAAATAAGCTTCTAAGTATTTCGAAATTAAGAAAATTGAGCCGGCGCTGGGTTTAATGAAGTATAATCCCTTTGACCTGATAATCAAAATTCAATAGTCCCATATAAAAAAGGCTGAATTACAATTTATAGCTTTTTGAAATTTTAAATTTCAGAATTTGCATATTATTTTAAGAATTACGTATCTTAGCCATCCACTTTAGATGAATATACGTAAAAACAAAGATCCAAAATTAAGTAAGTTATGAGTAATCCTATTCGAGTAGTACTGGCAGATGATCATGTATTTGTAAGAGATGGTATCAAATCATTATTGGAAAACGAAGGTAACATTGAAGTTGTCGGCGAAGCAACTGATGGTTTGGAAGCCCTTAAGATTGTTGATGCCAGACAGCCAGACTTACTGATTTTAGATATTCGTATGCCAAATATGACTGGAATTGAAGTAGTTGAAAAGCTAAGAAGTCAAAACAATCCTATAAAAATTGTAATGCTTTCTATGCATGAATCGGAGGAATATGTATTAAAATCTATAAAAGCCGGAGCCGATGGTTATTTACTGAAAGGTTCCAGCAAAGAAGAATTTCTTAAAGCATTGCATACCGTTTCTAATGGCGGAAAATATTTTAGTGGTGATATATCGTCTATACTAATAGGACAGCTTACCCAACCTTCCTCCACTTTAGAACCTAAACATCTGCAAGAAGAAGAACTGATGATTACCAAAAGAGAGAAAGAAATCCTCAAACTTTTGTTATCCGGAAAAGGAAATAAAGAAATTGCAGAAGCTTTAGACATCAGCAAAAGAACCGCAGAGGTTCACCGTTTTAATTTGATGAAAAAATTAAAAGTGAAAAACCTGATGGAACTTTCCAATAAAGCAACGGAATTTTCTTTATTGTAATATTTTTAGCGTACAATTCATTTCTAATGCTTCCAAAAACTACGTAAAACAAATAAATTACGTATAAATACTTAATTATTTTTCAAAAACTGCGTTTTCGCAGTTTTTTAATAAGTAATCATACTTATATTTGTAAAAAAAAATATAAGTATCATGAAAAGTACAACCTCACTATCGCAATCACACAGAATCTTATTTCTGAATACTCTTGCCTTTACGGTATGTTTCGCTTGTTGGACCTTAAACGGGGTTTTAGTTACCTACTTAGTTGACAATGGCATTTTTCATTGGAGCGTTGTTCAGGTGGGCTGGCTTTTGGGAATTCCAATTTTAACCGGTTCAGTAATGCGTTTACCAATTGGAATCCTTACCGATAAATACGGCGGTAAATACGTATTCTCTTTACTACTCCTTCTTTGCTCTATACCTTTGTTTCTGCTTCCTTTAGCTGATAGTTTTTTCATGTTTGCCCTTCTTAGCTTTTTATTTGGGATGGTAGGAACAAGCTTTGCTGTTGGTATTGGGTACACTTCCATTTGGTATCCAAAAGAATGGCAAGGCAGAGCATTGGGGATTTTTGGAATGGGAAATGCCGGTGCAGCCATTACTACCTTTCTGGCACCTTCCTTATTGAATCATTTTTCAATAGATGATCCGCAAAATGGCTGGAAATTATTACCGATAATTTACGGAATTGCATTAGTAATCATCGGTGTATTCTTCTTGGTTTTTGCCAAAAACAAAAAAATAGAAAACCATACTAAAACAGTTTCCCAAATGCTTCAATCACTTAAAAGCGTGCGTGTTTGGCGATTCGGAGCTTACTACTTCCTAGTTTTTGGATGCTTTGTTGCCTATTCACAATGGCTGTTACCTAACTTCATGAATGTGTATCAAACCAGCTTGGTTATGGGGGGAATATTTGCAACTATGTTCAGTTTGCCTTCTGGTGTGATTCGTGCTTTTGGCGGGTATTTATCCGATAAATTTGGAGCCCGAAAAGTAATGTATTGGGTATTGGGTTCTTCTGTGGTCCTAAGTGCGTTATTAATGATTCCAAAAATGGACATTACCACAACAGGCCCTGGAGTTTTGGCTACCAAAAAAGGGATAATTACGATGGTTTCGGCTACGAACATAAAAATTGGCGATACTGATTTTCCAATAGCCCAAAAAATAGAAAAACTGGCTGAAAACACTATTTTTCCAACCAGTACCTCATGGCAACAAGTAGTGGTCAGCGAAAATCAAGACGTTAAGAAAAAAGAATTGTTAGCCCGCGGAATCACAAATATCAACTTTGATGCAAATATGTGGGTCTACTTAGTTTTGGTCATCCTGATTGGTATTTCCTGGGGAATTGGGAAAGCGGCTGTTTACAAACACATTCCGGAATACTTCCCTACTGAAGTGGGTGTTGTAGGCGGAATGGTAGGAATGATTGGTGGATTGGGAGGTTTCTTCGGACCAATTATCTTCAGCTATTTATTGACAGCCACAGGGATCTGGTCAAGTTCTTGGATCTTTATACTGCTGTTTTCTGCCATCTGTCTGATTTGGATGCACGTTACGGTAACAAAAATCATGAACGAAAAACAACCAGTTCTATCCAGAGAGATGGAACGTAAATAATACAATCATACTTTTTGAATGGGTTATTTGGGTTAAAAAAATTGTTACGCAACACCACAGATAACTTCATTTAAAAAGAACCATAAAGCTTTCAATTCCTCTAGAAAGTTTTTTACTTCTAACGCAGGCGTAAGACTTCTTTCCTATTACGGTTTTACGTCTTGTGTTGAAGCTAAAAAAGAACCGCAAATTTGCAGATATACTACTGTGAATTTGCGGTTTTTTGTTTTTAACAGAATTTGAAATACAGTACTATTTGATTTAGCAGTATATTTGATTTTCAAATAAATGTTTGTGAATATATAGTTCCAGACGTTTATGAATTGTACTTATATGATTGACACATAACCAATAAATGATGGAAGAAAAAGATACTACTGTAAAAATATTGTTTCGGTTTTTTAGCACTATTTTAGATCAACAGGCTGTTGAAACGCTATGGGCGACTGTGATAGACCCTGAAAAAGGATTATACCAATTGGATAATATTCCGTTTTATGCTTCCGTTTCTTGCGGTGATATTGTTTTTGCCGAATTTGATGAGACCGAAAACAAATTGACCTACAGAGAGACAATTGAACATTCCGGGAATTCAACTATTCAGGTCATTCTCAATGATAAATCTGTAGCTATAAATGATTTACGCGAACTATTTAGTTCTTTAGGCTGTGAGTCGGAAAAATTTAACGGAGATTATTTTGTAATGGAAATTCCTGCCGATTTAGATTACACCCCAATTCGAGAAAAACTGATAGAACTGGAAGAAAGAAATATAGTGACTTATGCCGAACCCAATTTATCTAAAAATCACTGGTATTAGTAGAGAGGCACTGCAGTGCCTCTCTACAGTGCGTCTCTACAGTACATGTTTGCTACACAACAAAAATCCCTGTAATGCCATGCCATTACAGGGATTAACCACTTAACAAATTAAATAAAAACTAAACTAACTTTTGTACACCATTCCCATATCTTCGATAGAGAATTTATCGGTTAACAGGTGCAATAATCTATCTCTTAATTCAATATATTCGGGCATTTTTACAATTTCGATTTTGTTTCGTGGTCTTGGTAAATGAACCTCAACAATTTCACGGATGGTTGAAGCGGGACCGTTATTTAACACCACAATTCTATCAGACAAAAACAAGGCCTCTTCGATATCGTGTGTAATCATGATAATGGTTTTGTCTCTGTTATTGAGATTCCATAATTTTAAAACTTCCAATTGCATAGAACCTTTCGTTAAGGCATCCAAAGCTCCAAAAGGCTCATCCAGCAATAACACTCCCGGATTGATGGCAAAAGCTCTTGCAATCGCTACTCTTTGTTTCATTCCTCCTGATAACTGCCCAGGCAATTTGTCTTTGTGCTCGTATAGATTCACCATTTTCAGGTTTTTCTCTACGATTTCATGTTTTTCTTTTTTGGAACAATCCATTACCGAATCGACAGCCTGAAAAATATTTTCATCTACTGTCAACCAAGGTAATAATGAATAATTTTGAAACACAATCCCTCTATCCGGTCCAGGTCCCTTTATTTTTTTACTGTCTAATTCTACTGTTCCGCCTGTTGGTGTAAGCATCCCTCCTATGGCATTCATAATGGTTGATTTTCCACAGCCGGAGTGACCAATGATGGAGATAATTTCTCCTTTTTTGATTGATAAATTAATATCTCTTACGGCAACATATTTTCCTTTTGGAGTTGGAAACGATATTTCCAAGTCTTTGATTTCTAAATAGCTCATGGTTTTATTTATTTAATGATTGAAAAATTGGTTCTAAAAAATGATGGTAATTATTTTGGGGGTTGGGGGTTGGGTATTGGGTATTGGGTATTGGGTGTTGGGTGTTGGGTTTTGGGTGTTGGTGTTGGTGTTGGGTTTGCGTGAGTGATGGCAGTGGAGCTCTTTTTTGAGAGGATTTTTTTCCTCTCAAAAAAAGCGGGAACGTACAGCACGACCCGTAGTTTTTACGAAGGGGCACGCCCACACAAACTTTAACCAACGGATGCAGTGATTGAATTAACTGCCAGTTTTGGAATTACGCTTTATAAGCGACTTTGTTCTCAATAAAAGTGAAGATTCTGTCAAAAAGCAAACCTACAATCCCGATGATGATAATCGCTGAGATTACTTTTTCAAGGCTTAGGGCATTCCAACTGTCCCATACGAAGAACCCGATTCCTGCTCCTCCGGATAACATTTCTCCGGCAACAATTACTAACCAAGCAACACTGATACTCAAACGCAATCCTGTAATGATGTGGGGCAAACTGTACGGAATTAAGATTTTGGTCAGGTATCGCATTTTAGAAAAACCAAATGCTTTGGCTACATTTTTATGATCTTGCGGAATGGATGCCACTCCAAAAGAAGTATTAATCAGAGTTGACCATAAAGAAGTAATGAAAACAATAAATATCGTTGCCATTCCGGTATCTTTAAAAACAACCAATCCGATTGGGAACCAAGCTAATGGCGAAACAGGTTTTAGCAATTGAACGATAGGATAAAAAATTTGTTTACAAAACGTGCTGGCTCCAATTAGAATTCCGATTGGAATAGCGATTAAAGATCCTAACAAAAATCCTGAAAGTACTGTTTTGATAGAACTGAATAATTGCAATCCGATTCCTTTGTCATTTGGTCCGTAATCATAAAACGGATCGCTCAGCATTTCTTTCAAAACCGTCATCGTAGCTGTTGGCCCCGGAAGTGCGGCTTCGGTATACAAACTTAATAAACTCCAGAATCCTCCAAAAAGCAGTAAGCCAAGCACAGCAAACAAAGTTGGTTTCGATTTTTCTAGTATCGTATTGAATACTAATTGGAATTTATCATTTTCTTCTGAAACACTTTTTGTGTTTTCTGTCGACACATTGATAACTGCATCTAATGCCTCAATGCTAAGTGTGTTTTTATCAGACATGGTATTATAGTTTAGTTTAACAATTCAATTATTTTTTAACAACTTTTAAATAAGCGGCTGGATTTGCGGGGTCAAAAACAGTTTTATCCATGGTAAGTGCAAACGGTTTCATATCGTCATTCGGCACTTTTATTTTCATACTTGCAGCGACTTCTTTGTACAAATCATCCAAGATTAATTTGTCGGCAATAGCAGCATAATTAGGTGCTTCTTTCAAATATCCGAATCGTACAAATTGTGCCATTGCCCATATTGCGTGTGATTTACGAGGAAAGTTCACCATTCCGCCTTTGTGGAACAACATATAATCATTGTCATATACCTCTACTCCCAGGTTACAACCTAAATTGTAATCTCCCATTAATCTTGCTTCGATGACATCTGCAGGAGCATTCACATAAGGTGCTTTACCGATGATTGCAGCTGCTTTTTTACGATTGGCAGGAACGTCTAGCCATTTGCAGGCTTCCATAACCGCTTTCATTACTTTTACTAAATCAGCTTTACGTTTGGCGCTAAAATCTTTGTTTACCACCAAGGCTTTTTCCGGATGATCTTTCCAGATGTCCTGAGAAGCTACCTGTGTAAATCCAACTCCTTGTTTTACGGCAACACCGCCCCAAGGTTCTCCTACGCAAAATCCATCCATATTCCCAACCTTCATATTGGCAACCATTTGTGGTGGTGGAATCGTAATGATTTTAACTGCTTTTTGATTCAAACCGGCAAGAGACATCCAGTTACGCAACCATAAATCGTGTGTTCCTCCAGGAAAAGTCATGGCAAATGTTACTTCTTTTTCGGCTTTTAATTTGGCCGCTACAACTGGCGTAACTTTGTTCATTTGTTTAAATCCTACTTTCCCGCAAAAGTCTTTTGAAAGTGTAATGGCTTGTCCGTTTACGCTCAACATCATGGCAATTTTCATTTCAGATCCAGCTTTCCCACCTACTCCGGTGTACACAGAAAACGGCATCGAATACAAGCAATGTGCTCCGTCTAATTCACCTGTCAGGATTTTGTCACGAACATTTGCCCAAGATGATTCTTTGGTTACCACCACCTCAACACCATATTTTTTGAACAGTCCCAATTCTTTCGCCATAACAATTGGCGAGCAATCTGTTAGTGGTATAAATCCTAATCGCACTGGATCATTTTGAGCATTTACTGTTGTAAAAGAGGCGATTAACATTACAAAAAGGGTCAGTACAACTGTTTTGAAACCCTTGGCTATTTGTTTTTTTATAGTTTTCATTTTTATTCGATTTAATTGTTACTATTGTATTCAGGAGCTACTAAGACACTAAGATTCTAAGATTTAGATAGGCAAAATGATTATTTCTAAAATCCAGAATTAACATGTCAGAGTTTAGAAAAGAAACGTATTTTTTTTAAACTTAGATTCTTAGCATCTTAGCACCTAATGCGTAATGAATAGCTTAATGAAGCTTATTTTTTAGCTAAAAAGTTAGGTTTGATATTTAACATCACGTAAGCAAATTGCGGACTTAGGTCAGGCGTAGCAACATTCTTAACTGCTGCAGATGCTATTGAATTAGTTGCTTTCATGAAGGAATAACCCGCTTCTATATTGATGATTTTGGTTAAATTATATCTCATTAGCAAGTCAAACTCTGTCCCTAAATACGAATCTAATTTTCCTCCTGCTCCGTCAGACAAAGTATTAGCAGACTCAAAACCATGAATATCTAAAAAGAAGCTCAAGTTATCTTTTACATTGTATTTCACTTTGAAGAAATAGTTCAACAATCCTTGTTTTCCAAAGCCGTTTGCCGCATAGAAATAATCCATACTTCCCCAAAATTTGTGTGGTGTTCCGTAAAGCGGATCAAAAAGATTGCTTTTTGAAGTAGCGGTTACAGCTTTTGTTCCGTCAGTTCCTGATAGGTAATCAATTCCAGGTCCCATAAACAATTTACGTCCTAATTGAAAAGTTGAAGTAATGGAAGCCAAATTAGCACTTAAAGAACGTCCGTCTTTATCTTTACCTCCTTGATAGTAATAACTTCCGGTAAGATTCAGCTTTCTGGTAACATTTGAATTAAAGAAAAGTCCGGTTGTATTTCGGCTCCAAACCCCTTCTCCAAAAACCTTAGTGGTTACGGCAGGTGTTCCGGAAGTTACATTCGTATATTTATTAAAATCATCTTTAAAGAATAAGAAAGAGACATCTCCGAAGAAGAATTTTTTAGCGACATAAGCATATTGGAATGATTTGTACATAGTTCCAATCCCGTTAGTTCCGGCAGGATAACCTGTTGGAACACCATTATAAACAGTTCCTACGTTTTGTTCTTTGTTTTGGTTGAATGCCGCTCCGACATCAGCAATCCATCCTTTATTGGCAAATTTGAAGATAATCGCATCATGTCTTCTTCCTTGTTGTAACCAATCTAGACCTCCTAAGACTTTTTGGTCATCATATGAAATTTCCTGACGCCCCACTTTTAAGGATAAATTTTGAATTGTACTGGTGGTATCCACTAAATTTAATTCGGCCCAGGCTTCGTGTAATAAAACACCATCATTAGCATCTGCTGTAGTTCTATTTATAGAAGAAGCATCCTGTCCCCAGACACGCACATCTTGTAAAGAAGTATATATTTTAAAACGGTAACCTGTATATCCTAAATTCAATCGGGCTCTTTGAGAATTGAAAAATGCGGCTTCATCACCTATTTTTTGCAAGGTTCCTTGTCCCGCTCTAAATTCGGCTCTTTCTCTAATTTGTCCGGTTGCTGTTACTTGTGCTTTTGCTTCGTTTTGACTTAATACTGTAAAGGCAATGCCTAAGAATATTGATTTTGAAAGATTCGCAGTTGAAATGCTCACTTTTTTTAGACCTTTAATATTTAGTAATGTGGTTTTAAACTTTTGCATAATCATATGTTTTAATTAGTATGAAGCAAATTTACGTAAGTACTAATACTTAGTTACTATATAAAAAACAGAGACAAACCACTTTTTAATACATAAAAACAAAGGTTAAAATCAGTTTTATTGCTGCTTTTTGACAGAAAATAAAAAGAAAGTCAAGTATAGCTT